>FWWL01001675.1_pt1 | contig 48828 bp, 41 predicted proteins | sample 2228331 | NCBI WGS metagenome assembly FWWL01 (sample SAMEA103939775, study PRJEB20133) | metagenome | reverse complement strand
CCGAGATACGGGGGATGCCGGGCCCCTTTCGATAAGGTGCGGACCTTGCGGATGAGGCTCAGCAGGAGCTTCGCCCTCCCATCGTTCCGGCGGGCCTGGGGGGGCGAGCCTCCTCCCCCGACGCGCGGCGGTGAAGGGCCCGGCCCCCGCCTCAGGGCCCGTTCAGGACGGTCAGGTCGGCGGCTTTGCGGAGGACGATGAACCGGCGGTTCTCGGTCCAGCCCGTGGGGATGCTGCCCCGGATGACCCCGGTGGCCCGCACCCACTGGCCGGGTGAGACGGACGGCGTGGAGGGGCACCGCACGGCAACGCCGATCCGTCCGCTTGTGTCCTGCACGTTGCTTCCGTCGTCCACATAGACCAGCGTGGAGATCACCGCGGTCACCCTGCCCGTCACCGTCGCCAGAAGTCCGATATTATTGAGCCCCGTGCCTCCCCGCGAACCCGGCACGAGCGAGCCGAGCCAGCCTCCACCCACGGCCTGGCAGGTCATCGCGAGCGGCACGGGCTCCGGTCCCGCGGCGACGCGCGTCACCGCGCCGGAGAGCTGCATCTCGGACGGCTGCACCCCGTTGGGCCTGAAGACCGAGACCGTGGCATCGGTGACATCGACCCGGTCGCCCGGCGCCAGACCCGTGCCGGAGCCGGCGACCCGGATGCCGGAGGACCGGTCCCCGTCCTGGATGTAGAAGCAGCCGTCGGACGGGAAGACGCCCGTCACCACCTTGCCCCGGATGTCGAACTGCAGGCCCGGGGGCATCAGTTTGGCCTCCCCGCACGACACGGGACGCGGGGCGCCTGTGGCGCGCGCCGGTTCCGAGAAATGACCATCCGCGGTATACGCGAACGCGGCGTAGTACCAGGTGACCCCGTTGGTCAGGTTCCTGTGCGAAAACGACGCCTGAGCGCCGGGCGGCCCTGCCACATCGGCAAGCAGAATCCCGTCGAACGGACCGGCAGGGTGCGCGGCCGTGCTGCAGACGATGCGCGTCCCCGCGAAATTCCCCGACGGCGGGTTGGTCCAGGTCAGAGTGACCCGCCTGTCCGAGGCCGTCGCCGTGAAGGACTCCACGGGCGCCGGAGCCTCCGCGCGCAGAGTGAGATCGAGCGTGGTGGTCTGGCCGGCCGTGATGACGACGCCGGAGCGGGTGCTCGACTCATAGTGGGGCTTGCTGGCCGTCACTTCGCGGACTCCCGCACCGATGCTGAGCGAGTAGCTCCCTCCCGGCCCGGTGAACGTAAAGCAGGCCCCGCTTCGCACCAGGGCTCCCTGCACTCCCGCCCCGTACTGGTCGGTGACCCTGCCGGTCAGAGTGCCCCTCGGGAGGGCGGGGGAGTCGTCGGAGACGATGTTCAGCTCCCAGGCGTCCTCGCCCGTCCTCCTGACATAGGCCACGTGAACGTCGCCGTTCGGAGCCACGGCGATGTCGCAGAACGCGTGCGGCGTGGGAGCGGTGGGGTTGATCTGCACCCGCGGCAGGAAGCGTCCGCCCGAGTAGACTCTGGTGAACACCTGGCTGGTGACGCTCCATCCCTGCCAGTAGGCCACGATGAAGTCGTCCGTGCCGGGGATGGCCGCCACCTTGCCGCCGCTGGACGGGGAATCCACGACTCCCTCGGGTCCCCAGCCCGAGCCCGGCGTATACACGCGGTAGCGAAGGACGTCGGACGTGTAGACCAGCATCCTGTAGCCGTTCGGGCTGATGGCCATGCTGATGCTTCCGGGGAAGCCTGTGGAGGTGAACAGGACCTCCTTCGGTCCCCAGGAGGAGCCGTTCCAGCGATAGTTGCAGAACTGGAACTCGCCGTTGCTGTACTGCGCGTACACGCGGTTGATGCTGTTGTCCTGGAGCGACCGGAACAGGATGCCCTTCTGATACGTCGGCGACGTCCACGAGCCGATGAAGGCGTCGGGGATGGGGCTGAACGGTCCCCACGAGGTGCCGTCGAAGTGGCGGAAATAGAGGTTGGTCCAGTCGCTGCGCCAGTACTGGTCGGGCGGATTGCCGTGGAGCGTCTGCGCGGCGGTGATGGATGTGATGAGCAGGTCGGAGCTGCCGGGCGTCCCGCTGCCGATGACCATCGGCTCCTCGTTCAGCTCCCTCCTGTTCGGCCCGAGGTCCGGACACTGCCGGACATAGGTCTCGGTCCAGGAGGCGCCCCCGTCCGCCGAGGAGGCGAGGGCCACGTGGACCGGCTCGTAGAATCCGGCGCTCCGGGTGAGGACCGCGTGGACCCTGCCGTCGCCGGATTCGGTGACGTCCGAGACGTTCCCGGCCGGAAGCGTGCGGACCGGGCCGAAGGCCGCATCGCGGAAGCGGACATAGCGCGGCAGCCAGTCCGCGGAGAAGACCGCGTGCACCCCGCCGCCCGACGCAGGGTCGATCTGCGCCTGCCACAGGTATTTGGTGTTCCAGCTTCCCGTCTGCAGCGTGACGGGAGGCGACCAGGACAGCGCCTCACCTGCGAAGGCAAGGCAGAAAGCCGGTATGGACAGGACTCTGCAGAGAAGGCGCATGGAACTTGCGGTGCTGAGCGTGCTGCGGCGCGGGCGCCTGCCCGGCCCGCACAGGCGCAACCCGTGGACGCCCTCTGTCGCACGGCGGTCCACGCCGGTGCGGAGCGGCCTTCGGGGCGCCGCTTCACATTCATTGTACCATATCGGAAAAGCGAACGGCAAGCCGTCCGGCGGCTGTTTCCCGGGCACCTCCCCCGGCCAGACGCGCCGTTCGCTACGGGACGGCTATACTGTCCAGGCGCCCGCCGGAGCGGGCCCGCGATCTCGCACCGGAGGGAATCCTGCAGCAATCCGCAGAACGCAATACCGCCATCCTTTGCGCGCTCGGCGCCACTGTGTCCTACGGCGTCACGCCGGTCTTCCTGCGCCACTTCACCGCGTGGCTCGACCCGTGGATGGTGAACGGCATCCGCTACAGCATCGCCGCTCTTTTCTGGCTGCCGCTCGTGTTGTCGCAAGGAGCATTCGGGGGCAGGAATGGCGAGACCGCCGGGGTATGGAAAGCTGCGCTGCTCCCTGCCGTCGTCAACGCGACCGGACAGGTGTTGTGGGGGCTGTGCCCCTATTTCCTGACCGCGTCCGTCATCGGCTTTGCGTCCCGGCTGTCGTTTCTGTTCACGGTGCTCATCGGGTTTGCTCTGGTCCCCCGCGAGCGGCTGCTGGCGCGCCAGCCTGCCTTCTTCGCCGGCCTGGTGGTCTGCGCTGCCGGGATGGCACTGATGTTCGGGGACCAGCTGACATCACCCGGAGCGGACGCCGCGGGCGTGGTCATCATGATGCTGACCAATGTGATGTTCGGAGCCTATGCAGTCAGCGTGGGAAGGCATCTCGGTGGATATCCGACGGCGCTCAGTTTCGGAGTCGTCAGTCTATACACCGCCCCGCCACTCGTGCTGCTGATGCTGGTCCTGGGTGACGTGTCCTCCGCAGGGTGCCTGGACGCGGTCCTCTGGGGACAACTGGCCGCGTCCGCTCTCATCGGGATTGCGCTGGCGCACGTCTTTTACTTCCGCAGCATCCATGGGCTCGGGCCGGTCGTGTCCACAGGGCTGCTGATGGCCATCCCGTTCGTCACCCATCTGGCAGCGTCCGTCTTCCTCCACGAACGGATGACCCCTCTGCAGCTGGCGGGAGGGCTCGTGCTGGTGGGAGGAGGTGTGCTGCTGGTCGTTGCTCGCGCACGGGCCGATTCGGCCGCGCTGGAGGACGTCCCCGCCTGAAAGCGCGCCCGCAACCAGGTTTGACAGGCGCGGCTGGAAGGACGGATAATCCCGTGCAAAGAGCCTTCGGGCGCAAGGAGGAGAGAGACAGAGATGACCCCGGGTTGCATTGCGGTCGCGCTGGCCGTCTGCCTGATGAGTGCGGTGCCGGCCGCGGCGGCCACCTTTTCCGTGAAGCAGTTCGGAGCCGTCGGCGACGGCAAGACTGACGACACCGCAGCCTTCCAGAAGGCGCTGGACCAGGCCGGACAGGAGAAAGGCAATACCGTCTTCGCGCCGGCGGGCCGGTATCTCATCGCCGGTTCACTGCGCATCCCGCCGGACACCGCTCTGCAGGGCGAGTACCGCGGGCCGGGACGGCAGAGAGGGACCGTGCTCCTGGCGACGGGCGGGCAGGGCAGGGCTGACGGGCCCGGTTGCATCGTGGCCACCGCCGGCGGATGCGCCGTGCGAGGGCTTGCCATCGAGTATCCCGGGCAGTCTGCGGAAGCGCGGGAGCCGGTGCCGTTCCCGTACGCCATCCAGGCGGGACCGGATGCCCGCATCGAGGAGATCTTCCTCTACAACGCCTATCAGGGCATCGAGCTGGACGGCGCGCACGCGGCTCTTGTGCGCAATATCTGGGGCGAGCCGCTGAGCGTCGGCATCCACGCCGACCACATCTACGACATCTGCCGCATCGAGAACGTCCATTTCTGGCCGTATTTCACGCTGGGCAAGCCCCTGCGTGACTGGGTGCAGGCCAATGGCGTGGCGTTCCGCTTCGGACGGTCCGACTGGCAGTACTGCCTGAACACCTTCTGCTACGGGTATCGCGTCGGATACCGCTTCTTCACGTCGAGGGAGGTGCCGGAGAAGAGGTATCCCGGCGGGCAGACCAACGGGAACTTCGTCGGCATCGGCGCGGACTGCGTGGGAGTCGCTCTCGACGTGCAGGACAGCTTCAACATCGGCATCAGCATCACCAACGGCGCCTTCGCCCCATTCGGGGGGACCCATTGCGTCGGAGTGCTGCTCCACGAGGGCAACACCGGCAACCTCACCATGGTCAACTGCACGTTCTGGGCGGTGGCAGAGGCGCTGGCCGACGTGCGGGGAGGCTCCCTCAGCCTGATCGGGTGCAACATCAACGACTGGGACGCGGCGGGGAAGGGGGCGCTCGCCTTCAACGTCTCGGGCGGACGTCTGAACGTCAATGGCTGTACCTTCAACAGAGGCGGGACGGCGGCGCTGCTGTCCGGAGACCGGGCGCGGGTGAGCTTCACGAACAACACGGCTCCCGAGCCGCTGAAGGTGACCAGCCGCATCGGGGACAGGGCGGTGTTCTCCGCCAACAACCCGGCCTTCGAGGTGAGCCGCGACTAGAAGCGGGGCGCGCCGCACCTCGCGCGCCGGAAAACCGCATCTCAGGCGGCCCGGCACGGGCGGGCTCAGGGGAGGTTCTCATTGTCGGGCCCATTCGAGCCTCTGGAGCGGATGAGCGTGGAAGCCGCGCAGCTGATGCGCGACCACCCCCCGCGTCTGCGGCACCCGAACAAGCAGGCGGTCTTCTCGGTGGCATGTCCGGAGGGCTGCGTCCACGGCGGGACGGTCCACTACAGCCGCTGGCCCTCCGCCTCTCTTCCGGCGGAGGTGGCGCCCGGCCGGGCTCTGAAGGTCTTGGATGCGCGTCCCGGCTACTACGACTACCGGCCCTGCCTTCCGCCTCCCGCCGTGGAGTGGCACGTGAACTTCGCGGACCCGGACCTTTTCTTCGGCTACGGAAGCGGCCTGTTCGCTCAGGATGAGATGATGTGCGCCGAGCATCCGGCTCTCGGGGCCGTGCGCGAGGCGGTCCGGGAGAGGTTCGGCCGGGCGGTCACGATGGAGTCCGGCCGCCCGACTCCCGTCCTGGTGGCCGGAGTGGAGCGCCGCTGCAGGGTCGATACACGGCCCGATGCAGCCGCCGGCCGGCCGGACGGCCTGTACGGGAATCGGTTCGCTGCCGCCGGCGAGGAAGCCGTCCGGAATACCACCGTGCCCGTCGTTCCGCCCAGCGTCACCAATGTGCTGGCGATGGCGGCTCCTTGCGGCGGATGGGATGCCTACACCCGGGAGGAGATCCGGTTCATCCTGGTCACCGCTCACACCGGATTCCTGGCGGTGGTGAAGGAGAGCCGGCGGCTCGCCGGAGCGCGGGCGCCGGTGGCGGTGCATACCGGCTTCTGGGGATGCGGCGCGTTCGGAGGAAACAGGGTGCTGATGACCCTGCTTCAGATCATCGCCGCCGGGACCGCGGGGCTGGATGCGCTGGTCTTCCACGCAGGCGGCCCGGACGGGTTGGAGGCGGCCGGGGAGGCGTGCCGCCTCGCCTCGTGTCTGGCCGGGCCGGACGGCGCGGTGCCCGCCGGCGAGCTGGTAGCCCGCATCGAAGGACTGGGTCTCGCCTGGGGGGTCGGCGACGGCAACTGAGGGCCTCCGCGCGGCCGCTGCCTGACTGTCCCGCCGGGGCTATTTCCGGTAAAGGAAGCTGATGCGGGTGGTGGTGTCCCAGTCGCCGGCTCCCAGCACCGGCACCACCAGGTTGTTCGCGCTCCACCCGAGGCTTTCGGATTCCCTGCCCGGTGTGTGCTATACTCTGCTTCGACCACAGGAGGGCACCGCGTCGATTGGGCCGGCAACGCACAACCGCCGTATTCAGAGCACTGCTCGCCCGGCCGGGCATCGTGCGCAGCATGGGCGCGCACGACTGCTTCACGGCTCGCATCGTGGAGCGGGAAGGGTTCGAGACCGTCTTCATCGGCGGCTTCGGGACATCCGCCAGCAGGCTGGGGATGCCGGACCTCAACCTCATCACGATGACCGAGATGGCCGAAGCCGTGCGGCGGATGGCGGACTGCGTCAGCATCCCGGTGGTGGCGGACGGGGACACAGGGCACGGCGACATCGCGAACGTGATGCGCACGGTGCGCGAGTTCGAGAGCGCCGGGGCGGCGGGCATCCTGCTGGAGGACCAGGTGGCGCCCAAACGCTGCGGGCACTTCGCCGGCAAGGAGGTCATCCCGGCGGAGCAGATGGTCCTGAAGCTGAAAGCCGCCCTGAAGGCCCGCTCCGACCCTGATTTCGTCATCATCGCCCGCACGGACGCCCGCGAGCCGCTCGGGCTGGATGAGTCCATCGCCCGGGCGAACCGATATGGCGACGCGGGGGCCGACTGCGTCTTCATCGAGGCGCCGCGCTCTCTCGAAGAACTGGAGGCCATCCCCCGCCGCGTGAGCCATCCCCTGCTGGTGAACATGCTGACCGGCGGGGTCACGCCCATCGTCCCCGTGCGCGACCTCGAACAGATGGGCTATCGCATCGCCGTCTTCCCCATCGAGAGCCTGCTCGTCACTCTCCGGGCGGTGCAGACCCTGGCGCGCACCCTCCTGCGGGACGGTTCTCTGGAGGCCATCCGGGACGGGATGGCATCCTTCGACGAGGTGAAGGACCTGCTGGGTCTGCGGCGGTATCTGTCCCTTGAGGAGACCCTCTCCCGCGAGTAGGGCGTCCTGAGGCCCCCCTCGCCGCCCCGTGAAAGGAAAGACCATGCGCTCTGCCGTTCAGGTGGCCGGATATCTTCTCATCGCTCTGGTGCTGGTCGGGCTCATCGCCCTCCTCCCGCTGTATGTGGACTGGCTCTGGTTCCAGGACCTGGGCTACGGCGGCGTGTTCTCCACCATCCTCGGCTCCCGGGTGCTGCTGGGGGTGGTGACGGGACTGCTGTTCTTCGTGCTGGTGTGGGGGAGCGCGGCGTATGCGCTGCGCAGCAACGCCGGGCAGCTTGAACTGTACACCATGGACGTCAACCTGCCCATCTTCCTGGACCGGATGGTGCGCCGCGGCGTGCAGTTCGTCGTCCTGGCGGGTGCGGTGGTGGTCTCCGTGCTGGCAGGGCTGGAAGCCAGCACGCACTGGGAGTCGTTCTCGACGTTCCGCAACGCCGTGCCGTTCGGGCAGGTCGACCCCGTGTTCGGCATCGACATCGGGTTCTACGTCTTCCGGCTGGACTTCGTCCAGTTCATCTATCGCACGGTCCAGCTGGCGCTGGTGGCGGCGGTCGTGGCGGGGGCGGCCATCCTCTATCTCAGCCGCACGGTGGACATCCTGGCGGGCAAGCTGCGCATCACGGCGGTGGCGGCCGGGCATCTGGGCCTTCTGCTTGCGCTCATCGCGGGACTGCAGGCAGTCGGCTTCCGGCTGGGGGCGTACGAGCTGCTGTTTGCCGAGGGAGGCGCGCTGACCGGGGCGGGCTTCACGGACATCAGGGTGCGGCTGCTCGCCCTGAACCTTGCCATCGTGGCCGCGCTGGCCGGGGCGGTGCTGGTGCTTCTGGCGGCGCGCAGGCGGAGCCTGTCGCTGGCCGTGACGGGCCTGGTGCTCGGGATGGCCGTGAACTTCGTGGTGGGGCAGCTGGGCGGCGCAGTGGTCCAGCGCTTCGTCGTCCAGCCGGACGAACTGAACAAGGAGACTCCGTACCTAGCCCGGCACATCGAGGCCACCCAGCAGGCCTACGGCCTGCGCGATGTGGAGCGGCGCGAGGTGGACTTCTCGGGCACCCTGACGCCGCAGGACCTGGAGAAGAACAGCGTCACGCTCCAGAGCGTGCGGCTGTGGGACTACCGTCCGCTTCAGGCCGCCTACTCCCAGCTGCAGGACATCCAGCAGTATTACAAGTTCACCGAGGTGGACATCGACCGCTACACCATCAAGGGGGTCTACCGGCAGGTGATGCTCTCGCCGCGCGAGATAGACCAGCGGGCGCTCCCCGCCGACGCCCAGACCTGGATAAACCTCCGGCTGAAGTACACGCACGGCTACGGCATCGCGATGAGCCCGGTCAACGAGGTGACCGAAGAGGGACTCCCCCGGTTCTTCGTGCGGGACATCCCGCCGGTGAGCCCGGTGGGCATCGAGATAGACCGTCCGCAGATCTACTTCGGTGAGAAGACGGACGACTACGTCATCGTCAACACCCGGGTGAAGGAGTTCGACTTCCCCAGAGGCTCCGAGGGGGTCTACACCACCTACGAGGCCGAATCCGGGGTGGAGGTGGGCGGATACCTTCGCAAGGCGATGCTGGCGGCCCGCTTCGCAGACATCAACATCGCCATCTCGGGCAACATCCACCGGGAGAGCCGCATCCTGTTCCGCCGCAATGTCCGTGAGCGGGTGGCGACGCTCGCTCCGTTCCTGCGTCTGGACGCGGACCCCTACATCGTGGTGTCGGACGGCCGCATCTTCTGGCTGCAGGACGCCTACACCATCTCGGGGCGCTACCCCTACTCCCGGATGACCTGGCTTCGCCGCGACGGCGGCGGGATGCTTCCGCCGCTGGGGGTCAACTACATCCGCAACTCGGTGAAGGTCGTCACGGACGCCTACACCGGAGAGGTGACCTTCTACAGCTTCGATGACGAGGACCCCCTCCTGAAGTGCTATGCCCGCGCCTTCCCCGGGATGTTCCGTCCGGCCTCGGAGATGCCCGGCACGCTGAGGGAGCACGTGCGCTATCCGGAGGACCTGTTCCGTCTCCAGACCCTCATCTTCCAGACGTTCCATATGTCCGACGTCCAGCAGTTCTACAACAAGGGGGATGTCTGGGCCATCCCGCAGCTGGAGCAGCAGGACGACGGGGGAGGGCGGGCTCCGATGGAGCCTTACTACGTCATCATGAAGCTCCCGGGGGCCCAGCGGGAGGAGTTCATCCTTCTGATGCCCTTCAGCCGCGCCAACAAGGATAACATGGTCGCGTGGATGGCGGCGCGGTGCGACGCTCCGAACTACGGGCGGCTGCTGCTGTACGAGTTCCCTAAGGGCGAGCAGTTCTTCGGACCCGCGCAGATACAGTCCCGCGCCAACCAGAACACGGAGATATCGGAGCAGATGACGCTGTGGAACCAGCAGAAGTCCAGCGTCTACCGCGGGAACCTGCTGGTCATCCCGATCGAAGACGCTCTGCTCTATATCGAGCCCATCTACCTGCAGTCCACCAACGCGAAGATACCGGAGTTCAAGCGGGTCATCGTGGCGCTGGGCAACGAGATCACGATGCAGCCGACACTTGCGGATGCGCTCGACCTGCTGGTCGGCCGCCGGGGCAGCGCGGCTCCGCGCAGGGAGACGTCAGCGCCCGCGGCTGCGGGGGCTCCGGAGAGGCCTCCGGCGGCAGGCGGTCGCGACCTGGTCGTCCGGGCGCTGAAGGCCTACAACGAGTCCATCGAGGCGCAGCGGCGGGGAGACTGGGCCGAGTACGGCAGGCGGCAGAAGGAGCTGGGCGAACTGCTGAAGCAGGCGGCCGGCCAGGACTGAGGCGCCGTCGGGACGGCGCGGCGGGGGCTGCGCCCGCCTCCGCGCGCCGGTTGAGCGGTCTCCGGTCCTTTTCCTGTTGACACCGCACTGCCGCTGAGTTACACTCTTCGCGTCAAGTCGCAGTAAAGCGCCTGTCCTGCTTCTGAGGGTCGGGCGGCAGCGGTTTCCGGCTGTTGCGGCTTGGCCAGGGCTTCGACGGCCGGATGGGTGAGCGCCCGCGGACCCCCCGATCGCGGGCGCTCCGTATTCGGTCCGCCCCTCGCCGGTCTTCCGCGCCGGCACACTCCCTTCCCCGACTTCGACCCGCACTCCGCAGCGCCTTCTGCCGGGCGCGCCGGGGACCCTCGAAAATCGACTGGATGCTGACTGGAAAAAATGCCCCGAAAATCTTCATTCCCGGGGCTTGACAGCCGACAATGAAACCGCTAACATAGGGCGAGACCGGAGTTGGCTGGTATCTCAGTGGTATCTCCGGTGGCGGGGCTTTCAGGCCCGGCGGTGGAAAAGTGGCAGACGCACTCGGCTCATTCATGGTCGGCACATCCGGCCACACGATCGACCCGGACGGGAGGTTCATCATCCCCCAGAGGATGAGACGGACCCTCGGGACCAGCATCGTCATCACCCGCGGGGTCGAGGACTGCCTCTGGATGATGCCCGAGAGAGCGTTCGAGCAGATGGTGGAGCAGTGGAAGGAGCGGCAGTCCCCGTGGGACCAGCACAGCCGCATCGTCGGCCGCAGGCTCATCGGGCAGTCCGTCATCCTCGAGCCCGACCGGAACTGGCGGGTCGTCATCCCGCAGCATCTGCGAGAGGCTGCCGGACTGGGGGCCGACATCGTCGCTGTGGCCATCGGAGACCGGGTGGAGCTCTGGAGCGCCAGCACCTGGGCAAGTTTTGACGGGAGTCTGACTCAGGAGGAGGTTCAGGCCGCCGTGGACAGGATGTTCTCGGGCGTCCCGCGCGACGAAAGCCCCGCGGAGGCCCCGGCGGCCTGAAGGCTGATGGTGTGTCGGGCGTCCGGCGCCCCCTACCACATCCCCGTTATGGCGGGGGAGGTGCTGGACCTGCTGGAGCCGCGGGATGGAGGGCTCTGGCTGGATTGCACGGTGGGGGGCGGGGGACACGCCGCTCTGATTGCGGAGAGCCTGGGGCCGGATGCCATCGTGCTGGGGATGGACCGCGACCCGCTGGCGCTCGCGGCGGCCGGAGAGAGGCTGAGAGGCTGCTCCTGCCGGGTCGTCCTGGAGAGGACGCATTTCAGCAGGGCGGGGGAGCTCGCGGACCGGCACGGGGGGATGGTCTCCGGGGCGCTCTGGGACCTCGGAGTGTCCAGCCACCAGCTGGACCGGGGGACGGGGTTCTCCATCCGGGACCTGGAGGCGCCGCTGGATATGCGGCAGGACCCGGAGCAGGACCTGTGCGCGGCGGACATCGTGAACTCCGCCGACGAGAAGGAGCTTGCGGACATCCTGTTCCGCAACTCCGACGAACGGTTTGCCAGACGGATAGCGGCCCGGATCGTCCGGGCCAGACCGCTGCGGACGGTGGGCGACCTGACGCGGTGCGTGGATGCGGCGCTGCCCGGAGGATACCGGAGGCCGGACGACGTGAAGCGCCGCGTCGCTCAGGCGCTCCGGATGGAGGTGAACCGCGAACTGCAGGAGCTGCAGCGGTCGCTGGAAGAGGTCGCCGGGAGGCTGGCGCCCGGCGCGAGGATGGTGGTCCTGTCGTACCACTCCGGCGAAGACCGGGTGGTGAAGCAGTTTTTCCGGAGCGGCGGGCGAGAGGGATGGCTCAGGGTGCTGACTCCCCGTCCGCTCAGGCCTTCCGAAGAGGAATGCCGCCGGAATCCGAGGGCGCGCCCTGCCAGGCTCAGGGCGGCTGAACGGGTCCGGTGACGGCGGAGGACCGGAGGTGGGTGACAGACTCTGGACCCGCCCGCGGACGGTCCGCGGGGAGAAGGGAGGCAGGAAAGATGGTGGCGACGAAGCCCGCGGCGGGCTCGAGAACGTGTGTCACCCGGCGCCGCTCCGCGCGAAGCGCGGCCGGCAGGATGGTGACAGCCGCTCTGGCGCTCGCCGCGTTCGGCATCCTCTGCACGGGGATCTATCTGGACGGCTGCATGAGACTGGACGCCGCGACCGCGCGCCGGGCGGCGCTCCAGGCCGAGATAACCGGCATCGAACGCACGAACTTCAGGCTGGCGTCCGAACGTGACGCGCTGATGCACCCGGACCGGCTTGCGAAGATCGCCGAGGGAGCGGGCATGAGGCCTGTGGAGCCCTCGGCCCTGGTTCCGTGTCCGTCGCCTGCCAGGATGGCGAAAGCGACGGACACCTTGTCCGGAAGATAACGCAGAAGCGGCGCATCGCATTCGAGCGGCTCGGCGAGAGGACAGGGAAGTGGCCCGGCAGCCGGCGTCAGGGATGATGAAGTGGAGAGCGGGGCTTCTGAGGGTCCTGCTGCTGGCGGCTTATGCCGCCGTCTTCGTCCGCACCGGGTACCTGCAGACCGTGAAGGTGGAGGAGTTCCGGGAGCGCGCGAGCAAGGACCGCAAGCACGAGACGGAGCTCCCTGCCGAAAGAGGGCGCATCCTGGACCGCAACGGGCGTGTGCTGGCCTACAATGTTGAGGAGTGCACGGTCTATGCGACCCCCCGCATCATCGGGGACAAGCGGCTGGCCTCGCGGGTCATCGCCCGGAACCTGGGCATCCCCGAAGAGCGGGTCCTCTCCCTGCTGACGGCCCGCAGCCGTCGCTTCGTGCTGGCGCGCTCCGTGCCGGTGGAGAACGCCGTGCGGTTGAAGCAGGAGCTGCTGGCTCTCGGCCCGGCTCCCCGCATCAACGGGGTGGAGGTGGAGCACCGGTCCCGGCGGGTCTATCCTCTGGGCAGGGTGGGCGCCAAGGTCATCGGAGCGGTGAATTCCGCGGGCGTGCCCGTGGCGGGGGTGGAAGCCTGGGCGGACCGGCATCTTCGCGGCATCCCGGGGACGCTGGTGGCGGATTTCGACCGGAGCGGACGGCCCATCCCCACGCGTCTGAAGGAGACCCGCCCTCCCCGGCCGGGACGGGATGTGGTGCTCACCATCGACAGCCGGCTCCAGTTCGCGGCGGAGCAGGCTCTGGAGCGGCAGGTCAGGGCGTTCGGGGCGGCAAGCGGTTCGTGCATCGTGATGGATCCGGGCACCGGGGAGGTCCTGGCGCTGGCGGAGTATCCATCTTTCGACCCCAACCGGCTGACGCCGGAGGACGTCGAGAAGAGGCGCATCGAGCCGGTGGCCATCGCCCAGTTGTACGAGCCCGGCTCCACGATGAAGCTGTTCACCGCGGCCGCGGCCCTGGAGCACGGCCTTTCCGGGGTCACGGCGCGCTGCACGGGGGTCATCCCCGTCGGGTCGGCCTCGGTGCGCTGCCCGTGTTCTGTGCGCCGCAACGAGCCCGGCGCCCCGGTGACGGTGAAGAGGATGCTGCAGTATTCGTGCAACTCGGAGGCCGTGGCGCTGGCGAGGCGGATGGGCTCCGTGACCCTCTACAGAGAGCTCGAGAAGTTCGGACTGCTCGAAGGCATCGAAGTGCCGGGGCTGGGCAGGACGGTGCGGGGCTGGCTGCCTGACCCGAACAGGCACGCATGGTCGCAGATGCGTCTGGCGAACGTTGCCTTCGGTCAGGGCGTGGCCACCAGCCGCATCAGTCTGACGGCCGCATATGCGGCGGTGGCGAACGGCGGGACGCTGCTGCGCCCCCGGCTCATCCGGGAGGTGCGCGAGGCCGGGGGAGGGCGCGTGGAGAGTATGCGCCAGGACGTGCTCGGGCGCGTGCTGGAGCCGCAGGAGAGCGCGCGGCTGAAGGAATACCTGGCCAGCGTCGTCACTGACGGCACCGGGAAGAACGCCGCCATCGAGGGAGTCTGGACGGGCGGCAAAACGGGCAGCGCCCAGATCCCGGCCGCGGGGGGGCGCGGGTTCGAGCCCGGCGGATTCATCGCCAGTTTCTGCGGCATCGCGCCGCTGGAGGACCCCGCCGTCGTGGCGCTGGTGACCATCGAGCGTCCGAAGCTGTCGACGCACGGCTCGGCGGTCGCGGCGCCGGTGTTCCGCGAGGTGGTGTCGAAGGCGCTCTGGTGCGTCGGGAAGGCGCCTGCGGGCGGTCCGGCCGGCGCGGCGCAGGGTTTCGGAGGAGCCGGAAGGGCAACAGAAGGATAGGAACCAGCCGTTTTCCGCCGGCATCCTCCGGCTGCGGACCGCGCGAGACAAGCGGGGAAGGGGATTATGGGCGAGCCTTTTTCCTGTCGCGCGGTCCTTTTTTCTTTTGTCTGCTCGCCCGCCCGGTTGCTGCGCGGTTGCGGCTATCATGAGTGACGTGCTGACAGGTGATTTGGCTGCCGCTGTCCCCGGGGCCGTGCTGGAGGGTCCCGCGGACCGCCCCGTGGGGGGAATCACCCACGACTCCCGCAAGGTGCGGGAGGGATGGGCGTTCGTCGCGCTGCGCGAGGCGGGCGCGGACGGGCACCGGTATGTCGCGGATGCTCTGAAGAACGGGGCGGCCGCGCTACTTGTGGAGCGTCTGGATGCGGATGTGCCGGCCGATGCCGCCGTGCTGCGGGTGGAGGACACCTGGAAGGCCTACGGGCCGGCCGCGACTGCCGTCTACGGGCATCCTTCCCGCGAGATGACCGTCTACGCCGTGACGGGCACGAACGGCAAGACCTCCACCACGCACCTCATCCGCAGCATCTGTCAGGCGGCGGGGACGCGCACCGGTCTCATGGGCACGCTCGGGGCGTGCGTTGGGGACGACTGGCTGGAGGTCCCCCATACCACTCCCTACGCGGGAGACCTGCAGGAGATGCTGGCGAGGATGCGCGACGCGGGTCTGGCGGCCGTGACGATGGAGGCGAGCAGCCATGCTCTGGCGCAGCATCGTCTGGACGGTGTGGCGGTGGATGTGGCGGTGTTCACGAACCTCACCCGCGACCATCTCGACTTCCACGGCTCGATGGAGGACTACTTCCTCGCCAAGGCGCGGCTGTTCACGGACTTCGCTGAAGCGGCCGGGGAGGAGTTCGTCTCGGTCGTCAATGTGGACGACCCGGCCGGGCGGGAGCGGCTGGCCGGGCTGGCGCGCGGGAGGGTGGTGACTTACGGTCTGGCGCCGGATGCGCGGGTGCACGCCAGGGACCCCCGCTCCGGGCGAAACGGCGCCTGTTTCGTGCTTGAGACGCCGGACGGGTCGCGCAGGGTCCACCTCAGGCTTGGCGGGCTGTTCAACATCAGCAACGCCCTCGCGGCGGCGGCCGCCTGTCTGGCGAAGGGCATCGGACTGGATGCCGTCTGCCGCGGTCTGGAGGAGGCCCCCGGGGTGCCGGGGCGGTTCGAGCTGGTCTCCTGCGGACAGCCCTTCGCGTGCGTGGTGGACTACGCCCACACTCCGGACGGACTTCAGAATGTGCTGGCGAGCGCCCGGAAGCTGGCTTCCGGCAGGGTCATCGCCGTGTTCGGGTGCGGCGGGGACCGCGACCGCACGAAGCGCCCCCTGATGGGGGAGATCGCATCGCGGCTGGCGGATGTGGCGGTCCTGACGTCCGACAATCCGCGCTCGGAGGATCCCGCCGCCATCGCGCGGGACGTGCTGGAGGGCATCCCTCCTGAGCGGCGCGACTCGCTGATCGTCGAGCTGGACCGGGCAAAGGCCATCGCCGAGGCGGTCCGGCTCGCGCGGGAAGGGGACGTGGTGGTGGTGGCCGGGAAGGGTCACGAGACATACCAGATCTTCGCGGACCGCACCATCCATTTCGACGACCGTGAGGCGGTGCGCGACGCGCTGGCGGCGGCGGGCTACGGGGCGAGAGGGGACAAGAGCTGATGCGACCCTGGCTGCTGCGGGAACTGGCGGCTGCTGCCGGGGGAGAGGTGCGCGGAGGCGCCGGGGACGTGACGGTCTCCTCGGTGGCTGTTGACTCCCGCAAGTGCGCGCCGGGAGCGCTGTTCGTGGCGCTTGCGGGGGAGCGGACGGACGGGCACCGGTTCGTGGAGGCGGCTTTCGAGGCGGGGGCTTCTGCGGCGATGGTCCGCCGGGCCTGGTTCGAAGGCAGGGCGGAGCCTGCCCCCGGACCCTGCGTGGTGGTGGACGAGCCGCTGGAGGGCCTGGCGAGGCTGGGGGCCCGGGCGCGCAGCCTGGCGGACATCCCTGTGGTGGGCCTGACCGGGAGCATGGGCAAGACCACCACCCGCGAGATGCTCGCTCTCCTGCTCCGGCTCCGGTGCAGCCCGCTGGTCAGCGCGGCGAACCTGAACACCGAGATCGGTGTGCCGCTCACCCTGCTGGAACTGGATCCCTCTCACGATTGCGCGGTCATCGAGATGGCCATGCGGGGCGCCGGCCAGATATCCGGACTCTGCCGCATCGCGCGCCCGACGGCGGGACTCATCACGAACATCGGCCTGACCCACCTGGAGCTGCTCGGCTCTCAGGAGGCGATCGCGGCGGCGAAGGCCGAGCTTCTGGAAGCTCTGCCATCAGGGGCCTGGGCGGTCCTGCCTGCGGACGGCCCGTTCGCGGCCTTCCTGCGGGAGAAGGCGCCGGGGCCGGTCATCACGTTCGGGACGTCGCCGGAGGCCGATTTCCGGGTGGAGGATGCGGTGCTGGATTCCGCCGGGTGCCCCTCGTTCACGCTGGCGCGGGGCGATGAGCGGGCGCGGGTGCGGCTGAAGGTGCCCGGCGCGTTCCACGCCCTGAACGCCGCGGCTGCTGCTGCGGCGGCCGCACGCTTCGGGGTAAGTCTTGAGGAAGCCGCCCGCGCCCTGTCCGGATACGAAGGGTTCGACCGGCGCTCGCGCCTCATCCAGGCTCCGGGCGGCTGGACGGTCTTCGACGACACCTACAACGCCAGCCCGGACGCCGTGGCCGGGGCGCTCCGCGGGCTGGCCGCCATGCAGGCAGCCGGACGGAAGATCGCGGTACTGGGGGATATGCGGGAGCTGGGAGACGCCAGCAGGGCCGAGCACGAGCGCATCGGGCGCCTGGCGGCGGAGGTCTCCCCGGATATGCTGGTGACCGTCGGCAGGGATGCCGGCATCATCCGCCGGACCGCCCTGGAGAACGGATACGCGGGGCAGGCGACCCATTTCGAGACCAGTGAGGAGGCGGCCGGGTTCGTGGCGGCGGAGGTGCGGCCGGGCGACCTTGTCTTTGTGAAGGGCTCCAGGGCCCTGGAGATGGAGCGCATCGTTGAACGTCTGGTCGGATAGCGCCGCGGCGGCAGGCGCTCTCGGAGCATTCGCGCTGACCGTGGTCCTGATGCCGGCTGGCATCCGGTGGCTGCGGCGGCTCAACTTCGGACAGAACGTGAGGGATGACGGGCCGGAGGCGCACCGCAGCAAGGCGGGCACTCCGACGATGGGCGGAGTCCTGTTCATTCCTCCCGGAGTGGCGGGCGCCGTATGGGTGGCTTCGCGGGGGAGCGAAGGGGCCGGCGTGTTTGCCCTGCTCGCCGGACTGTTCACGGTGGGGGGGCTGGCCATCGGCTGGCTGGATGACTACCGCTCCATCAAGCGGGGGAGGTCGCTGGGACTGAAGGCGAGGGAGAAGCTGGTCCTGCAATTCGCGCTCTCGGCGCTGTTCCTCGCGGGCGTCCGCGGCGTCCACTCCGTGACCGATTCCTTCTCCAGCAGCGCGGCTCTGGCTCTGTATTCCGGCGGCTGGGAGGCGTTCGCGGTGGCGCTCATCGCCTGCGTCTGGCTCATCAATGCGGCCAACATCGCCGACGGGCTGGACGGCCTGGCGGCGGGTCAGGGCATCGTGGCCATCCTGTCCATCATCCTTATTGCTTCCTGGACCCGTCCGTTCTCACCGGCCCTGCAGGGCGCGCCGCTCGCGATGGCGGGGGCTCTGCTGGGGTTCCTGTGCTTCAACGCCCCTCCGGCGAGGGTGTTCATGGGGGATGCGGGCTCCATCGCTCTCGGGTGCTTCGTGGCGGGTTTCGGCCTCCTGCTCGTCCCGGTGTGGGCGCTGGCGCTGGCGACGGCGGTGTGGTCCCTGGAGGCGCTGTCGGTGGTGGCGCAGGTGGTCTACTTCAAGCTCACGGGCGGAAAGCGCATCTTCCGCATGGCGCCCGTGCACCATCACTTCGAGCTGTGCGGATGGCCGGAGCCGCACGTCACGACGAGGTTCATCGCGGCCAGCATCGTTCTGGGCATCCTCCTGCCGATGGCTGCGAAAGGATGGCTGCTCCGGTGACCGGATATGCCGGAAGCCGCATCCTGGTGCTCGGGTTCGGGGCCACCGGCCGCGCCGTGGCGGAGGCCGGCCGGAAGCTGGGGGCAAAGGTCTGCGTCTACGACGACGCGCCGGCCGCGGAGGACGGGGCGCGCCCGGAGGATGCGGGCGTCGAGCGCATCGGGCGGAGCGATATCGAAACGCTCGACGTGGATGTCTGCGTCGCGAGCCCGGGCTTCCCGCCGGGCCACCCGGTGCTGGAGGGCCTGCTGCGCCGCGGAGTGCGGGTGATCAGCGAGATAGAGTTCGGTTTCCTGCTGTGCCGGGCGCCGGTGGCCGCCGTGACCGGCACGAACGGGAAGTCCACCACCACCGTCCTCGCCGGGCGGATGCTGGAGGCCTCGGGCCGCCGGGTCTTCATCGGGGGAAACCTGAGCGCGGAGGGATACGACCTTCCCTTTGTCACCGCCGCCCTGCAGGCCGGCCCGGATGACGTCATCGTCGCGGAGGTCTCCAGCTTCCAGCTGGAGCTTTGCTTCACGTTCCGTCCGAAGGTCGCCGCGCTTCTGAACATCTCGGAGGACCATCTGAACCGCTACTGCGGACTGGAAGAGTATGCGCGGGCCAAGATGCGCATCTTCCAGGCGCAGACGTCCGGGGACTGTGCCGTGCTGGGCGCCGACTGTCCGAACGTCAGACGGTTTGCCGGCCGGCTCCCGTCGCGCGTGCTGCGCTTCTCGGTGGCGGAGGAGGTGGAGGAAGGCGCATTCCTGCGGGGCGAGGAACTGGTGCTTCGGCTCGACGGCTTGGAGCACCCGTTCGCCCGCGTGCAGGAGACCGCGCTCTGGGCGCCTTACGACCGCTGGAACCTGCTTGCGGCCGCCTGTGTCGCGGCCGCGATGGGCGCGTCTGTGGAAGGCATCCGCGCGGCGGCCCTGAGCTTCCGGGGGCTTCCGCACCGTCTGGAGGACTGCGGGGTGGTGGACGGCGTGCACTGGATCAACAGCTCCATGTGCACGAACCCGGATGCAGGGAGCCAGGCTGCCCGGGCCGTGGCGGGCAGGTTCCCGCTGATACTCATTGCCGGCGGGGCGCAGAAGGATTGCGGCTATGCGGAGTGGGGGAGGGCGGCGGCGGAGTGCGCCAGGGCGGTGGTGCTGACGGGCCGGGACCGGGGGGTGCTGCGGGAGGCGCTGGAGGCGGCCGGGCGTCACGACGCGCTGGAGGCGGATACGCTGGAGGAGGCCATGGCGGCCGCCCGCCGTCTGGCAAGGCCGGGTGACGCGGTGCTGCTTGCGCCCGCGATGGCGAGCTTCGACCAGTTCTCGGACTTCCGGCACCGCGGCCGCGTCTTCCGGGAGATTGTGGAGAGATATCGCAGGGAGGCTGAGGGGAGATGAGGCGCAGGGACGGCTCGCCGGATGCGATGGTCATCGTGGTGTACGCGCTGCTTGCGGTGCTGGGGCTCTATTTCATGTCGAGCGCCAGCTACGCGTCCGCGGCACGCAATCTGGGAACGCCCTACTATTTCGTCATCCGGCATCTGCTGTTCCTGGGCGTCTCGGTCGTAGCGTTCTTCTTCCTGTGCCGTCTCCGCGAGCCCGTCTGGCGTGCCGTGGGGCCGCGGGCGTTCGGTCTGCTGCTGGCGGTAAATCTTTGGACGGCGGCGTACGGGGTCGCCGCCAACGGGGCCAGGCGATGGCTGAAGTTCGGACCGGTCACCGTGCAGCCGTCCGAGTTCCTGAAGGTCGCCCTGGTGCTGGCTCTGGCGCTCTGGCTTTCGTCGCAGGCGGGCAGCGTGCGGAGACTGTGGCCCGGCTTCCTGGTGGCGCTGATGATGACCTGCTTGGCCGCGGGCGCGGTGGTCGCGCAGAGCGACCTGGGGACCGCCATCGTCATCCTGATGACGGGTCTTGCGGTCATCTTCTGCGCCGGGGCCCATCTCCGTCACGTGTTCGCCTCCGTGGCGATGATGAGCGCGGCCGTGGCGTTGCTCATTCGCGTCCAGCCCTACAGGATGGAAAGGGTGTACGCCTGGCTGGAACCGTGGAGGCACAAGGCGGATGAGGCGTATCAGGTGGTGCAGTCGTTCTATGCGTTCGGGCAGGGCGGGTGGCGCGGCACGGGGCTCGGTCAGGGGCAGGCGAAGTATTTCATCCCTGCGCCGCACACGGATTTCGTCTTCGCGACGGTGGCCGAGGAGACCGGCATCTTCGGTCCGTTCTTCATCCTCCTGCTTTTCGGCCTGCTGGCCGTAAGCGGCCTGAGGGTGGCCCGGACGGGAAGAAGCGCGTTCGCGCGGCTGGCGGCGGCGGGCGCCGTGGCCTGCATCTGCGGGCAGGCCCTGCTCAACATCGCCGTCGTGACAGGAAGCGTCCCCTGCACCGGGGTGCCGCTTCCCTTCATCAGCTACGGGGGGTCGTCCCTGCTGGCGGGGGGCATCCTCATGGCGGTCCTGTTCACCCTCTCGCGGACCGTCCAGACAAGGCGTCAGGGAGCATCCCATGAACATCGTGATAACGGGCGGGGGGACGGGGGGACATATCTATCCGGCTCTGGCGGTCGCCTCGGCGCTGCGGGAGCTTCATCCCGCGGTCCGGTTGCTCTACGCAGGTAGGGCCGGCGGTCCGGAGGAGCGGCTGGCGGCCGCTGCCGGCCTCAAGTTCGCCGGACTCGCCGGGCGCCCTCTGGTGCCGGGAGCGGGGGCTTTGAGCGCGGCCGCCCATCTGGCCCGGGGGGTGCTGGCCGCGGCGAGGCTGCTGGGGAGAGAGCGCCCGTCCTGCGTTGTCGGAACGGGGGGGTTCGCGAGCGCCGCGGTCTGCGCCGCTCAGGCGGCGAGGCGCAGGCCTCTGGTGCTGGTGGACGGCAACGCCCTTCCCGGGCGCACCGTCCGCCTCCTGGCCCGCCGGGCCACCGTGGTGTGCACGGCGTTCCGGGAGGCCGCGTCAGCCCTGCCGGGATGCCGGGTGGAGCTGACCGGATATCCCGTGCGTCCGGAGTTCGCGTTGCAGCGCGACCCGCGCGAATGCCGCCGCAGCTTAGGACTCAGGGAGGACTCGTTCACGCTGGTGGTGGTGGGCGGCAGCCAGGGGGCGCAGTTCCTGAACCGGCTCATCAGGGAGAGCTGCACGGCGCTCGCGGCTGCGGGTGTGCAGATCCTTCATCAGACCGGCGCCCGGGAGACGCTGGAGGACGCTCCGGACGTCCCGGGCTGGGTGCGGCTACAATACATCGAGGACGTGGCGGGGGCGTTCGCGGCGGCCGACCTCGTGGTCTCGAGAGCCGGGGCTTCCTCTCTTGCGGAGCTCGCGCTGCAGGGCGCGGCGGCCATCCTGGTGCCGTATCCTCACGCCCAGGGAGACCATCAGCGGCTGAACGCGCTGGCTCTGGCCCGGGAAGGCCGGGCCATGCTGGAGGAGCAGGAGCAGCTGACTCCGGAGCGCTTCGCGGAAATCGTTTTGAAGGCCGCCGGGGAGCCGGACAGGCTGCAGGAGCTGAGGCGGCGCATCCGGGAGTGGGCCGCGCCCGCGGCGGCGCGGGAGGTGGCGCGTCTGGCCATCGAGGCCGCTTCGGGGCCGGCGTCCCTGTGCGGCTGAAACGGAGCGCCGTCGGCGTTCAGGTCCGGCCGGGGAGTTGCGATTGACCCATCAGACAGGTTGCGGATGCGAAGACAGGGCCGTTCAGCCTCCCACGCATTTCGTGGGCATCGGCGGAGCGGGGATGAGCGCCATCGCGCAGGTGCTGCGGGCGGCGGGCTGCCGCGTCCAGGGCTCTGACCGTTCGGAGAGTCCCACGGTCGAGATGTTGCGGGCGATGGGCATTCCCGTGTTCATCGGCCACGACCCCGCCAACATCGGGGACATGGAGCGGGTGGTCTACACGCGCGCCGTCCCGGAGGACAATCCGGAGCTCGTGGCCGCCCGGCAGATGGGGCTTCCGGTCCTGGAGCGCGCGGAGATGCTGGGGGAGCTCTACTCCCTGTTCGAGACGCGCGTCTCGGTGACGGGCACGCACGGCAAGACGAGCAGCACCGCCCTGCTGGGTCACATCCTGACAGGCTGCGGCAGGGACCCCACTGTACTCGTGGGTGGGGAGTCCATCAACCTCGGAGGACATGCGCGGCTGGGAAGGTCCTCGCTGATCGTCTCTGAGGCGTGCGAGGCGTACTCCTCCTTCCTGCACCTGCGCTCCAGCATGGCGCTCATCACCAACGTGGATGAGGACCACCTGGACTGGTATGGCACCTTCGAGAGGGTGAAGAACAGCTTCGTCGGGTTCATGCAGCAGATCGACGAGGGCGGGGTGGTGGTGGGGTGCGCCGACGACCGGCACCTGATGTCGCTGCGTCCCCGGGTGGACTGGCGCTGGCTGACTTACGGCTTCAGCCCGTCCGCGGATGTGCGGGTGGGCTATTTGACGTTTTCCGACGGGGAGCAGTCGTTCGAGGTGGAGGGTCCGGACTGGAAGGTGGGGGTCCATCTGCCGCTTCCGGGCCGGCATCTGGCGCTGAACGCGGCGGGGGCGCTCGCCGCAGCGGTGGAACTGGGCTGCGACCCCCTGGAGGCGGCGGCCGCACTGTATGACTTCCGCGGCGTGAAGCGCCGGCTGGAGCTGAAGGGCCGGGTGGGGGGCGTGACGATCCTGGACGACTACGCGCACCATCCCGCGGAGATACGGGCCACCCTGGAAGCTGTGCGGGAGGCGTTCGACGGCCCCCTGACGGTCGTCTTCCAGCCCCACCTCTACTCCCGCACCGCGGAGCACCTGTACGGCTTTGCCTCCGCCCTCAGGGAGGTCCCTCGCGTCGTCCTGACCGATGTCTACGCCGCGCGCGAGGACCCCGGAAAGGGGGTGCAGACGGATGCCCTGTACGACCTGCTCGTCCGGGAAGGGCATCCCGACGTGCATTATGTCCCCCAGCTTCACGACATCCCGGCCTGGCTGGAGGCGAATGTCCGCCCGGGAGACGTGGTCATCACGGTGGGCGCGGGCGATGTGGTGGCCGCCGGGGAGCAGTTCCTGCGGATGGCGGGCGCGGGGGTGGCTTCGTCGTGAAGGTGGAGCAGAGCCGCACCGGTCTTGACGAGCTGGCGGATTCGCTGCGCGGGCGCATCCGGGGAGATGTGCTCGTGAGCGAACCGCTGGCCTCCCATATCACCATCGGGCTGGGGGGACCGGCCGACCTGTTCGTGCGGGCCGGATGCGTGGACGACCTGCGGGAGGTCTTCGCCTTTGCGGTCGAGCGCGGGCTTCCGGTCACGCCGCTCGGCAGCGGCAGCAATGTGCTGGTGGCGGACCGGGGGGTGCGGGGCATCGTCGTGGTGGCGGACGGCGAACTGGAGGACCTTCACATCGAGGGCGAGCGCTGTGTGGCGGGGGGCGGCTGTCCGCTCAGCCGGGCCATCAGCGAGACGGTGAGGGCCGGGCTGGCCGGGCTGGAGGTGCTCTACGGCGTGCCGGGAAGCGTGGGCGGGGCCGTGGTCATGAATGCGGGGACCCGCAAGGGATGTGTCGCGGACACTCTGGAGAGTGTGACGCTGGTGGCGCGCAACGGCTCGGTCCGGGAGGTGCCGGCGGGCGAGCTGGGACTGTCCTACAGGCATTCGCGCCTGCAGGAGAAACCGGGGGAGTTTTTCGTCGCCCGTGCGGTGTTCCGGCTCCGGCGGGAGGACGCTGCCGCGATCCGCGAACGCATCGCCGCCTACGCTGGCGCCCGGCGGGCCTCGCAGCCGCTGGACTGGCGCAGCTGCGGGTGCATGTTCCGGAACCCGGAGGGGGATTCCGCGGGACGGCTCATCGACGCCGCCGGCCTGAAGGGACTGACGGAGGGAGGCGCGGCGGTCTCGGAGCGGCACGCGAACTTCATCGTCGTGAGTCCGGGGGCGAAGGCGGCGGACGTCCGCAGGCTGGCCGAAAAGGTCCGGCGCGAGGTGCAGGAGAGATGCGGCGTGGCGCTGGAGTATGAAGTGAAGCTGCTCGGGGAATGGGCCGATGAGTGACCTGATCGAAGTCGTCATCCTGATGGGCGGAAGCTCGTCGGAGCGCGAGGTGTCGCTGGTGACGGGACGCGCGGTGATGGAGGCCATCGACACGTCCCGCTTCCGCGCGCGCGCCGTGGACCTCCAGCTCCCCCTGAGGGCCCTCAGGGTGGGGGCGGCCTCCGGCGGAGCGGAGTCCGCCTGCCCGCAGGCAGCCTTCGCTCTTGAGGAGCAGGCCCCGCTCCTGCTGGAGCAGGTCGCCCCGGGAGGGTCCGTGCCGGACGTGGTGTTCATCGCGCTCCACGGCCGGTACGGCGAGGACGGCTGCGTGCAGGGGATGCTCGAGCTTCTGCAGATCCCCTACACAGGGTCCGGAGTGCTGGCGAGCGCCCTCGCGATGGACAAGATCGCCACCAAGAGGCTGCTCCGGTCCTGCGGGCTGCCGACTCCGCGCTGGACCTGCAGCGACGGCCGGGAAAGTCCGGACGCCCTGCGCGAGCGGGTCGCCGCCGAATGCGGCTTCCCTTGCATCGTGAAGCCCAATCGCGAGGGCTCCACCGTGGGGGCCGGCATCGTCCGGGAGCCGGAGGAACTGGAGGAGGCGCTCGCGGAGGCGCTCCGCCACGACCGCCTTGCTCTCATCGAGGAGCTGGTGTCCGGAGCGGAGGTGACGGTGGGCATCCTCGAGAAGCCGGAGGGTCCGGTGGCGCTGCCGGTCGTGGAGATACGGCCGCCGGGCGGGTTCTACGACTACCGCGCCAAGTATACAGCCGGCCTGACGGAGAAGGTCTGCCCGGCTCCTCTGCCGGAGGACGTGACGGAGAGGGTGCAGCAGATCGCGCTGGAGACGCATCGCCTGCTGGGATGCAGCGGGATGTCGCGCGTGGACCTGTTCGTCACTCCGGAGGGTCCCACCGTGCTGGAGGTCAACACCATCCCCGGGCTCACCCCCACCAGCCTGCTGCCGCGGGCGGCGCAGGCCGCGCGCATCTCCTTCACAGAGATGATCACCCTCATCATCGAGAGCGGACTGAGGGAGGGCGTGCGGTGAGACGCCGCCGCTACATGACCGCGGCGCAGATGGAGCAGGCCAGGCGCAGGCTCCGTCTGATGAGGACGCGCGTGAGGCGGCTGACCGGTCTTGCGCTCGCGGTCCTGGCGGTGGAGATGGCGGCTGCTGCGCTGACGTCGCCCCGCTTCGCGGTCCGGGGGGTGGATGTCGAAGGGGCGGGCACTCTGACGTCGGACTTCACTCTGCGGGCGATGGCTCCCGTTGTGGGGAAGAACCTGTTCCTGGCGCCGTGCGGCAGGCTCCGTGAGAGCCTGGAGAAGCATCCCGCCGTGCGCTCCGCCACGGTAAGACGCACACTGCACGGGCGGCTGGCGGTGCGCATCGAGGAGCGCTCGCCGTATGTGAGCGTCCTGTGGCAAGGGAGCTGCTTCACGCTCGACAGGGACCTAGTCCCCTTCACCCGCTCGGAAGGGCGCGACCGCTCGCTCCCCCTGATAGACGCGCCGGGAGCGGGCAGTCCGGAGCTGGGCCGGCGGTGGTCCAGCGTGTATATCGAGGCCGCCGTGCGGTGCCTGGAGGAGGCCCGGAAAAGCGACCTGAAAGTGAGTCAGGTTTCTATTGACCCGGCGGGAGAGATGTGTTTGAATATCGTCAACGGGACGAAGATCCGGGCCGGCTACCCTCAGGATATCGAGCAGAAGATCTCGGTCGCATCGCGGGTGCTGGCCTCGCTGCCGGTGCCGCTCAACAGCATTCTCTACGTGGATGTCAGCAGTCCCGGAGCTCCGGTCTACCGGCCTAAAGGGAGCGACGGGGCGACTGCCGTCCAATAGGCGCGATCAGCAGTCATGAACCAGGTTTTCAGCCGTCTGGGCTCCAAAAACTGGCTGTTCCACGTCACTCTCATGTGTTTTCTCCTGGGAGCGCTGCTTGCCGCCAACCTCAACACCCAGGGCTCCATGAGGCAGCAGCTGGGCCTTCCCAGCGGGTCGGGGCGGGTCCCGTGGCTGGTGGAGGCGCTCAAGGAGCAGCGCGACACCAACGAGAAGCTGAAGGCCACTATCGCGGAGCTGAGGACGAAGACGGAGGAGTACGAGCAGGAGCTCTCTCAGCGCAGCCGCGAATCCTCCTCGCTCCTCAAGGAGCTGCAGGAGGTCAGGTTCCTTCTGGGACTCACCCCCGCGCGCGGGCCCGGGGTCATCGTCACGCTGGATGACAACAAGTCCAAGCGGGTCGGGGATTTCGATTCGGACCTGTACATCGTCCACGATTTCGATCTGCGCAACGTGGTGAACGAACTCTGGGCGGCGGGGGCCGAGGCCATCTCCATCAACGACCACCGCATCGTGGCGCGGACGGCCATCCGGTGCGTGGGGCCGAACGCCATGATCAACGGAGAGCCGACTGCGGCGCCGTTCGTCATCAAGGCCATCGGCAATCCGCCCGACCTGGAGGGGGCGCTGAACATCCCCAACGGCGTTGTGGACCTGATGCGGGTGGGCATCAAGGTGAAGATCGAGCGGGGGCAGTTCATCGAAGTGCCGGCGTTCACGGGAGCCACCACCGTGAAGTACGCCAGGCCGGTCCCGTTGAAGCAGGAAGAGAAGGGTTGAGGTGATCTGGCTGCCGGTTGCCGGACTTGTCTTCGGGTTCGCCCTGGTCCTGCTGACGCGATGGACGATCCCGGGGGACTACGCAAGCTACCTGGCGCTTGCCGCGCTCGCGGGACTGGACTCGCTGTTCGGAGGGATACGGGCCGGGCTGGAAGGCAAGTTCCATACGGACGTCTTTGTATCCGGTTTCGTGGCGAACACCCTTCTTGCCGCCACGCTGGCGTGGCTGGGGGACCAGATCGGGGTGGACCTTCTGCTCGCGGCTGTGGTGGCTCTGGGCGGACGGGTGTTCCTGAATCTCTCGCTGATCCGGAGATACTGGCTGACGCAGGCGGCCATGTCCCGTCGGCGGGACGTCACGTGACGGTTTGTTGAGAGGGAAGAGGCGCTCCGGCGGGCAAGCGGCGCGCGGATGCGGCGGGCCGGGGGACAGGCCTTCGCAGGGGGCGAAAGGGGCGCCTGAGGTGCTGAAGTGAGTCGCACAGAGATTGTTGCCGGGCTGGACATCGGCACGACAAAAGTCTGCACGATCATCGCCGAAGGGGAGGCGGGAGGGGCGCTCCGGGTCATCGGTGAAGGGCTGGTCCTGTCGGACGGCATGCGCAAGGGCGTGGTCACGGACATCGAGAAGACCGCGCGCGCCATCTCCGAGTCGGTCGAGAAGGCCCAGCGTGTGGCGGGGGTGCAGGTGTCCAGCGTGTTCGTGGGGGTCTCCGGCGAACACATCCGCTCGATGAACTCGAAGGGCATCGTCGCAATCTCGCATCCCCGCCGGGTGGTGCGCCAGGAGGACGTGGACCGGGTCATCGAGAGTTCGCGCGTGGTGGTGCTGCCGCCGGAACGGGAGATCATCCACGCCATCCCGCGCGGGTTCTCCATCGACGGGCAGGATGGCATCAGGTCGCCGGTGGGGATGAGCGGCTCGCGTCTGGAGGTGGAGACCCACATCGTCCACGGGCAGAGCTCCTTCCTGCAGAACCTGGCCAAGTGCGTGGACCAGGCGGGACTGGAGATAGAATCCTTCGTGCTTCAGAGTTTTGCCGCAGCCCGCGCGGTGCTGGACGAGGCTGACCGCTCGCTGGGCGTGGCGCTCGTGGATATGGGGGGCGGCACCACCGATATCGCCGTCTACCAGAACAACAGCATCGTGCATTCCGCGGTCGTAGCCGTGGGGGGCGCTCATCTGGACCAGGACATTGCCATCGGACTGCAGTGCTCGCTGTCGGCGGCGGAGGGACTGAAGATCGGCTCCGGATGCTCCAGCGTGGAGCAGGTGGGGGGAGGGGAGACCATCTCGGTGCTGCGAACGGGCGCCAGCGAGCCCAGCCAGCTTCCGCGGCGGCTGCTGGCCGAGATTCTGGAGCCCAGGATGACGGAGATATTCCAGCTGGTGGGCGACAGCATCGCGCAGTTCACCCCGGTGCGCAACCTCCCGGCGGGTATCGTCCTGACGGGCGGCACGTCGCTGCTTTCGGGGGCGACGGCGCTGGGCGAGAGGCTGCTGGGAGTGCCGGTGCGGCCGGGCCGCGTGTCCGGAGTGGGCGGCATCATGGATTCGGTCTCGGACCCCCAGCACGCCACGGGGGTGGGGCTGGCGCTCTGCGCGTGGGACCAGCGCCTGGCGGACGGTTCTGTCCGCTCCGGGGGGCGGGCCAGGGGTCCGCGGGCCTGGCTGACGCGGGTGCGCGATGTGCTGATGGGCACGGATTGAAGGACGGCGAAGGTTGACACTCCTTCGCCCCGTCTTTCAGATAAGGATTTCAGGAACAGAGAGAACAGCCGGAAGGAAGGTTTTCGATGCAGGAGAGCATGTCGGATTGTCCCGCTAAGATCAAAGTCATCGGTGTGGGCGGCGCGGGCTGCAATGCGGTCAACCGGATGATCGATGGCGGTCTGAACGGCGTTGAGTTCATCAGCATGAACACGGACCGTCAGGCGCTCGAGGCCTCCAGGGCGACCAACCGGGTGCAGCTCGGCGAGCAGCTCACGCGCGGGCTGGGCGCCGGGGGCAACCCGGAGACCGGCCGGCAGGCGGCCGAGGAGAGCAAGCAGGAGATCGCCCGGGCCGTGGACGGCGCGGAGATGGTCTTCATCACCGCCGGGATGGGCGGCGGGACCGGAACGGGTGCCGCGCCCGTGGTGGCCGAGCTGTCACGGGACGCCGGAGCGCTGACGGTGGCCGTGGTGACCCGGCCGTTCGTGTTCGAGGGGCCGCGCCGCGGTCAGGCGGCCGAGCAGGGGGTGAAGCTGCTCCGAGAGAAGGTGGACACGCTCATCGTCATCCCCAACGAGCGCCTTCTCAGCGCCGTGGAGCGGAAGGTCAGCTTTGTGGATTCGTTCCGGATGGCCGACGAGGTGCTGAGGCAGGGGGTGCAGGGCATCTCCGACATGATCACGGTGCCCGGCCTCATCAACGTGGACTTCGCGGATGTCAAGGCCATCATGAAGGACGCCGGCTCGGCGTTGATGGGCATCGGCATCGGCACGGGCGACGGCAGCGCCCGCATCGCCGCGCAGGCGGCCATCTCCAGCCCGCTGCTCGAGACCACCGTGTCCGGAGCCCGCGGCATCCTCTTCAACATCTGCGGCGGGGAGGACCTCACCATCTCGGACGTGAACGAGGCCGCGCAGGTCATCTTCGACGCCGCGGACAAGGAAGATGCGAACATCATCTTCGGCGCGGTCATCGACCCCCGGATGGAAGGCGAGGTGCGCATCACGGTCCTCGCGACCGGGTTCGACTCCGCGGACTACAACGCCCGCCATCAGAAGCTCTCTCCGGAGACGGACAGGCGCACGGAGCCCAGGGAGAAGGACGAGCCTCTCCGTTTCTCCCTGGGGGACCGCGAGATGGTGCCGGAGTCGGAGCTGGATATCCCCGCGTTCCTCCGGCGGCGCTAGGACGGGTTGGGCCGGCATCGGTCCGGGGGCGGGCCTGCGGGCCCGCCCTCCTGCGTTAGGATGGGGGCCGGAACGGGTAACATGGCCGGGAGAGCCTGAGACCTGCTGAAGGAGGCCGCCTTGCCTGCCGCCAGACCGCTGATCTGCTTTCTGCTCGCCGCATCGGCCGCGCTTCTGTGGCCGGGTCGGCCCGCCGCCTCGGAGGGCGAGACCCTGGAGTACCGTCACGGAGATGCAGTCCTGGAAGGATACCTTTCGCTCCCGCCCGCTTCAGCGGGCCGGTGTCCGGGCATCCTCCTGGTGCACGACTGGGACGGGATAGACGACTACGAGCGTCTGCGCGCCGAGATGCTCTCCGAACTCGGCTACGTGGCGCTGGCCGCGGACGTCTACGGGAAGGGGGTCCGTCCCGCCGACACCGCGGAAGCCGCCGCGGAGTCGTCGAAGTACAAGCAGGACCCGGCCCTGTTCCGGGCGCGTCTCATGGCCGGGCTCGATGCGCTCCGCCGCCATCCGCGCGTCGATGCGGACCGCCTGGGAGCCATAGGCTACTGCTTCGGGGGGACGGGAGTGCTGGAGCTCGCGAGAAGCGGAGCGCCCCTGCGCGGAGTCGTCAGCTTTCACGGTTCGCTGGGGACGCCGTCTCCGGCTGCTCCCGGTGCGGTGAAGGCGGCCGTCCTGGTGCTGCACGGAGGAGCGGACCCCGTGGTCCCTTCAGAAGAGGTGGCCGCATTCGTCCGCGAGATGCTGGACGCGGGAGCGAACTGCACGCTGGTGTCCTACCCCGGAGCGGTGCACGCCTTCACGAAGTTCGGCAGCCCGTCCTATCACCAGCGCGCCGACCGGGCTTCGTGGGAGGCGATGAAGAGGTTCTTCAACGACCTGTTCAACCCGGACTGACCGGCGGGTCCGCCTTCCTCCAGCACCATCCGCATCCGTTCGGCAAGCAGGCTGCCCGGCACGTTCGACAGGATGCGCGTCCCGGAGACCTCCTGCCCGGAGCGGTCGATGAACAGCACCGTCGGGACTCCCCGGATCCCGTAACGCCTGAGCGCCTCCTGTATCTCGGGGGGCCGGCTGTCCGTGGCGTCCACCTTCAGACGGACGAACTCCTGCGACAGGCGCACCGCCTCCGGATGTCTGAATGCTCCGTGTTCCAGTTCGCGGCAGGGCAGGCACCAGTCGGCGGAAAAGTCGATGATGACCGGCCGTCCCTCCCGCGCGGCCTGCTCCACCAGTGCCGGGGAATAGGGCTGCCACTCTATCCCGGGCCGCTCGGGCGCCGGCAGGAGGAGCCAGATGCCGCCCGCGGCCGCCGCGAGTCCGGTCACGGTCCGGAAGACGCCCAGACTCGCCGGGCGGAAGCCCGTGCGCTCCAGGAAGCCGAGCCAGATGCCCAGCCCCAGCATCAGCGCTCCACCGGCCACGGACGCGGCCCTGCCGCCGATGACCGGGCTGACCAGCCAGACCGCCACTCCAAGCAGCAGCGCCCCGAGCAGCTTCTTGACCCAGGACATCCACGGGCCAGCGGTGGGAAGGTTGGCGGAGAAGATGGCGAGGAGCATCAGGGGGGTGGCGATTCCGAGAGCCAGCACGAAGAACAGGCTCAGGCCCGCCACGGGCTGGCCCAGGGCCCCGGCGAAGGCCATCAGGGCGATGGTGGCAGGTCCGGTGCACGGGGCCGCCACCACCCCGAAGATGAGCCCCATGGCGAACGCGCCCGCGAAGCCGCTCTTCGCTCCGGCGCGCCGCGCGATGAAAGCGGGCGGCTGCAGCTCGAATGCTCCGAACATCCCGAACCCCATCACCGCGATGATGAGCGCCAGCGATGACAGCACCCACGGGCTGGACAGCCACGACCCGAACAGCGCTCCGCTGGATGCAGCCAGAAAGCCCAGCAGGGAGTACGTGGTGGCGATGCCGGCCACGTAGGTGACCGCCAGTCCCACGGTCCGTCTGCGGTTGTCGGATGCCTGGCTGCGGAAGTACCCGAGGGTGATGGGGATGAGAGGGAACACACACGGGGTGAAGCTCAGGCCCAGCCCGGCCAGATACACGGCGGCCAGCAGGAAGGCCCATCCTCGCTTCTCGAGGATGCCGGCGAAGTAGTTGGAACCCTGCTGCGCCTCCGGGTTGACCTCCAGTGGGGCAGGCGCGCCTCCGTCCTGGCCAATGCCTGCGAAGAGGCCGTCTTCGGCCGGAGGAGAGGTCTCCGGGCCGACCGTCAGGGGGACCTCGACCTCGGCCTGCGCCGGCGGCAGGCACTGCTGGTCGTCGCACGCCTGATACGTCAGCGTCACCTTCAGCCGGACGGTCCCTTCAGCCGCTCCCGGCGGGACGGTCACGGGGAAGGTCATCACCGCCCCGTCCTCCAGCACCGCCACCTTCTGTCCCTTCGCGAAGGAGAACTCCTTGAGGACGTGCGGCGGATAGGAGACCGGCCCCGTGCGGAAACCTTCCGGCGCCTCCACGGTCAACTCCGTCGGGATGGTGAACTCGTCCAGAGGGGCGTTGGACTGGATGTGGTACCGTTCGTCCACGTCCGCCCGGACCGCCACCACGGTGGAATCGCCGGGCGCCACGGTGCTGTTCCGCACCCCGGCTTCCAGCCTCACGATGCCGGCGGAGGCAGGCTCGCCTCGAAGACTCACGGGCTGTGCCTGCGCAGCGGGCGCCACAAGCGCCAGCAGCACCGCGAAGATGGACGCAGCGAAACGGTCGGTCCTCACTGTCTTTGCCCCCCATTCCGGAAAGGGCGCGCCGCGGGAATCGGCGCGCTGCAGAGTCATCGTCATAGACGTCTTTCCCGGCCGTGCGGATTCCGCCGGAGCCTTCCGCGGCCTGCCTCGGGTATCATGCCGTGGATGGTTCCCGCAATGCTTGCCTTCGACCTTCCAGTCTATCTCGACTACGCCGCAAGCACTCCTCCGGATTCCCGGGTGGTGGAGGAGATGATGCCCTGGCTGGCGGCGGAGTTCGGAAACGCCTCCAGCACTCACAGCTTCGGGAGGAGGGCGCGGGCGGCTGTGGACCTCGCTCGCGACCGCACGGCGGCGCTGCTCCACGCGAAGCCTGCGGAGATCTGCTTCACCTCCGGCGGGACCGAGGCGGACAACCTGGCGGTCATCGGGGGCGCTCTGGCCGCCCCGGCTGACCGTCGTCGGGTGGTCATCAGCGCGGTGGAGCATCACGCGGTCCTTCACGCGGCGGAGAGCCTCCGGCGCTTCGGGTTCGAAGTGTGCCGCATCCCGGTGAATTCCTCCGGGCGCCTGCTGTTGGAGCAGGCGGCCCGTCTCATCGACCGGAGCACTGCGCTGGTCGGCGTGATGCTGGTGAACAACGAGACGGGTGTGGTGATGCCGGTGGCGAAGGTCGCCCGCCTGGCGCGGAGGGCGGGGGCGCTGATGCACACCGACGCGGTGCAGGCCGCCGGGCTGCTGAGGCTCGATCCGGACGACCTCGGGGTGGACCTGCTCAGCATCTCGGCTCACAAGATCTACGGACCGAAGGGAGCGGGGGCGCTCTGGGTGCGCAAAGGGGTGACGCTGGTCCCCGTCATCCACGGGGGAGCCCAGGAACGCGAGCGGCGGGGCGGCACCGAGAACGTGGCCGCCATCGCCGGGCTGGGGAAGGCGGCGCAGATAGCTCTCGAGGAGCGCCACGAGATCGTCGAGGCGGTGGAGGCGGCACGGGACGCCTTCGTGGAGGGTCTCGGCTCCTCCCGGGAGTTCCCCCTGCACGGGGCGGCCGCCAGACGGGTGGCTTCCATCCTGAACATCCACTTTCCCGGCCTGGAGTCGGAGCTGTTCCTGATGCGCCTGGATGCCGAAGGCATAGCGGCCAGCTCGGGCTCGGCGTGCGCATCGGGCTCCCAGGAGCCTTCGCACGTGCTCCAGGCGATGGGGTGTCCGGAAAGCGAGGTGAAGTGTTCGGTGCGGTTCAGCTTCGGACGCACCTTGCAGCCGGACACAGCGCGGCGCGCCGGGGCGGCCGTCCGCCAGGCGGCACTGGACATGCTGGAGCGTCTGCAGAGCGTGGGGATGGCGTCCCCGGCTCATTCCGGGACAGCCCCGGGGTGAGCGAAGCAGTCCGCGGCGCCGGCTCCGCAGCACGGCAGAGCCCCCGGGAGGTGCCCGCCGCGGTTTGACAGGCCCCGCCTGCGCGACTATACTGGACTGCGCCCGGGAGGGCATTCCTCGCGCGGGTCGCAGAGACATCCGCCATGTCCGAGCCTTCCGACATCCTGGACCGCACTGCTCAGGGACTGGTCCGTGCCGCCGGCTATCCGTCGCGCCTCGCGCTCCGTCAGATGCTCGAGTTCCTGGAAAGCGCCGGGGAGTGCGTGGCGCTTCTGGCGGGTTCGGTCCGGTACATCGCCACCCGCCGCGTCGTCTGGCGGGACGCCGTGCACCAGATGTCCAGCATCGGCGTCGATTCCCTGGTGCTCGTGATGATCACCGTGGCGTTCTCCGGAGCCGTGCTGGCCCTTTACTCCAGCCTGCTGCTCGTGAAATGGGGCATCTCGTCGTATCTGGGCGGCGGGCTGGTGCTGTCCGTGGTGCGGGAGATAGGGCCGGTGCTCACGGCGGTCGTGGTGGCGGCGCGCTCCGGCTCGGCCATCGCCGCCGAGATCGGGACCATGAAGGTCACGGAGCAGGTGGACGCGCTCCGGTCGCTGGCCATCAGCCCGGTGGAGTATCTCGTCGCGCCCCGCGTGCTCGCCAGCCTGGTCGTCTTCCCGATGCTGACCGTCTTCGCCGACTTCACCGGGTCGGCGGGAGGCTACGTGGTGGCGGTGGCCCAGGGAGTGCCGGCCGGGACGTTCGTGGACAGCACGGAGCGGCTGGTGGAGGCCTACGATATCACCATGGGACTGGTCAAGGCCATGGTGTTCGGGCTGGTCGTGTCGCTGGTCTGCTGCCAGCAGGGGCTGCGCACCCGCGGCGGCGCGACGGGCGTCGGCCGCTCCACCACCAACGCCGTGGTCGTCAGCATCGTCCTGATCTACATCCTCAACTATTTCCTCGCCTATCTGATGTTCGGAGTGCAGAGATGACGGCGCCGGCGGTGGAGGCGCACTCGCTGTGTTTCAGCGCGGAGGGCAGGCCCATCCTGGACTCGCTGGAGGTCCGCATCCGGGAGGGCGAACTGCTCGGCCTGGTGGGAGGGTCCGGCTCGGGGAAGAGCACGCTCATCAAGTGTCTGGCGGGGCTCCTGACGCCGGATTCAGGCAGCGTGCGCATCTTCGGGAGGGAGATTACTGGGGCGTCCGCACGCCTGCTGGAGGACGTGCACGGCGACATCGGCTTCGTGTTCCAGTATTCCGCGCTGTTCGACTCGCTGACCGTGTTCGAGAACATCGCCCTGGCGCCGATGAGGCGGCTGGGTTATTCGCGCGAGCGGGCGCGTGAGCTGGTGCGGGAGAAGCTCGCGCAGGTGCAGCTGGAGGGGGTGGAGGACTACCTCCCCGGCGAACTCTCCGGCGGGATGGCGAAGCGGGTGGGGCTGGCGCGCGCGCTCGCGCTGGAGCCCAGGATACTGTTCTACGACGAGCCCACCAGCGGGCTGGACCCTCCGACTGCCGCCTCCATCCACAGGCTCATCTCCGATACCCGCCGCGACCTGGGGGTCACATCCATCGTCGTGTCCCACGACGTGCCGGCGCTTCTGCGCATAGCCGACCGCATCGGGATGCTGGAGGCCGGGCGCATCATCTTCTGCGGGACCCCGCAGGAGTTCCTGGAGTCCCCGGACCCCAGGGTGGCGGCGTTCGCGCATCCGTCGGGTCCGGAGGAATCGTCTCCGGGCGAGAGGTAGAATACTTCTGAGATGTCCCGGGCGGAGCGGATCAGGAACATCAAGCTGGGGGTCGCGGCGCTGGGGTCGGTGGCGCTGCTGGGTCTGGCGTACTGGATGGTGGGCAGCCTGCTGTTCGTCGGGCGGACGTTCACCGTGAGCGCCGTGTTCCGGGACGTGTCCGGTGTGGAGAGCGGGACGCCCGTCACGATGGCCGGCATCAAGGTCGGCAGCGTCAGCCGCGTCACTCTGACGCGGGACAACCGGGCCGAGGTGGTCATGCGCATCCGGGAAGGCACGCGCCTGCCCGAGGGCTCCCGAGCCCGCATCGCCAGCGTGTCGCTGCTGGGAGACCGTTTCGTGGAGATCCTGCCCGGGCCGGCCGGGGGGGCGCCGCTCCGGGACGGGGCCAGGCTCGTCTCCGTGGAGACGCCCGGCATCGACGACCTGCTGCCCCAGGTGGCGGCCACGCTGGAGCGGCTGGATATGCTGGGCGCGGCCGTTCAGGACAATGTGGAGAAGGTGGGGGAGTCGCTTCAGTCGCTGCTGAACGATGCGGCGGTGCGGGAGAACCTGCGCTCCACGGTGCGCAACGCCAACCTGGCGGCGGTGCAGGCGCTTGCTCTTCTGACGGACGTCCGCCGCATCGCGCGGGAGAGTGAGGACGATGTCCGGGTGATAGCCGGGAATCTGGTCTCCGCCAGCCGGAGCATCGCCGACGCGGCGGAGAAGGCGGACGCCCTCGCGGCGGGCGTCAGTCCGAAGGACGTGGAGCAGATCCTGTCCTCCCTCAGGAGCGCGGCCCGGACGCTGGAAGCCGCCGCCTCCAACGCGGAGCAGCTGACCGGGGATCCCGCCCTGCGCGAGGACCTGACCGCGGCCATCCGGAACACCCGGGAGGCCACCGAGGACGCCCGGGCCGCCATGGCCCGCCTGGCGGAGCTGGTCGGAGCCCGCAGGAAGGACGGCGAGCGGCCCTCCCGCGCGGCCGCGCCCGTCCCGGGCACGGGCGCCACGCTCGACCTCATCTACGATGCGGACCGCGGGAAGTCCCGCGTCGATGTGGACTACACCTTCTCTGCCGGCGGAAGCTACTTCTACCGGATGGGTCTGTTCGACCTCGGGGAGTCCGGCCGGGTGAACCTCCAGATGGGGCGGAATGTCGCCCCGGGCCAGTCCCTGCGCTGGGGGCTCTACCAGTCACGGGTGAGTTTGGGGTATGATTGGCAGGCGGACGGCCCGCTGATGCTGCGGACGGACCTCTACCGGCTGAACGATCCCAGACTGGATATCAAGGCGCGCTACGGACTCCGGGAGAACGTGGCGGCGTGGCTGGGAGTGGAAGCCATCGGCGGCGGCGACGAGCGTCCGGTGGCGGGCCTTCAGTTCCGCTTCTGACCTCCGGCAGGCGCCGCCATCGCGCTGAGAGAGCCGGGACTACACATCTTCTGGAGCGACCCGATGAAAGTGATTCTGACCAGGGACGTGCCGAATGTCGGCAAGCAGGGCGACGTCGCCACTGTGGCCGAGGGATACGCCCGCAACTACCTGTTCCCCCGCAAGCTTGCGATCGAGGCCTCGCCGGGGAACCTGAAGAACATCGAGCGCCAGCATCAGATCGAGGAGCGGCTGAAGGAGCAGCGGCGCGCTGCGGCCGAGAAGGCGGCCTCGGAACTGGCCGACCGCACCGTCACCATCCGCGCCCGCACCGGAGCGGGCACCCGCCTGTACGGCTCCATCACGGCTCAGGATATCGCGGAGGCCATCAAGGGGGCGACCGGCGTGGAGGTGGACCGCCGCAAGATCACGATGTCAAAGCCCATCCGGACCACCGGGACGTTCACGGTGCCCGTGCAGCTCCATCGGGATGTCGTGGTGAACGTGCATCTGGAGGTCGTCCCGGAGGAATGAACCCGGTCTCGACCGGCGAGACGGCGGCAGGGCGGGGACGGGCGCTGCGTCCGGCAGTCCCGGGAGAGAGGACGCGGGCGAGACGTGAGCGAGCCCCTTCCCGGCGGCCCGCCGGGCGGGGCCGGATGAGGGTGTCCCGATGATCGAGGTGAAAGCTGCGGGGAGCCGGACGCCCCCTCAGAACATCGAGGCGGAGCAGTCGACGCTGGGCTCCATGATGCTCAGCCAGACGGCCTGCGAGACGGCGGCGCAGATCCTGACCCGGGAGGATTTCTACCGGCCGGCGCACCAGACCATCTTCGACGCCCTGCTCTCACTCATCGAGCGCCAGCTCCCGGTGGACCTCATCACCGTGTGCGAGCATCTGGACTCGCAGGGGGTGCTGGACAAGGTGGGGGGGCGGGAATATATTGCCGCCCTCATCGATGCCGTCCCCACCGCCGCCAATGTGGAGTATTACGCCCGCATCGTGGAGGAGAAGTCCATCCTGCGGCGCCTCATCGCCGTCTCCGAGGAGATCCACGAGATGGGGTTCTCGGAGTCCGAGGATGTGACGTCGCTGGTGGACCGGGCGGAACACCTTGTGCTGCAGGTGGGCCGGAGGCGCCTGGGGAGGGAGTTCTACGCGCTTCCCGAACTGCTGCACCAGGCGTGGGAGTCCATCGAGCACGCCTGTCAGAACAAGGGCGGGACCAGCGGGGCGCCCACGGGCTTCGAGCAGCTGGACCGGATGACCAACGGGCTCCAGAAGGGGGACCTGGTCATCATCGCTGCCCGTCCCTCCATGGGAAAGACCGCCCTGGCGCTGAACATCTCGGTGAACTGCGCCCTGGCCACCCGGCAGCCGGTCGCCATCTTCAGCCTGGAGATGTCCAGCGAGCAGCTGGTGCACCGGATGATCTCCTCGCTGGCGAAGGTGGACGGCCACCGGATGCGCTCGGGATTCCTGCGGGAAGGCGACTGGGACAAGATCGTCAAGATCAGCACGCGGCTGGAGTCGGCGCCCATCCTCATCGACGATTCGACGGACATCTCGGCGATGGCCATGCGCGCGAAGTGCCGCAGGCTGCAGGCGGAACGCGGCCTGGGGCTGGTCATGGTGGACTATCTGCAGCTCATGCGCTGGCATCGCAATGTGGAGAACAGGAACCAGGAGATCTCCGAGATCGCCCGCGCCCTGAAGGGGCTGGCCCGGGAGCTGAATGTTCCGGTCATCGCCCTGTCCCAGCTTTCGCGGCAGACGGAGCGGCGCGAAGGCAACAAGCCGATGCTGAGCGACCTCCGGGAGTCCGGGGCCATCGAGGCGGAGGCGGACGTCGTGATGATGATCTACCGCCCGGACTACTACAAGCAGCGGGACGCTCAGCTCTCCGACGGGGATGCGGAAGACGACGGCGGGCTGGAGCGGCCCGAGGAGTACGAGGGCGAGGTGGCCGAGATCATCATCGCCAAGCAGCGCAACGGCCCCACCGGGACCGTCAAGCTGTCGTTCATACCCAAATACGCTTCGTTCGAGAATCTCACGGTCATCCCCGAGGACTCCTGACCTCTGCCTGGAGGAGTCCGGAGTGGGAGCGGCCCTGTGTGGAAGGGAGTGCCCGTGCGGGAAACGGACCTCAACGTTCTTGTCATCGGAAGCGGAGGGCGGGAGCACGCTCTTGCGGCCAAGCTGGCTGCGAGCGACGTGGTGCGCTCCGTCATCTGCGCCCCCGGGAACGCCGGGATGGAGGAGTGCGGCCGGTGCGTCCCGGTGGGGGTGAAGGACACGGATGCCCTGCTGGCCCTGGCCGCCGGGGAGGACATCGACCTGGTGGTGTGCGGGCCGGAAAGCCCGCTCATCGCCGGGCTGGGGGATGCGTTCCTGGAGGCGGGCATCCCGTTCTTCGGGCCGCTGGCCTACGGGGCCCGGCTGGAGGGCAGCAAGATCTTCGCAAAGGAGGTCATGCGGGAGGCCGGGGTCCCGACGGCCGAATGGGAGGCGTTCGACAGTCCCGGACCGGCGCTGGCGGCTGCACAGGCGCGTCTTGAGCGGGACGGAGGGGTGGTCATCAAGGCGGACGGCGAGGCGGCGGGGAAGGGCGTTTTCGTGTGCGGGACGGCGGAAGAGGTCCGCAGCGCCATCGATGCCATCATGGTCCAGCGGGTGTTCGGGGCTTCGGGAGACCGTGTCCTGGTGGAGGAGCGGCTTCAGGGGCGGGAGGCTTCCGTGATGGTGCTGGCGACGGGGGAGAAGATCCTCCCGATGCCGCCCGTGCAGGACCACAAGCGGGCCTTCGACGGGGACCGGGGACCGAACACCGGGGGGATGGGCTGCTATTCGCCGGTGCCCGTGATGCCGCCGGAGCTTCACCGCGAGGCCATCGAACGGACCGTCCTGCCCGTGTTGCAGTGGATGGACGTCAAAGGACAGCCCTACTTCGGGTGCCTGTACGCGGGTCTGATGATAACGGACGACGGTCTGAAGGTGCTGGAATACAACTGCCGCTTCGGGGACCCGGAGACCCAGGTGGTGCTCCCGATGATGCGCTCCGACTTCGGGGAGGTGCTGGTGGCAGCGGTCCGGAACCGCCTCGACGAAATCAGGCCGGAGTGGTACAATGGCTCCGGCGTTTGCGTGGTGCTTGCCTCAGGAGGCTACCCCGGCTTTTACCAGACGGGCTTCCCCATCAGCGGTCTCGAAGCGGCTGCGGCGATGGAAGGGGTCTTCGTGTTCCACGCCGGCACGGCCCGCCGGGACGGACAGGTCGTCACCGCGGGGGGCCGGGTGCTGGGAGTCACCGCGCTGGGGAGCGGATTCGCCGAAGCCCGGCAACGGGCCTACGCCGCCTGCTCCGCCATCTCGTTCGAGAAGATGCATTACCGCAAGGACATAGGAGCCCGCCTGACATGAATCCGCTGGTAGCCTTCGTGTGCGGCAGCGACTCCGATCTGCCCAGGCTGGAAGCCGGGCTGCAGATTCTCAAGGACCTCGAGATCCCCTTCGAAGTGCGCATCATCTCGGCCCACCGGACTCCCGAGGTGGCGGCCGAGTTCGCGAAGACCGCAGAGGAGAGGGGGCTCCGCGTGCTGGTGGCAGTCGCCGGCCACGCGGCCCATCTGGGCGGAGTGCTGGCCAGCCTGACCCCCCTCCCCGTCATCGGGATACCGGTCTCTTCCAGCGCGCTGGACGGACTGGACAGCCTGCTGTCCACCGTTCAGATGCCTCCGGGGGTCCCGGTGGCGTGCGTGGGAATCGATGCGGCGCGCAATGCCGCCATCCTGGCGGCCCAGATCCTCGGGGCTTCCGACCCGGCCGTGCGGGAGCGGGTCCGGGAGTTCAAGCGCAGGCAGGCCGAGGATGTGATGGCCAGGGACCGCCGCGTCCGGGAGCAGTTCTCGTGATAAAGCGCTACAGCCGCCCGGAGATGAGCAGCCTCTGGAGCGAGGAGAGCAAGTTCGCCTCCTGGCTCGAGGTGGAGCTGGCCATCTGCGAGGGATGGGCGGAGCTGGGGGTGGTGCCGAAGGATGCGGCGGAGCGCATCCGGCGCAATGCCCGGTTTAGCGTCGAGCGCATCGAGGAGATCGAGCAGACCACCCAGCACGACCTGATGGCGTTCGTGGCCAACGTGGCGGAGCACATCGGGGAGGATGCCCGATGGCTGCACTACGGCGTCACCAGCTACGACGTGGAGGACAACGCCCTCTGCCTGCGGATGCGCCGCGCCTGCGACATCATCATCGCGGACATCGAGCGGCTCATCGAGACTCTGAGGACACGGGCACGCGAGCACAGGTGGACGCTGCAGATCGGGCGCACTCACGGCGTCCACGCGGAGCCCATCACCTTCGGGTTCAAGCTGTGCGTCTGGATGGACGAGATGCAGCGCAACCTCTCTCGCTTCCAGCGCGCCCGAGAGGAGATCTCCTACGGGAAGGTCTCGGGGGCTGTGGGCACCTACGCCAATGTGGACCCGAGGGTGGAGGAGTATGTCTGCCGGAAGCTGGGACTGAAGCCGAGCCCGGTCTCCACGCAGATAATCCAGCGCGACCGCCACGCGGACGTGCTGGCGGCCTGCGCCATCTGCGCCAGCTCTCTGGAGCAGTTCGCCACGGAGATACGGAACCTGCAGCGCACGGAGATCCTCGAGGTTCAGGAAGCCTTCCGGAGCGGGCAGCGGGGGTCGTCCGCGATGCCGCACAAGCGCAACCCGCGGCTGTCGGAGCAGGTGACGGGCATCGCCCGGGTCATCCGGTGCAACCTGTATCCCGCGCTGGAGAACATCGCGACGTGGCACGAGCGCGACCTCTCGAACTCCTCGGTGGAGCGGATGGTCATCCCGGACGCGTTCACCCTTCTGGACTACGCCCTGCACACGTTCGACCGGGTGATGGCCGGACTGGTGGTCTACCCGGAGAACATGCTGGCCAACCTGGAGAAGATGCGGGGGTTGGTGGTGTCCGAGCAGGTGATGCTGGCACTGATCCGGACGGGGCTTCTGCGGGATGGGGCGTACACCATCGTCCAGCGCAACGCGGCGAAAGCGTGGGAGGGGGCATCCTTCCGCGAGTGCCTGCTGGAGGACCCGGAGGTCACGTCGCGGCTGAGCAGGGAGGAGATAGAGGAGTGCTTCGATTACCGCTCGCACCTCAGGAATCTCGAGGTGGTGTTCGAGCGGATGGGGGTCTGACGCCGGGACCCGAGGCAGGGCCGGAACAGGATACAGGGGGACATCGCACTTGCCCAGAAAAGCCAGGATCTATGTCACTTTGAAGCCCACGCTGCTGGATGCGCAGGGGCGTGTGGTGCAGCAGGCGCTCACGAACATCGGCTTCGAGGGGGTCAGGGACGTGCGCATCGGCAAATACATCGAGATGGACCTTGAAGACGCCGCCGCCTCCGCCGAGACGGTGCGCGAGATGTGCGACCGGCTGCTGGCCAATCCGGTCGTGGAGGATTACCGCTTCGAGGTGGAGGGGTCCTAGGTTGAAGTTCGCCGTCGTGCGCTTCCCGGGCTCCAACTGCGACCAGGACGCCTATTTCGCCGCGCTGAACGTCCTGAAGCAGCCCGTGGATTACGTGTGGCACGAGTCCACGGACCTGGCGGGAGCGGATTGCGTCATCATCCCGGGCGGCTTCTCTTACGGGGATTATCTGCGATGCGGGGCCGTGGCGGCGCTCTCCCCGGTGATGGGCGCGGTGCGGAGGTTTGCCTCCTCGGGAGGGCTGGTCATCGGCATCTGCAACGGCTTCCAGATCCTCTGCGAGTCCGGCCTGCTGCCCGGGGTGCTGCTGAGGAACAGGGGACTGCGCTTCATCTGCCGCCACGTCCATCTGCGCCTCGAGAATACCGGAACTCCCTTCACCCGGGCCGGGAAGCCGGGCGATGTGCTGAGCATCCCCATTGCGCACGGAGAGGGGAACTACTTCGCCGACGAAGACACCCTGCGGGAGCTGGAGGATTCCGGACGGGTCATCCTCCGCTACTGCGGTCCGCAGGGCGAGGTGGAGGACCGGTTCAATCCCAACGGAGCAGCCCGGAACATCGCCGGGATCGTGAACCGGGAGGGCAACGTGGCCGGGATGATGCCCCATCCCGAGCGGGCCTGCGAGCCGCTTCTGGGCTCGGAGGACGGTCTTGTCATCCTGAACTCCATCCTGGGAGGGCGCGCCTGATGCCGGAAGCCTCTCTGAGAGACCCCGAGATAACCCCCGAAGTCTGGCGCGAGATGGGACTCAGCGACGATGAGTTCCGCCAGGTGGAGCGCATCCTCGGGCGCACGCCGACCTACACGGAGCTCGGGATGTTCGCCGTGATGTGGAGCGAGCACTGCGGCTACAAGTACAGCCGTCCCGTGCTGCGGCTGTTCCGGCGCTACCGCGAGCAGCTGGACAGCGGGGCGCTGGAGAATGCCGGGGTCGTGGACATCGGCGGCGGGTACGGCATCGCGATGAAGGTGGAGAGCCACAACCACCCGAGCGCGGTGGAGCCGTTCCAGGGGGCCGCCACGGGGGTGGGGGGCATCCTGCGCGACATCTTCACGATGGGCGCGAGGCCCATCGCGTCGCTGAACTCGCTGCGGTTCGGCGACCTTTCGGACCCGCACGTCCGCTATCTGTTCGAGCACGTGGTGGCCGGCATCGGCTTCTACGGCAACTGCGTGGGAGTCCCCACCGTCGGAGGCGAGGTCTTCTTCGACCGCTGCTATGCGGGGAACCCGCTGGTGAACGCGATGGCGCTCGGACTGGTGCGCCTGGACCGCATCGCCAGCGCCTGCGCCCGCGGACCGGGGAACTCCGTCCTCATCGTCGGGTCGCGAACCGGACGGGACGGCATCCACGGGGCGACGTTCGCGTCGGTGGAGCTGGGGCCGGATTCCGAATCGAAGCGCCCCAACGTCCAGATGGGCGACCCGTTCACGGAGAAGCTGCTCATCGAGGCCACGCTGGAGGCTCTGGAGACGGGCGCCATCGTGGGCATCCAGGATATGGGCGCGGCGGGCATCACCTGCAGCACCTGCGAGACGGCGGCCAAGGCCGGGACCGGGATGGAGATCGATGTGGCGCTCGTCCCTCAGCGGGAGGAGGGGATGACGCCGTACGAGATCATGCTCAGCGAGTCCCAGGAGAGGATGCTGGCCATCGTCCAGAAGGGACGGGAGGAGGAGGTCGCCTCCATCTTCCGTCGCTGGGGCCTGAACGCGGTGAACATCGGGCATGTGACCGGTGACGGCCTGGTGCGCGTGAAGGAGAACGGACAGGTGGTGGCCGAGGTGCCGGCGAAGGCCCTGGCGGACGAGTGTCCCGCCTATCAGCTGGACGCCTCCGAGCCGGACTACGTGAAGCGCCTGCGCTCCCGCTCCGTGCGCGAGCTGTCCGTCGAGGACCACTCCGCCACGCTTCTGAAGCTGCTCTCGCGTCCCTGCATCGCGAGCAAGCGGTGGGTGTGGGAACAGTACGACCACATGGTCCAGACCAATACCGTGGTGTTCCCCGGCTCCGACGCCGGCGTGCTGCGCATCCGCGGGCTGGACACGGGCATCGCCGTCACCACGGACTGCAACTCGCGGATGGTGTATCTGGACCCGTATCTCGGAGCCCGGATGGCCGTGTACGAGGCCGCGCGCAATCTGGTGTGCTCGGGAGCCAGACCCGTGGCGGTGACCGACTGCCTGAACTTCGGCAACCCCGAGAAGCCGGAGGCGTTCTGGCAGTTCAGGGAGGCTGTCCGCGGGCTGGCGGACGCGTGCGAGGAGCTCTCCACCCCGGTCATCTCGGGGAACGTCAGCTTCTACAACGAGACGCCCGAGTCGGCCATCTATCCGACCCCGGTCGTGGGGATGCTGGGCGTCCTGGACGACGTCCGCAGACGCGTCACTTCGGCGTTCAAGCGGGCGGGCGACCGGGTCGTCCTGCTCGCCGCCGGATGGCCTTCCGATGCCTGGACCGGGCTGTCGGGTTCGGAGCTCCAGGCGATGCTCTGCGGCGAGCCCTTCGGCCCGCTTCCGCCGCTCGACTCCGGGTCTCAGAAGGCGCTGTTCGAGGCGATGCTGGAGATGGCGGCAGGCGGGATGCTGTCCTCCGCGCACGACGTGGCGGAGGGGGGGCTGGCTGTGTGTCTGGCGGAGAGCTGCATCGCCGGCGGGCTCGGGGCGGAGATGACGCTGAGCGCCCCCGGACCCGTGGTGGCGTCTCTGTACGGCGAGTTCGCCGGGGTGGTCGTGGCCTCGGCGCCGCCGGAGCGTGTGCCGGATATCCTGCGCATCGCAGGGGATCGCGGCGTCATCGCGGTGGACGCCGGAGAGGTCGGCGGCCCGGACATCGTGGTGCGCTCGGACGCGGGGGAGCTGCTGCGCGTGCCGGTGCGGGACGCGGCTGAAGCGTGGGAGAGTGCCATTCCGGCGGCTATGGATACAATGTAGGGGGTGTCACCGCTCGCGATGCGTGACCTGGATCATCTGAAGGAAGAGTGTGGCGTCTTCGCCGTCTGGGCTCCGGGCGAAGACGTGGCGCGCATCACCTACTTCGGGTTGTTCTCCCTGCAGCACAGGGGGCAGGAGGGCGCTGGCATCGCGGTCGCGGACGGGACGCAGCTGCTGGTCCACAAGGACATGGGGCTGGTCACCCAGGTGTTCCGCGACGAGCACACGCTGGAGGGGCTCCGCGGATTCGCCGCCATCGGACACACCCGCTATTCCACCACGGGCTCCAACACGCTGTGCAACACGCAGCCCATCGTGTGCGATTCGAAGTGGGGGCGCATCGCGGTGGCGCACAACGGCGGTCTGGTGAACGCCGTGCAGCTCCGGCGCGAACTAGAACTGGCGGGCGTCGAGTTCGAGACCACCAACGACACGGAGGTGCTGGCCCGCTTCATCGCGAACTCGGACCACCCGGACATCGAGGAGGCCATCGCCGACGCGATGATGGTGGTGCGGGGCGCCTACTCCGTGGCGCTTCTGACCCCCCGCGCCCTTTACGTGTTCCGCGACAGCTACGGGGTGCGCCCGATGAGCGTCGGGCGGCTCACCAACGGGCATCTTGTGTTCGCCAGCGAGACCTGCGCGCTGAACACTGTGGGGGCGGCCTATCTCTACGACATCGAGCCCGGGCAGCTGGCGGTGGTGGATGACGCGGGCCTGCGCCTGCGCCGTGTGATGCCCACGACGCGCCCGTCGCTTTGCGTGTTCGAGTACATTTACTTTGCCCGCCCCGACTCCAAGATCTACGACAAGAGCGTGCACGCGGTGCGCGAGAGGCTGGGGCACGAGTTGGCGCTGGAGCACCCGGCGCCCGGGGCGCATATCGTCTTTCCCATCCCGGACACGGGGACGCCGGCCGCCATCGGGTTCGCGAGAGCTTCGGGCATCCCGTACGGCGAAGGAGTCATCAAGAACCGCTACATCCATCGGACGTTCATCAACCCGGACCAGCGCATGCGAGAGCTGGGCGTGCGGATGAAGCTTATCCCCCTCAGGGAGAACCTCGCCGGAAAGAGAGTGGTGATGGTGGACGACACCATCGTCCGGGGGACCACGACCGCGCGCACCGTCCGGATGCTGCGGGAGGCGGGAGCGGTGGAGGTGCACGTGCGCATCACCGCGCCTCCCTACCGCTACCCGTGCTTCTACGGCATCGATACCGGGAACCCGTCCGAGCTCATCGCGGCGAGGCTGAACATAGACGAGGTGCGGGACAGCATCGGGGCGGACTCTCTGGGCTATCTGAGCCTGCGGGGGCTCATCCGCGCCGTGGGGCTCAGCCGCGGGCACATGTGCATGGCGTGCCTGGACGGGCGCTACCCCATCCCGCTGCCGGACGAAGCGCTCAGCAAGGACGTCTTCGAGACTTCGCCGCCGGTCGCCCTTCCGGTCGGGGGCGAGACGGCCCGGGACTGAGCGCTCGCTGCGTCCGGCACTCCCTGCGGACTCTGCCCGGCGCGCGGCTGCGAAAGGAACTGCGAATGGACGAACAGCTGACCTACCGGGACGCCGGGGTCGATATCGATGCCGGCATCGAAGCCGTCGAGAGGATGAAGGATGCCATCCTCCGCACTCACACTCCGGGCGTGCTCTCCGACACGACGTCCTTTGCCGGGATGTTCCGGCCGGACTTCAGCGGAATGGCCGACCCGTGCCTGGTCGCCAGCATCGACGGGGTGGGCACCAAGATCAGCATCGCCGCGGCGCTGGGACGCTACCACGGGGTGGGGCGCGACCTGGTCAACCACTGCGTCAACGACATCCTGGTGGCCGGGGCGCGTCCGCTGTTCTTCCTGGACTATTTTGCCGCCGGGCGGCTGGACCCGGAGGCGGCGGCGGGGATCGTGAGCGGCGCGGCAGAGGCGTGTGTGGAGAACGGCTGCGCTCTGATCGGGGGAGAGACGGCCGAGATGCCCGGCGTCTACCGGGACGGCGAATGCGACTTCGCCGGCTGCATCGTGGGGGTGGTGGACCGGGAGACGGCGCCCAGCCCCTCCAGCGTCGAGGCCGGCGATGCAGTCATCGGGCTCGCCTCCACCGGACTTCACACCAACGGGTTCTCGCTGGCGCGCAAGGCTCTTCTGGAGGTCGCGGGCTACCAGCTGGATTCGTTCGTGCCGGAGCTCGGGAACACCGTGGGCGATGCGCTGCTGGCGGTCCATCGGAGCTATCTGCCCAGCGTCACGGCCGCCCGCGAGGCCGGGATGAGCATCCGCGTGATGGCGCACATCACCGGAGGGGGGATGTACGAGAACATCCCCCGGGTGCTGCCGCCGGATATGCGCGTGGTCATCGAGCGTCGCAGCTGGACCCCGCCCCCCATCTTCGCGCTCATCCAGAGCGCCGGGAACGTCCCGGATGTGGAGATGTTCCGCACGTTCAACATGGGCGTGGGGATGGTGCTCATCGTCTCACGGGGACAGGCGCCGGCGGCGTGCGAGTTCTTCAACGAGCGGGGCGAGGTGGCCTGGCAGATCGGCGAGGTGCAGCGCGGAGCCCGGGAGGTGCAGATCATCTGATGTGCCGTGAGAGGCTCCGCATCGCGGTGATGGTGGCCGCCCGCGGCAGGGGCAGCAATATGCAGGCCATCGTGGAAGCCTGCCGCTCAGGCAGCATCCCGGGAGAGGTGGTCTGCGTCGTGGGAACCGCTCCCGGTTCGCCCGCGCTGGAGAGGGCGACCGGGCTGGGTATCGCCGTGGAAGTCGTCCCCTGGAATGAGGCAGACCCGGAAGAATACGGCCGCCGCTTGCTGAGCGCTCTGGAGCCTTACCGTCCCGGACTCATCGCGCTGGCGGGCTTCCTGAAAAAGCTTCCTCCGGGGGTCGTGCAGGCTTATTCCGGACGCATCATGAACATCCATCCCGCGCTCATTCCCAGCTTCTGCGGGAAGGGGATGTATGGTGAGCGGGTGCACCAGGCGGCGGTGGACTACGGGGTCAAAGTATCGGGGTGCACGGTGCATTTTGTGGACGAGGGATACGATACGGGACCCATCATCGCTCAGGCGGTTGTCCCCGTGGACCCCGACGACACGGCCCTCACGCTCGCGGCGAAGGTGTTGAAGGAGGAGCACCGGCTCTATCCAGAGTGCATCCGCCTGTTCGCCGAGGGGCGCCTGCGCATTGAAGGGCGCAAGGTGCGCATCCTCGACGCTCAATCAGTCCCCGCTCCCGCCTGCTGACACACCCTCTTGACACCCTGCTCGGCGTGTGCGTAATATAATGACTGGTCACGGGAATCATACTTTTCATACAGATTGGAGTTCTCATGCCCGGGTGCACAGCCTCACTTGAGGAGCAGTTCTACGGCAGCGTCACGGTCGGGGAGCGGGGGCAGATCGGCATCCCCGCCGAGGCGCGCAGGCGGCTGAACA
>FWWL01001777.1_pt1 | contig 48843 bp, 40 predicted proteins | sample 2228331 | NCBI WGS metagenome assembly FWWL01 (sample SAMEA103939775, study PRJEB20133) | metagenome | reverse complement strand
TCGCCTCCGCGACGGCCTTCCTCTACGCAGCCGCCGCCATGGTTCTTATCCGCCGCATCGCGCGAGCGTCATGAGTTCCGGGACGGACTCTCAGGCATCCGGCAGGCAATCGATCGCCCAGCTTCGGACATGCCGACGGGACCAGCCGCCGCCCTCCGGCGCACAGCAGAAACCCCGGCAGAGCACGCATTGTGATGACCTCGATCCTGACGTCGACGAAACGCCTTATTCTCGACAATGCCGACAAGATGGCGGGCCGCCGCGTCGAATGGCGCGAAAAGGCCGCCTTCTTCCACGAGGAGGACAACCGCTATCTGCGTTTCGTCATCCCGGAGGGTTCGCGGGTTCTCGAGATCGGCTGCGGCATCGGCGATACGCTGGCGGCGCTGAAGCCTGCGCGAGGCGTGGGGCTCGATTTCAGTCCGGGGATGATCGACGAAGCGCGCAAGCGCCACCCCGATCTCGAATTCCATGTCGGCGATGCGGAAGACCCTGCCGTGATCGCTGCCATCGAGGGCCCGTTCGATTTCATCGTCGTCATCGACACGGTCGGTTTTCTCGACGACATCCAGGGCTTTTTCGAACGCCTGCATCCGCTGTGCACGCGCGAGACGCGCCTGGTCGTCGGCTATTTCTCGCATCTGTGGTTGCCGCCGCTGCGCCTGGCCGAACGCATGGGCGCGCGCATGCCGGCGCCCAACGCCAATGTGATCTCGCAAGCCGATCTGAGGGCCTTCGCGGAACTGGCGAATTTCGATCCGGTCAAGTCGGAATCGCGGCTGCTTTCGCCGGCTCGCCTGTTCGGGCTGGGACGCTTCATCAACCGCTTCATCAGCCCCCTGCCGCTGATCAGGCATCTGGCCCTGCGACACTACATGGTCGCCCGCTCGATGGTGCAGAAGGATGACGGGCTGAAATCGGCCACGGTCGTCATCCCGGCCCGCAACGAGCGCGGCAATATCGAGCCCGCGATCCAGCGGATTCCGCGCTTCTGCGACGACATCGAGATCATCTATGTCGAAGGCAACAGCAAGGACGAGACCTACGAGGAGTGCCTGCGCGTGCAGGCCGCCTATCCGCAATACGACATCAAGGTGATGAAGCAGCCCGGCAAGGGCAAGGCCGACGCCGTCTTCACGGCCTATGACGTGGCGCGCGGCGACGTGCTGATGATCCTCGACGCCGACCTGACCATGCCGCCCGAGCAACTGCCGAAGTTCTGGCAGGCGATTCGCTCCGGCAAGGGCGAATACATCAACGGCTCGCGGCTGGTCTACCCGATGGAGGACGACGCGATGCGCTTCCTCAACCTGATCGCCAACCGGACCTTCTCCATCCTGTTCTCCTGGCTGCTCAACCAGCGCTACACCGACACGCTGTGCGGCACGAAGGTGATGCGCCGGACCGATTATCTGCGGCTTAAGCAGGGCCGCGCCTATTTCGGCGATTTCGACCCGTTCGGCGATTTCGACCTGATCTTCGGCGCGGCGAAGCTGTCGCTGAAATCGGTCGACATGCCGGTGCGCTATGCGGCGCGGACCTATGGAGAGACGCAGATCTCGCGCTTCCGCCATGGCTGGATGCTGCTCAAGATGGTCGTGTTCGCCTTCTTCAAGATCAAGGCGCTGTAAGCGCGGCCGCTGCATCGCCGTCGCGTCCGGCTCGGCCCAGCCGCGACGGGCGATCTTGGGCTTCGATGCTGGGATCTCGTCGTCGTGACTGAGGAAGGCCCGATGGGGCAGGTTCTCCACGGGAGCGCGACGACGAAAGCGGCGATCCGTCGAACGATACAGCGTCGTGAAGCAAGCCTGAGAACTCTGGCGGCGTCCGTTTCATAGCAGGGCTCCACGACAGGAAGAGGCGCAATGCGCCATTACCGGGATCGCCGGCTGTTCCTTCGACCATGATCGATCACGATGAAAACCCGAGAGAACGACGAGTGGCTCCAGCCGACTGGCTGGACAATTGGGCAATGAAGCCTTCCGCTTCACTAGCATTCGAAGCCCCCACGCAGAGCGCGGCGGAGTAGAGCGTCGAGAGTGCGAGATCGTCGGGCAGGAGGCCGACCAGCGCCGCGCCCGGCTGCGCGATGATCTCGGTCGCCTGGGTGCAGCCCAGCGCGCCCGGCGTCGACGAGGCGGCGAGCGCAGCCATCGCTGTCGTTCCGTTAGGATGAGGGCGAAGCGCAGGCGCCACGCTGTCGGCCAAGCCGAGCTTTGCCAGCATGCCAGAGAAATGGATGCCGGCGGTCGATCGCTCCAGATCGGGCACGTGGATTTCGGCTGCGTTGCGCAGCGCCAAGGCTAAGGCCTGCGGCGTTGCGACGTCGGGGCCGGATTGGCCTCGGCGGATCGCAACCGCCGTCGGCACAGGTCCGATGTCGGCAATGCTCTTTGCCACAACCAGCCCGTCTTGCGCCAGCGCGTCGACCATGCCTCGCGTCAGGATGACAATATCGGTGGGCTCGCCCGCGAGGAGCGCCTCGCGCATCGCGCCGACCGCTCCGAACCGGGCGCTCACGCTCACGCCCAGGCGAGCCTCGAATGCCGGGGCCAGCGCCTTGACAAGGCCTTCGGCCGCGCCGCCGCTCAGCAGCGAGATTGTGCTCACGGGTCTGATCCTGTGTTTCCGATTAGGTGATCGCAGCCCGGCGTCGGCGCAGCGCGACGATCAGCGGCCAGACGAGGGAGGCGATGAAGAGCGCGAGCAGGATCGCCGAGATCGGCCGCTCGACGAAGATCATCGGGCTGCCCAGCGAGAGCAGCAGCGATTGGCGCAGCGAGGTTTCGAGCAAGGGCGCGAGCACCAGCGCCAGCACCAGCGGCGCGCGCGGGATGTCGAGCTTCATCATCAGCCAGCCGACCACCCCGAACAATAGTGCGATCACGACCGGGAACATACTCTGCGTGCTGGACCAGGCTCCGAGCAACGAGATCGCCAGAATGCCGGGCGCGAGATAGCCATAAGGTACGCGCAGCAGCGAGGCGAAGAGCGGCGCGAGCGGCAGGTTGATGACGAGCAGCACGATGTTGCCGATGAACATGCTCGCCATCAGGCCCCAGACCAGGTTCGGCTGTTCCGTCATCAAGCCGGGGCCGGGTCGGATGCCAAACAGGATCAGCGCCGCCAGCAGCACGGCCGTGCTGGACGAGCCCGGAATGCCCAGCGCCAGCATCGGCGCGAGCGCGCCTTGCGCTGCCGCGTTGTTGGCGGATTCGGCCGCCGCCACGCCGTCGATCGCGCCATGGCCGAAGCGCTCGGGCTTGGCGCTAAGCTTGCGCTCGACAACATAGGCCATCATCGAGGCGATGGTCGGGCCTGCGCCCGGCATGGTGCCGACGACGAAACCGACCACGGTTCCGCGCAGGATCGCGATGCGGCTGTCGGCCCATTCCTGCCCGGTCAGCCACATGTCGCGCAGGCGCGTGCGGATGGTTTGCATGCCGTCGAGCCGTTCGAGCGAGGACAGCACTTCCGCGATGCCGAAGATCCCGATCGCCACGGGCAGGAACTCGATGCCCTCCAGCAACTGGGGCTGCCCGAAGGTCAGGCGCGGCAGGCCGACGATCGGATCGACGCCGATCTGCGAGATCATCAGGCCGAGCGTCGCCGCCAGCAGCGCCTTGACGGGTGAGACGCCGCCAAGGCTCGCCGTTGCCGTGATGCCGAGCGCGGCGAGCAGGAAATACTCCGGCGAGGAGAAGCGCAGGGCAAACGCGCTTAGCGCCGGCGCGACGAAGACGAGCGCGACGGCCGAGACGATGCCGGCAAAGAAAGAGCCCAGCGCAGCCACGCTGAGCGCAGCCCCGGCGCGACCCTTGCGGGCCATCTGGTGTCCGTCGATGGCCGTCAGCAGGCTGGAGGATTCGCCTGGCACATTGACCAGCACCGACGTCAGCGTGCCGCCATACATGCCGCCATACATGATGCCGGCGAGCATGATGACGCCCGACACCGGCTCCATTCCGTAGGTGAAGGGTAAGAGCAGCGCCATACCGGCCGCCGGGCCGATGCCAGGCAGCGCACCGATGATCTGACCCAGAACGACGCCAATGACCAGAAAGCCGAGATTGCGCGGCGTCGTGGCGACGGAGAAACCCTGCCAGAGCAGGTCCAGGCTTTCCATGATGGCGATGGTCCTGACGGTGGGAGCTAGAAGCCGAGGACGCCGCGCGGCAGCGCCATCCCGAGCCAGCGGACGAAGATCAGATAGGCGAAGGCGGTTGTGACGGCGACGGCGATCAGGCTTTGCGGCCCGGGCTGTCGCAGGGCGACGGTCATGACGAAGGCCAGAACCGCGCCGACGGTCGGGATCATTCCGATCACTGGCGAAAGAACGGGGAAGCCGACGATCGCTGCGAGCACCATAGCCAGCCGCCGTGCGATCGGCGGTGACGGCCAGTCGATCGCATCGATCTGGCCGCTTATCGCCTGGACAACGAGCAGGACAGCGAGGATTGCGCCTGCGATGGCGATCAGCGTCGGGAAGAAGGCCGGGCCGGCGGTGAAGCCGTCCCAGAACCCCATCCCCCAGGTGCCCGCGACCATCAGCGCTGCGAGGCCGAGCATCGTCAGGCCCGGAGCGGCATGAGCAAAGCGGTTCACGCACTGCGCCTTCCGTCGGCCAGCCTCGATTGCCGCCTCATTTGGCGAGGCCGACATCGCGCATCAGGTCGCCATAAAGCTTGGCGAGTTCGCCATGGCGCTGCTTGATGCGGTCGAGCCCGTAATACTCGCTCGACTGCATCTTGGCCTTCACCGAGGCCTTCCAGGCATCGGTCGCGACGACCTTGCGCATGATGCCATCCCACCATACCGCGACCTGCGGATCCGTGTTCGGCGGCAACGCGATGCCCCAGGACTGGCCGAAGACGATGTCGAAGCCTTGCTCCTTAGCCGTCGGCACGTCCTTGTATTCCGGCTCGGTGCGACGCGCGGAGGCGAGCACGGCCAAAGCTTTCGCCTTGCCGCTTGTGATGAGCGGGACGCCTTCCTCCAGCGTAGCAAAGACGCCCTCGACATTGCCGCCGAGAAAGGTCGAGATCGCGACCGAACCGCCATCGAAGGGCACATAGGTGAGCTGGACGCCGCCGGCCTTCATCAGCAGGGCCGTGGCGAGATGGTCGGTTCCGCCGGCCAGCGCTCCGGCGATGCGGATCCCGCGCGGCTTTGCTTTGGCGGCGGCCATAAAATCACCCAGCGATGTAAACGGCGCGTTGGGCTGCACCAGGAAGACGAGATCGGACTGGATGAAGTCTGCTACGGGGACGACACGGTCGATGATCGCGGGCGTGCCCTGCATCATCGGCGTGGTGAAGCTCGACTGGTTCAGCGTCAGCACCAGATTCTCGTCGCCCGGCCGGCCGACGACGTAGTTGTAGCTGACGGAGCCCGCGCCGCCCGGACGGTTCTGGATGACGACCGGGACCTTGGTGATGCCCGCCTCGCCGATGATTTTGGCGACGAAACGCATGATCACGTCGGGCGAGCCGCCCGGGCTGGCGCCGACCGAGATATCGATCGGTCCCGATGGCTGCTTGCCCTGGGCCACAGCCGGGCCGCTGGCTGCGATGCCCAAAGCGAACAGGGCCGCGAGTCCAACCGCGCGGCGGCGCGTCAACCCGGCGTTCTGCGGAACGGTGTTCATGGCGTCTTCTCCCCTGAGAGATTTCGTTTGGTCCGTGCCGTGCGAGCGGCAAGCATGTCTCTCTGCCGGCAAATCTGTGTCGGGCGGGACGGTTTGACAATCACGCAATGCTGTCGTCAGCTTTGCGCATCCTGCAAAGCTAACTGTGGTGGTTGCGGCGATGGGCCGGTCCAGGATCGTCGGGGCGCTGCCCCGCCTCCCGCTCGAGGTGCTCCGGCATGTCGTGCTGATCGCCGAATGCGGCTCGACGGTGGGGGCCGCGCAGATCGTCAACATGACCTCGTCCTCGGTTAGCCGGAAGATCGCGCAGCTCGAGCACGATCTCGGCGTCCCGCTATTCGAGCGACATTCGCGCGGCATGCGTCCGACCAGCGCTGGGCAACTGGTAGCCGAGGCGGCGCGGCAGATCCTCGCCCGCATGGATCGCCTGGCCAGCGACATTGGCGATGTCGACGAGATGGGCCGGGGGCTGGTGCGGATCTATGCTTCGCAAGCGCTAGTCGAGCATTTCCTGATGCCGCATGTGGCGCGAATGGCGGTGCAATATCCCAATGTGAAGATCGAACTTCATGTCGGGGCGGGGCGTCAGGCTGAGCGGGCGCTGATCGACGAAAGCGCCGATTTCGCCCTGATCCTGACCGTTCCGCGCCATCCCGAGATCGAAATCGTCGCCGAGCGCGCCAACCGCATCGTCGCGATCGTCAGCCCGGACCATCCGCTGGCGGAGCGCGGCCGGATTTCGGTAGCCGAAGTGTTGGCGCAGCCATTTGCGGCGCTGCCGCCGAGCTATTCCAGCCGCGCGGCATTCAACACGCTGGCGCCAGAGGCGCTGCTTGGCGTCCAGCCGCAGTTTACCGCGAATTCGATTGCCGCGCTCAAGGCCTATGCGCTCGCCGGGCTCGGCGTCGCGATCGTGCCCGAGCTGACGGTCGGCGATGCGCCGGGCGATCAGGGGCTCGCTTTGATCGAGATTGTCGGCTCGGAGCGGACCGACACGCGCATGTGCCTCTGCCGACGCCAGTCACGCCTGCTGGGAAACGCGGCCCGCAGGCTGCTCAACGATTTCGTCACGGCGTTCGCGCCTCAGCCCGCATCACCGATCGACGGGGAAGCCTGACCGCTAGACGCCAGCGTACTCCCGGTACCACGCGACGAAACGCGCAATGCCCGTCTCGATCGGGGTGTCCGGCCGGAAATCCACCGCCGCCATCAGGTCGGCGACATCGGCATAGGTCGCGCGCACATCGCCGGGTTGCATCGGCAGGTGCCGCTTGATGGCGGGCCGGCCGCATGCGTCCTCGATCACCTTGATGAAACGATCGAGCCTGACCGGCGTGTGATTGCCGATATTGTAGATCCGCCAAGGCGCATCCGCGCTGGCCGGGTCCGGCGCGAGCCCATCCTGCGCCGCTCTCGGCCTCGGCGGCTTGCCGCAGAGCCGCACGATCGCCTCGCTGACGTCGTCGACATAGGTGAAGTCGCGGCTCATCTCGCTTTCGGCATAGACGTCGATCGGAGCGCCTTCGAGGATGGCCTTGGTGAATTTGAAATAGGCCATGTCCGGCCGGCCCCAGGGGCCATAGACCGTGAAGAAGCGCAAAGCCGTCGCCGGGATGCCGTAGAGATGGGCGTAGCTATGGGCCATCAGCTCGTTGGCGCGCTTGGTCGCAGCATAAAGCGAGACCGGGTGATCGGCCGCGTCATGCTCGCTGAAGGGCACCTTGGCGTTGGCGCCGTAGACCGAGCTCGACGAGGCGTAGATGAGATGCGCGACCGGGTGAGCGCGGCAGGCCTCCAGCACCGACAGGAAACCGTCGAGATTGGAATGGGCATAGGCGCGCGGATTGTCGAGCGAATAGCGTACACCGGCCTGTGCCGCGAGATGGATCACGACCTCGGGTCTGAACTCGGCAAAGGCGGCGAGCAGGCCGTCATGGTCGGCGATATCGAGCTGGGCAAAGGAGAAGCCCTCCTGCGGCAGCAGGCGGTCGAGCCGCGCCTGTTTCAGCGCCGGATCGTAATAGGGCGTCAGATTGTCGACACCGAGCACGGCGACGCCGCTGGAGAGCAGCGCCTGCGTCACATGGAAGCCGACGAAGCCGGCCGCGCCGGTCAACAGAACACGCTTTGGCAGACCCGATGCAATCACCGGCTCAGCCCGTCGACCTTAAGCGTCATCTCTGCACTCTATCGCGACCAACGTGTTCCGGACCTGAAAGCTGCGCTGCGGCGCCGGCGTCCCCATCATGCTCGCTCGTGATAGCGACAATCAGGCCGCCTTCAAGCGAAAATTCGAACAGCAGCGCCCGCCCGATCGCTCGACCGGACTCATGCGGCGGGGTTCAGACGCGCGCGTAGATGTCCTCGTAGCGGACGATATCGTCCTCGCCGAGATAGGAGCCGGACTGCACCTCGATGATCTCGAGCGGGATCTTGCCGGGGTTGACCAGCCGGTGAACGCAACCAAGCGGCAGATAGATCGACTCGTTCTCGCGCAGGATGATCTCTTCCTTGTCGCGCGTCACCAGAGCCGTGCCCTGGACCACGACCCAATGCTCGGCGCGGTGGTGGTGGCTCTGCAGTGAGAGCTTCTGGCCGGGATCGACGAGGATGCGCTTGACCTGGAAGCGCGACCCGAGATCCAGCGTCTGGTAATAACCCCAGGGCCGGTAGACCCGCAGCGAGGAGACGACGCTGCGGTGGTTGCGGGCTTTCAGGCCCTCGAAGGCCTTCTTGACCTGCTCGGCCTTGTCGCGGCGGGCGACCATCACCGCATCGTCCTCGACGATGACGACCGTGTCTTCCATACCGACGAGCACGGTCAGCGGCCCATGGGTCTGGACATAGCAATTCTGCGAATCGAGGAGCTCGACCTCGCCGCTACTGGCATTGCCCTTCCCGTCCTGCGGCGAGGCCTCCCAGACGCTCGACCAGTTACCGACATCCGACCAGCCGAAGGAGGCGGGCACGACCGCCGCAAGCCTCGTCTTCTCCATCAGCGCGTAGTCGATCGACTTCTTCGGCGACAGCGCGAAGGCCTCGCCATCGAGCCGCACGAAGCCGAGATCCTGGTCCGACCCCGCGATCGCCGCTTTGGCGGCGTCGACCATGGCCGGCTCGAAGCTCGCGAGTTCGGCTAGGAAGGCGTCGGCGCGGAACAGGAACATGCCGCTGTTCCAGAGATAGCCGTCGCGGATGTAGCGGGCCGCGGTCTGCGCGTCCGGCTTCTCGACGAAGCGCTCGACCGCGTGGACGCCCTCGCGCAACTTCGCTCCCGGATGAATGTAGCCGAAGCCGGTGGCCGGCTGGTCGGGGATCATGCCGAAGGTCACGATCCGGCCCTCGCTCGCCGCGCCAGCGCCGCGCCGAACCGCCTGCTGAAAGCTCTCGACATCCATCACGAGATGGTCCGATGGCAGCACCATCATGATCGCGCCCGGATGCCGCGCCTCGACGAAGGCCGCTGCCGCCGCGATGGCCGGGCCGGAATCGCGCCGCATCGGCTCCAGCAGAATGTCGCCCCCGATGCCCATCGCCATGAGCTGGCTCTGCACCAGAAACCGGAAATCCTCATGCGTGACGATCACCGGAGCTGTAAAATGGGGCCCCGCCAGGCGCGACAGCGTCTTCTGGAACATCGACTGCTCGCCGAGCAGCGCAATGAACTGCTTGGGAAAGGATTCGCGCGAGGCTGGCCAGAGCCGCGAGCCGGCTCCACCGCAGACGATGACGGGAATGATCGGAGCGGTCTGCGTCATGGATGGCGGCCTCGCGGCAAGTGAGCCGGCCGGCCGGGGAGGCCGGCGCGTGACATCGGCAGGACACGGGATCGCCCGGCGCGCCAAACGGCGGGGAAGGGCTCGCCCGCTGTCATTTGCGGCCGATCCCGTGATAGTCGAAGCCCAGCGCCGCCATCTCTGCGGAGCGGTAGATATTGCGCAGATCGACCACGACCGGGCTTTTCAGCGCAGCCTTGACCCGCTTGAGATCGAGCGCCCGGAAGGCGTTCCACTCGGTGATGATGACGAGCGCGTCGGCCTTCTCGACGCAAGGATAGGCACCTTCGGCGAAGATCACGCCGGGCAGGAGCGGCCGGGCCTGCTCCATGCTCTCGGGATCGTAGGCGACGATCTCCGCGCCGGCCTTCTGCAGCGCCGGCACGATGTCGAGCGAGGGCGCGTCGCGCATGTCGTCGGTGTTGGGCTTGAAGGCGAGGCCGAGCACCGCGATGCGCTTGCCGGCGACCGAGCCGCCGCAGGCCGCCACGATCTTTTCCGCCATGCGCTTCTTGCGGCTGTCGTTGACCGCGACGACGGTCTCGATCAGCCGCGTCGGGGCCTGCGCCTCCTGCGCCGTCCTGACCAGAGCCAGCGTGTCCTTGGGGAAGCAGGAGCCGCCATAGCCCGGCCCCGCATGCAGGAACTTCGAGCCGATGCGGTTGTCGAGCCCGATTCCGCGCGCAACATCCTGCACGTCGGCGTCGACCTTCTCGCAGAGGTCGGCCATCTCGTTGATGAAGGTGATCTTCATCGCCAGGAAGGCGTTGGCGGCGTATTTGATCAGCTCGGAGGTGCGCCGGTTGACGAAGAGCAGAGGCCCCTGGTTGATGTAGAGCGGCCGGTAGATCTCGGTCATGACCTTGCGGGCATGCTCGCTGTCGGTGCCGACGACGATGCGGTCGGGCCGCTTGAAATCGTCGATTGCCGCGCCTTCGCGCAGGAATTCCGGGTTCGAGACGACGGCGATGTTGGCGCCGGGCCTGACCTGCCCGATGATGCGCTCGACCTCGTCGCCGGTGCCGACCGGCACGGTCGATTTCGTCACCACCACCGCGCCTTCGGGCGCGAGTCCGGCGATCTCGCGCGCCGCCTCGTACACATAGGTCAGATCGGCATGGCCGTCGCCGCGCCGCGTCGGCGTGCCGACCGCGAGGCCGAAGCCGTCGGCGCCGACGGCGGCTTCGGCCAGATCGGTGGTGAAGGAGAGGCGGCCGGCCTTCATATTGGCCTGCATCATCACGTCGAGGCCCGGCTCGAAGATCGGCACCTCGCCGGCCTTCAGCCGCGCGATCTTGGCGGGATCCTTGTCGACGCAGACGACGTCATGCCCGAAATCGGCGAAGCAGACACCGGACACCAGCCCGACATAGCCGGATCCAACCATAACCAGACGCATAAGAAATCTCCCGCTGCGCCGCAGGCTCTGGGCAGGCCGCCGGCACGACGCGGGCCTGTAGCATCCGCGCGGCCTTTAGCAAACCTCCAAGCGCGGCCCCGATGCACTCACGGGATCGCGTCGAGATCCTTCAGCCAGGCCGCCGGCGAGGAATCGCTGGGCGCGCGCCAGTCGCCGCGCGGCGAGAGCGAGCCGCCAGACGAAACCTTCGGCCCGTTGGGCACGGCCGAGCGCTTGAACTGGCTGGTCTCGAAGAAACGCTTCACGAAGACGGTGAGCCAACGCTTTATGGTGGGGAGGTCATAGGCGACCTGCTTGCCCGCCTCGATATTCGGCGGCCAGCCGCCCCTCCCGGCATCGCCCCAGGCATGGTGCGACAGGAATGCGACCTTGCTCGGCCGGAAGCCGAAGCGCGTGATGTAGAACAGGTTGAAATCCTGCAGCGCGTATGGGCCGACGAAGTCCTCGGTTCGCTGGCTCGGCCCGCCCGCGCTGTCGCCCGGCACCAGCTCCGGCGAGATCTCGGTCGCGAGGATGTCGAGCATCGCGGCGGTCGCGTCCGCGCCGAAGCGCTGCGACTGCGCCACCCAGCGAATCAGGTGCTGGATCAGCGTCTTCGAGACCGAGCCGTTGACGTTGTAATGGGACATGTGGTCGCCCACGCCATAGGTACACCAGCCGAGCGCGAGCTCCGACAGGTCGCCCGTGCCGAGCACGAGGGCGTTGTTGAAATTGGCGAGGCGGAACAGCACCGAGGTGCGCGCGCCAGCCTGCACGTTCTCGAAGGTGATGTCGTAGACCGGCTCGCCCCTGGCGAAGGGATGGCCGATATCGACCAGCATCTGCCGGCAGGCCGGCGTCATGTCAATTTCCTGCGCCGTGACGCCGAGCGACTCCATCAGCCGCCAGGCATTGGCCTTGGTGCCCTTGCTGGTGGCGAAGGAGGGCAGCGTGTAGGCGAGGATGTTCTTGCGCGGCAGGCCCAGCGCATCGAATGTATGCGCCGCGACGACCAGCGCCTGCGTCGAATCGAGCCCGCCCGAGACGCCGATGACGATCTTCTCGACGCGGGCGCTTTCCATGCGCTTGCGCAGGCCATGCGACTGTATGTTGTAGGCCTCGAAGCAGAGTTCATTCAGTCTGGCGTCGTCGTTCGGCACGAAGGGGAAGCGCTCGACTGCGCGCTCCAGCCCGAGATCGGAGGTCAGGTCGGGCTTGGCTTCGAACGACACGGTGCGGAAGGCCAGCCGGTCGCGCAGCGCGTCGGCATTATCGCCGAAGGTGTTCTGGCGGATGCGGTCCATCGCCAGCCGCTCGAGGTCGATGTCGGCGACGAGGAGTTGCGGATCGGCGGAAAAGCGCTCGGCCTCGGCGAGCAGCGCGCCGCTCTCATAGATCATCGCCTGCCCGTCCCAGGCGAGGTCGGTGGTCGATTCGCCCGGCCCCGCCGCCGAATAGGCATAGGCCGCGATGCAGCGGCCCGAATGCGCCTTGCACAGGGCGTGACGCCAGTCGGACTTGCCGATCGTGACGTTGGAGGCCGAGAGGTTCAGCAGGACGGTCGCGCCCGCAAGGGCGGCGAACGAACTCGGCGGCACCGGCGTCCAGACGTCCTCGCAGATCTCCATATGGATCGCAAAATCGGCGATGTCGGAGGCTTTGAGGATCAAATCCGAGCCGAAGGGAACCCTCTGTCCGCAAAGCGCGATCTCGGAGACCGCCGCGCGCTCGCCGGAGGCGAACTGCCGGCGTTCGTAGAATTCGCGGTAATTCGGCAGATAGGTCTTCGGCGTGACCGCCAGGATGCGTCCGCGCAGAATGGCGATGGCGCAGTTGAAAAGACGCCCATCGACCCGCAGCGGCGCGCCCACGATCGCCATGGTCGCGAGTGAACGGCTCTCTTCGACCAGCGTTCCGAGCGCGCCAAGCACAGCGTCGAGCAGTGCGTTCTGTTGTAGCAGGTCGTCGATCGCATAGGCGCTGATCCCGAGTTCGGGAAAGAGTGCGACCGAGGCCCCGCGCGCATGGGCCTGCCGCAGCATGGTCAGCGTCTGCGCGACATTGAAGGCCGGATCGGCGACCTTCAGCTTCGGCGCGCCGCAGGCGACGCGAACGAGGCCATGCGTATGGATGTTGTGGAAATTCATCGTGGATCCGTCCGGTCGAGGCGCGACCTCGCCCACGTTCTAGCCTTTTCGTTCGAGCACCACCATCAGCCTGAAGGCAAGCGTGGGCCCGAGCGCTGGCAGAAGCCTGTCTTCCAGCGCGATCATCGGCCTGGTCAGCGCCGCCGGCCACAGGCACCAGGATTTGAACCCGCCCGAGAGCGGATAGGCGAACAGGCCCAGCCAACGCGTCTCGACGACGCGCAACTCCGGGATCGTGGCCTCGACGCGCGCGCGCGCCTGCGCGGAGGCGAACATCAGCGTCGGGATCGCTTGGTTGGAATCGAACGGATCGTCGCCCGACTGCTTGCCTTCGGCGAAGGGGTCGGCTGTCATCACTACCGGCTCCTGATGGAACCGGTCGTAGAACTGCTTCGCGACCACGCTCATACCGGGCTCGATCATCGCCAGCCGGCCGCCCGGCTTCAGCACCCGCGCGGCTTCCTGCAGGAAGGCGACGGGGCGCTGCAGATGATGAAGCACGTCGAGCATGACGATGCCCGAAAAGCGGCCGTTCTCGAACGGCATGTCATGGGCGTCGGCGACCACGTCGATGCCCGGGAAGGGCAGAATGTCGAGTGAGGTCACGTCGGCGCGGTAGTTCTTGAAATGCGCCGAGCCGCCGCCGATGTCGAGCAGCGCGCCGGGCGGGCAGGACGCCTCCAGCCGGCGGTGATAATCCATGTAGATCATGCGCAGGGTCGGCTTTTCGGCCCAGATGCGTCTGTGTTCGGTCAGACGCGCATCGACCTCGTCCTGCGGCGCAGGGGATGCGGTTGCTGTTGTCATGGAAGCATTGTCCTGCGTCGCGGCCGGTCTTGCGGGCTCCGCTTGATAGAGCCGTTCAAGGCGCACCGCCAGATGACTTGCGCCGGATCGCGCCGAGACGCATCGCGAGATCGACACGCCGATAACCGCTCGCCAGCCAGACCATGGCGCCCACGAGCCCGATCGCCGTCAACGCCAGGCCAAACAGCACCGAGATCGCGACCGCCTGATCGGCGCCGACGCCGAGCGGAGCGAAGAGCAGGATCAGCGCGCCTTCGCGCACGCCCCAGCCGCCGATCGAGATCGGCACCAGGGCGGCGAGCAGGATGCCCTGCATGACGATCAGCCCGTCCCAGAAGCCCAGATCGACGCCGACGCTGTGGGCGCAGGCGACCAGCGACGCGGCCATCAGCACCGTCGAGACCACGAGCGTCATCACGACCTCCGCGATGCCGCCAGAACTGCGGAAGACCCGCGTGAACGCCTGCAGGAGGGAGACGAGGGGCGCGGTCCAGCGCGGCAACCGCTCCTGCCGAACGATCGCGCCGAGCCAGACCGCGACGGCGGCACCGAGCACGACCATGAGCGCGATGGCCGCCAGCCAAGCGAAGAGCGGAGCCGCCGTGATGCCGGAGCCACCGACAAGGTATGCGACCACCAGCACGACGCCGACCGCCAGGAGCCCGAAGGCGCGGTCGATCAGGACGCCGACCAGAGCCCATCCGGCCATGACGCCCGCATCATAGGCTCTGACGACCCGGATCGCGTCGCCGCCGATGCCGGTCGGCAAAATCTGGTTGAAGAACATCGACTCGAAATAGCCGATCACGGCTGTCCGGCCCGACACGCCATGATCGAGGCAGCGCGTGATCGAGCGCCAGCGATAGGCGTTGCTGACTACCGCGCCCGCGATGAACAGGCAGGCCAGCGCCAGCGGCCCGGGGCGGGCGCCGAGCATGATCCCGGAGATCTGGTGGGCGTCCACCCGGCGCAGGATCAGATAGATCAGGGCCGCTCCCGCGAGCAGTTTCAGCGCGACCAGCCAGTTCCGCAACGCCAGGAGCCTTTCCACACCAGCCGACAGGCCCGCTGAGGGCAAAGGACGGCGACGCAGCGCCAGATACAGCATCGTTCCCCGCTTGACCACCGCACCTCGCGCACGGGCGATATCGGCAAGCGCGTGTAGAATGGCGCGCTCCGCGGCCCCCGCCCGGCCGTTGACGCTGCTGTGTCAGGCCGCCGACTGTTCGCTTTACCGCATCGCGCCCGAGAACCTATAAGCCGAGCCTTGGCCCTGCGAATCCCGGCCAGGATCGATCCGGAGCGCGACCGTTGACACCGAAGTCCCTGACGCTCCTCCGATGGATCAGAATTTGCCAGATCATTCTCTTTACTGCGCTCTGCGCCGTTCTTCTTCTCAATAGCGGCGCTTACTGGCGCAGCGGCCAGCTACCGCAGCCCTTCCGCCCTGTCGCCGGCCACGCCTACGCTGCGGTTCCCGTCGTCAAGGTTCCGCTGCGGCCGCTCCTCTACACGCCGACCAGCGGTGTCGGAAAGCAGCCCGCGCGCCTGCAGGTTCTCGAGAACGGCGTACCGCTCGCCGGCGGGGAAACGCCGGGCGATGCGATAATCCAGCGGGGAGCCGGCGGCTACGTCTATTGGGAAGGAACGGTCACCTTCTCGGCGAGCGACAACAGCAATCCCAACGAGAACGGCCGGGTCTACCGCGTCCGCTATCCGGTTCTGCTGCATGCCTCCGTCGCCTGGGCGCTGGCCGCCGCGCTGGCGCTGGCGCTCGCGGCGGGGCTGACTTCGCCGCTCGGCGGCATCGGGCCGTGGGGTCTTCGGAATGCGGCCGCACGCCTGCTGCGTCCGATTCCGCGCATGCCCGCCCCCCTTTATTGGGTTGGTTTCACGGCGATCCTGACGGCGGGGACGGCGTTGCGCCTGTTCTGGACCCATGTCCTGCATGTGCCCTATGTCTCGCCGGATTCGCTCAGCTACGTCACGCCGGTGATCGCTCATGGCTGGCTGCCATTCTCGGAAATCAGAACCGGCGGAACATCGACGCTGATCCTGCTCGGCCTCTCCCTGTTCCGCGGCCCGGTCGGCATCCTGCTGATGCACAACGTCACCGTCATCGCCAGCGCCGTCTTCCTTTGTCTCGCGATCCGGCATGTCCTGCGTTTCGACGTTCTGTCGCTGCTGATTCTGATTTTTCTTCTCTTCAACAAGAGCAACATTACCTACGAGTATTTTTTGATGTCGGAGATCGACTCGGCGGTCTTCTACTGTCTCTATGCCGGTCTGGCCCTGCTATCCTTCCGGCATAAGGCGTCCCTGACGCTCGCCGTCGCGATCGGCGTCGTCGCTTTCCTCAACATCTACGTCAAACCATCGGCGCTCGTGCTGATACCGGCCACCGTCATTCTCTATGGGCTGCATGGCTGGACGTCGCGGGACGCCGCCCTTCGCCGGACCGCCTTGGCCGGATGCCTCGCGGTAGGGGCAATCATCATCGGGCTCGGGGCGATGATGACAGGTTTCAAGGCGCGATACGGTGAGTACCAGATCAGCCGCTTCGACGGCTACAACATGTTCTCGCATGTCGGCCATCTCACCGATCTCGACGGTCCGGCCCACCCCGAGCTCAAGAAGACGCTGCGGCCGCTGATGGAGCGCTACCGCGAACGCTATGTCGCGCTTGGGCGGCACGAACCCAACTGGCTCGTCTTCGGCTCGCTGAACGAACAACTGACGCGCGATTTCGACGGCTCCAGCCCGGCGAAAGTGATGATCGAATATCTCCGGAGCAAAAACATCGTGATGACGATCGCGTCGTCGAACGCGATCTACAAGGATCTGGCCGTCGAAGGGATCAAGGCTCATCCGGTAGAGTATCTGCGCCTCGTGGCTCACAGCTTCGTGCAACTCTTCAGGCACGGATACGGGTTCACCGTACATCGCTACATCCCGGCGCCGGACGCCCTTGAGGAGCATCGCCGATCGTTCGCGCAATTCAGGACGATCCTCCTCAGCGAGGCCGGCAAGCCGGCGGCGATCTCCTGTCAGGACGGGCGTGACGCCACCGCGTCCGCGCGCTGGCCGCTCCGCCTGTTCGTCGACTCCATCGTCCTCGGCTGCGAAGCGCCGGCCTACGAGGCGCCGGCGACCCTTGCCTTGACGGAACGCGTCCATGGGGCGTTCCGGCGCGTGGCGGAGCCGCTGGGGGTTCTTGTTCAGGAACTGCCTAAGCTTGCCGTGCTCGGCTTTCTCGCTTGCTGCATTCCCGGCGGCGGAAGCCCGCGACAGCGCGAGACGGTGGTGATGGCTGCCTTCTTCGGGCTATGCAGCCTCGGCTACTGCGTCCTGCTGGCGTTCCTCAACATCGCCGACCCGCCGCGCTTCATGATCAACATCAATGTGCTGCTGGCGCTGACCGGCGGACTCGCGGTCATGGCGGGTCTGCTGCGCCTGGCAAACGCGCTGAGACGTGGCGGAGCGCGCCTCTTCGACCTGCCGCCGTCACCGGCCTGACGGCTTTCTCGCGACCAGGATCAGGTTCTTGCCGAAAGGCGGCGTCACGACGCCTTCGGCCGCGCGCGACAGCGGCACGACGACACGGTCGTTGAGGGCGACGAGTTTTGGATTGAACGAGGTGCTGCCGAGCATCTTGTTGAGCAGGAACCACGGAACGACGCCGAAAGCGTCAAAGTAGCGGCAGTCGAGGATCTCGCCGCCCGCCGCCACGACCTTGCCCTTCAGGTCCGGTCGGTGGTAGCGGCGGAAATGGCCGTGCATCAGGTCGATCTTGCTCATCAGCCCCTGCAGCGCCGGCACGAACAGCAAGAGATGCCCGCCCGGCTTGAGGATGCGCATCAGTTCGCCAAGAGCCGCGACGTCGTCCTCGACGTGTTCGAGCACGTTGACCATGACGATCGCATCGACCGAGTTAGAGGCGATATCGGCCGTGTGCTGCTCGATCAGCGCGCTGACGACGGCAACCTTTCCGTTGCCGGCGAAACGCGAGCGCAGCACGCCGGCGAGGTTCGGCGAGGGCTCGACGAGGGTCAGCCGCTGCGCCAGCGGCTCGATGCGGGCCGAGACCGTGCCGCTGCCGGCGCCGTACTCGATGACCTCGCCGCGGATGTGAGGCGAGAACGACGCCATGATCCAGCTATAGTAGTTCGGCATGTCGCTCAGGACATCGAGGTCATGCCCCTCGTACAAAAGCTCAGCCATGCAAAAACTCCTCGCAATCCGCGATAATCTCGACGACCCGGCAACCGAGCTCGAACCCCTCGCGCGAGCCTGACCCGGTGTGGATGGCCTCGACAAACTCCGACACGGCGATGCCGAGCGGCATCGCGGCCTGAATGGGAATGAGGCTCTCCGGCCGGTCCCGCCGTGTCGCAGCGCCCTCCAGTATCCGCAGGAACGGCGCCTGGTCCGAGTAGATCAGCGTCGCCTCGTCCGTGTCGACGGCAAACCAGCGGTGCTTGTCGTCGAGCGTCCCGATCGTGATCTCGCAGGAAACGTCGCCGGTGAGCTCGAGAGTCAGGACCAGCCGCTCCGCCACTACGTCCTCGACCGCTCGCCGCTCGTCGCAGCGCGCCGCGACGACGCGCGCCGCACCCGGAGCAATCTCCAGCGCCATCGCGACGTCATGCGGGGCCCAGTCCCAGAGCACCGAGGCATCGCGCCTGTAGGGGCCGTGATTGCCGGCCGACGAGCGAATGGCCCGCGCTCCGCCGCGACGGGCGCATTCCTGCTTCAGGGCGCGGAAGGCTGGATGGAACAGATGCACATGGTCGACCATGATGGCCGCACGGCTGGACGCGGCGGCGGCATAAAGCGCCGGCAGTTCGTCGCGGCGCGCGACGAGCGGCTTTTCGATCAATACGGGACAGTCGGCCTCCAGCGCCGCGACGAGGATCTCCCGATGCGTATGCGGCGGGGTCGCGACGATGACCCCGTCGATCGCCCTGTCCGCGAACATGGCGCGCCAGTCGGCCTCGATGCGCGTCTCCGTTGGCAGCAGGGCCGTACTGTCGGGGTTCCGCGTCGCGACCGCGGCCAGGACCGCGCCCTCCATGGCCGCGATCGTCCTGACATAGTTGCGGCCCCAGCGGCCGACGCCGATCAGACCGAGCCTGACCACGAACTCAGAGCGCGCCGGTGTAGTGCCGGTCCGTCCATTGGAAGAAGCGCCGCAGACCCTCGTCTAGATCGATCTTGGGCTCGTATTTCAGCTGCAGGCGCGCCTTGCGGATGTCCGGGCAGCGCCGCAGCGGCTCGTCGGCCGGATAGCTGTCGGGATACTCGATCAGCTTCTGCTTGACCGGGCGGCCGATCACGCCCTCGATCCGCCGGATCAGATCCTTGATCGAGACCTCAGGCGTCGGGTTGCCGATATTGTAGACCTCACCCTCGACGCCGAACAGGACCGTCAGCAGGAAGCCGGTCAGCGCGTCGCTGATATAGCAGAAGGTCCGCGTCTGGGTGCCGGCGCCATAGACGGTCAACTCACGGTCGGCCTTGATGCTGCTCGCGAAATTCCGAAGGACGCGGTAATCCGCCTCCTGCATGCCCGGCCCGAAGACGTTGAACGGGCGGATCGCGCTGGTCGCCGTACCATGCTTCTCGTGGAACACATGGCAGAGCGTCTCGCCGACGCGCTTGCTCTCGTCATAGCAGGCGCGCGGGCCCCGGCAGGCGACGTTGCCGCGGTAGCTCTCGGGCGTCGGCACATGCTGGGCGTCGGGATCGCCATAGATTTCCGACGAGCTGAAGAAGGTGAAGCGGGCCCGGTGCTTGGTTGCAAGCTCGAGCATGTTGCGCGTGCCGGTGATGGCGACGTCGAGGGTCTCGAGCGGGAAGGCGCGGTAGTAGTACGGGCTGGCGATGCCGGCCGCGTGGATCAGGTAGTCGAGCGGGCCGACCCACTCCAGCGGCTTGATCACGTCGTGCTGGACAAAGCGCATATTGGGGCGCTCGACGCCGGACTCGCCGAAGGCCCCGGCGGTGATGAGGTTGTCGAAGCCGACGACCGTGCAAGGCTTTTCCAGCACATGCTCGTTGAGATAGGCAAAGACCTCGGTGAAATTGCGCCCGAGGAAGCCGCGCGCGCCTGTCATCAGGATCGTTTTGCCGGCGAACGCATGGGCTCGCTCGCCGAGATTGGCGACGACCTCGGCGATGTCGCTGTCGATAAAGTGCATCATCGGTCAGACTACCCTTAATTTCGGAACAGGCACGATGAATTGGCCGCCGCCATCCTGGAAGGCGCGGTTCTTCTCGATGATCGGATCGGCGAAGTTCCAGGCAAGGATCAGCAGGTAGTCCGGCGCGGACGTCTTCAGCACGTCCGAGGAGACGACCGGGATGTGCATGCCCGGCGTGAACGTGCCCTGCTTCAGCGGATTGTCGTCGATGATGTAGTCGATCACGCCGGCATCGAGCGCAAACTGGTACATCAGCGTGGTGGCCTTGGCCGGCGCGCCGAAGCCGGCGATGCTTTTGCCGTCCTGCTTCAGGCCGTGGAGCAGATCCTTCAGCTCCGCGCCGAGATCAGCGATGCGCCGGGCGAAGCGGTCGAATGTCTCGACCAGATGCAGGCCCGCCGCCTCTTCAAGCGCCAGCAGAGCATCGACCGACGTACCGCGAGAGCGTTTTGCTCCCGCGCGCTGGGCGATGACGCGCAGGCTGCCGCCATGGGTCGCAACCCGCTGCGCCTCGATGACCTCGAGCCCGTGACGCGCCAGGAAGGGGATCAGCGCCCGGACCGAATGATAGGCGAGGTGCTCGTGATAAATCGTGTCGAACAAAACCTGCTCGACGACATCGAGCAGATAGGACACCTCGAAGACGAAGACGCCGTCGGGAGCAAGAAGCGCATCGACGCCGTCGACCACGCCGCCGAGATCGTCGATATGGGCGAAGACGTTGTTGGCCGTGACGACGGCGGCGGTTCCGCGCTCGCCGACGATGCGCCGGGCGACGGCCGGCGTGAAGAATTCGGCCAGCGTCTCGATGCCGGCGGCGGTCGCAGCCTCGGCGAGGTTTCTGGCCGGGTCGATGCCCAGGATGCGCGCGTTCTGGTCGTCGCGGAAGGCGCGCAGCAGCGTGCCGTCATTGGAGCCGATATCGACGACGAGCGCATTGTCGAGCGGGCCCGCCACCGCCGCGACATAGGCGGCATAGGATTTGAAATGCCGCACGAAGGCCGGCGAGGTGCCCGAGACATAGACGTAGTGCTCGAACAGGACCGACGGATCGACCACGTCCAGCAACTGGACATGGGTGCAATCCTCGCAGAAATAGAGGTCGAGCGGAAAGACCTCCTGGGCCGAGCCTCGCTCCGCCGCGCCGACGAAGGCGTTGGCCGGCGGTGTCGGAGCCAGGGACAGGACGAGCCGCAGCCGCTCGCTTTCGCAAAGCCGGCAGGTCGATCGCTTGGAGACGGCGGCGGACACGAGACCTCAGCCCTCGGGATTGATCGGCGGGATGCGCACCACATCCGCCTCGTAGACTTCCTGCGCGCGCGAGTTGCGGCCATAGGTCAGGAAGGAGGTGTCCTGCGTGAAGACCATCGCGTGGTCGACCATGGGCGGCGTGAAGAACAACTCGCCCGCATTGATGACGACGACCTCGGGAACCTGAGTGGTGCCGGTCGGACGATGGTAGTATTTGATCTCGCCGGACAGGACGTAGCAGTAGTGCCAGTCGGTCTTGTGGTAATGGTTTGCCCGGACCGTGCCCTTGAGCGAGGTGATCAGGACGCAGCTTTCCATCGAGACATCGACCAGGGGCTGGATCGAGCCGCGCTCGTCGACGAACGGTTTCTCAAGGGCTACCTTGACGTCCTTGGGCCAGCTCGCGCGTTCTTCTTCTGTAACCGGCTTGATATAGACCATGATGGGAGACCTCTCTATTTACCAAATCTGCGTCTGATGATCATGCCGATGACGGGAAATATATCGGTCGCCCGGATTTTCTTTCCCTCGGCGTAGCTTCGCCCGTGATAACTGATCGGGACCTCATACACGATCTTGGCGCGCTTGAAAGCCCGGCACAGGATTTCGGCGTGCTGCTCCCATTTGAACGAGATCAACTCGTCGGGATCGACCAAATCGCGTTTGTACAAAAGGTAACACGAGTAGATGTCGGTAAAGGTCGCGTTGAAGAACAGGTCGAAGATGAACGTGATCGTCCGGTTGCCGATCTTGTTGGCGAAATACTGGACACGCGAATACTTCGGCGCCATGAAGCGGCTGCCCATCACGATCTCCGCGCCGAACGCGGTGACCGGATAAAGCAGGTCCTTGTATTCGTCGGGCGAGTATTCGAGATCGGCGTCCTGGAACAGGATGTAGTCGCCGGTCGCCTTCTTCAGCCCGGCGATGACCGCCGCGCCCTTGCCGCCGTTCTGCGGCTGCTTGACCAGCACGTCGTAGAGGTCCGGATGGCGCTCCAGCGTCGCGACCGTGGCGTCGCGCGAGCCGTCGTCGATGACGATCACCTCGAAGCTGACGCCGTCGATCGTCTGTGCGCGCACCTGGCGCAGCACCTCTACGATCGTCTTCTCCTCGTTGTAGGCCGGAACAAGGACGGATACCGATACTGAAGGCATTATGCGTTAGCCCCGTACTTCGGTCGCAGGCGTCTTGACGCGCGACGCATGCGAAGCGCGGAAAGTCGCGCGGAGGTGCCGGGCCGGAGCACGTGCGTTGTCGATCAGGAGCAGGCCGACGCCGACGCAGGCGATCGAGCCCATCAGCATTACCTGGGTGGCCGTCGCCGAAAGGACGCCATGGACCGCGTCGAACTTGAGCGCCGAATAGGTCAGGATGAACGCGAACTGCAGCGAGCCGATATAGCCCGGAGCCGAGGGCAGCATGGTGCTGAGCGAGGCCGCGCCGACGATGAGGCACAGGCCGGACAGCGAGACGGCGACGCCGAAGGCCCAGACCATCATCAGGATCGCGAGGCTCTCGGCGCTCCAGACCAGCAAGGTCACCAGCGCGCAGCGGATAACGATGGGACCGCGCACGATCGCCAGCGTCTGGGCCATCACCGACACGCGTGCCGCAAGCCTTGGAAACCGGGCGAAGGGCAGCCTGTGCTCGAAGAAAACGATCATGCAGACGCCGAGACATCCGATCACGATCGCAGCGGCCGCGCCATAGGCGACGGTGATGAGAGCGGGATCGAACTGCCGGTTGGCGGCGGCCAGCAATCCGATGGCGAAGAGCCCGCCGACCACCACGGCGTCGAGAAGCCGCTCGATGATGATGGAGCCGAGCGCGGCCGAGCGGGCGACCTCGAACCGCCGCCGCAAGAAATCCGCACGGAACAACTCGCCGAGGCGCGCCGGCAGGATGATGTTGACGGCGTAGCCGATGACCAGCGCGAGGCCGACCTGCCAGAATGTCAGCATGCGCACGGGCGTGAGCAGCGCCTGCCAGCGCAGGATGCGAAACAGAACGCCGATCCAGAAGAGGCCGACGCCCGCCAGCAGATAGGCGATATTGGCCTGCGCCAGCGCAGCGGATATCGCAGCGCCATCGATGCCGGACAATGCCATCCAGAGCAGAAGCACGCCGAAAGCGATGCCAAGAAGCCCCTGAAAAACTACTTTCATCGCACTTCTTGGTTTCTCGCGCCAAACGGGTCCGGCCGCCGCGTTTTTGACGCCCCTGAGGCCCGTTTACAGCGCCTCGACGCGGCCCCCATTACGTAAATGTTCACAGGCCGTCAACCCGAGCGCAAGGGCGCTCCCGAGCCCCGCGCCGCTGCTCAAAAGCGAAACTGGCCGACCCAGGTTCCCCACGGGTACACGCCAAGGTCATGCAGGAAACCGTCCCGGATTCCCCTTTCGACGAAGGGCTTCACCAGCGCCGCCTTCTCGGGCGCTCCCTCGCTCTCGAAGTCGTCGAAGACCAGGAACGAACCGTTGTTCAGGAAGGGCGTATAGAGGCTGAAATAGCGCTCGAACTCGAAATCGCTGTCGATGAACAGCAGGCCGACCTTCTCGCCCTTCAGATGTCCGGCGACGGCCTCGACCGTCTCGGGCGCATAGTTCATGCCCTTGACGATGGTCACCGCGTCGCGGACCCCGAAGCGCTCGAGGTTGCTTTCGAGGTCGGCGATGATGTCCTTGCTCGGCAGATGCGGGTGCGCCTCGTAGCCGCCGCCCATTTCGACGGTGATCAGGCGGCGCCCGCCGGGCTGGATCGCATCGGCGATGACAGCGGTCGAGCCGCCGACATAGGGGCCGAGTTCCAGGATCGTGCCACGTGCCGCATGGGCCAGTTGCCAGAGCACGGACAGGGTCTGCTCATGGAGCATCGAGATTGTTTTCGCATCGCGAATGATCTTGGCGTGGTGGCCGTAGTGATGCGACCCGGCGAGGGTCTGCATTTGGGTTTTCGTCAGAAACATGAAGCGTGGCTCTCCGGCGGGAGGCGGAGGTTTATCAACCCGGACCGGTCCGCGCCAGCACGGTTTCCATCCGCCGCCGCGGTCTCGCACAACCGCGAATCGGCCGGTGCGCGCGACGCCGGGGCGCGCCGCGCTCTTCCCTCCCCGGTATGAGTGGTCTATTGGCGGCGCCTCAGGAGATCGGGTCGCCGAGGCGGCGAACGAGGACGAGTATGACCAATTCGGTGATGGAGCAGTTCAGGCGCGGCGTGGCGGATGTCGGCGAGGGCATCGCGTCCTGGCGCGTCTGGTGGATGCTGGGCCGGAACGATATCGGCCGCCGCTACCGCCGCTCGAAGGTCGGGCAGCTCTGGCTGACGCTCAGCATGGGCGCGATGGTGTTCGGCATGGGCTTCGTCTACGCGACGCTCTTCAAGGTCGATATCGCGAGCTACCTTCCCTATGTCGCGACCGGTCTCGTGTTCTGGGGCCTGATCGCCACGGCGCTGACCGAAAGCTGCAGCGCGTTCATCGACAATGAGGCGATCATCAAGCAGGTCGCGCTCGGGCGCTTCACCTATATCTTGCGCATGATGGCGCGCAATCTGATCGTCCTGATGCATAACGCGATCATCATCGTCATCGTTCTCGTCATCATCCAGGTGCCGCAGAGCTGGGCGCTGCTCATGTTGATCCCCGGCATGCTGCTTGTGATCGTCAATCTGGGCTGGATCGGGTATGTCCTCGCCATCATCGGCGCCCGCTTCCGCGACATTCCGCAGATCGTCCAGAGCGCGGTGCAGATCCTGTTCTTCGTCTCGCCTGTCATCTTCCGGCCCTCGCAACTGCCGGCGAACCATCCCGTGATCCTGTTCAATCCCATCGCCTGGATGCTGGAGGTGCTGCGCGAGCCGATGCTGGGCGTCTGGCCATCCGCCTTCGCCTATACGGCGCTGATCGTGATGATGGTGGTCGGCTGGGCTTTCGCCCTCGTCTTCGCGGGGCGCTATGCGCAGCGCGTCGTCTACTGGCTCTGAGGTCCCGCCATGGCCCGCATCTCCCTGCGCAATGTTTCCGTCGAGCTCGCCATCTACAACCCTCGCGGCCGGGCGCTGAAGAACGAGTTGCTCCGGCGCACGATCGGCGGCGGCGTCAGGGACGACCGCGACCGCGCCATCATCACCGTCAATGCGCTCAAGAACGTCTCCTTCGAGGCGCGCGACGGCGACCGCATCGGCCTCATCGGAAACAACGGCGCCGGCAAGACGACCCTCCTGCGCGTGCTGAGCAAGGTGTATCCGCCGACAGGCGGCGTCGTCGAGATCCAGGGCCGTGTGTCGTCGCTGATCGACCTCGCCATGGGCATGGACATGGAGGCGACGGGCTACGAGAATATCATCATGCGCGGCGTTATGCTCGGGCTGGACCACAAGCAGGCCAGAAGCATCACCGAAGATGTTGAGACGTTCAGCCAGCTCGGGCAGTATCTGTCCCTGCCGATCAGGACCTATTCGAGCGGCATGCTGCTGCGCCTCGCCTTCGCGGTCAGCACCGCGGTGCAGCCGGAGATCGCGATCTTCGACGAGATCATCGGCGTCGGCGACGCCGGTTTCGCGGCCCGAGCGAAGAAGCGCATCCATCAGCTCATCCAGAACTCGAACATCATGTTCCTGGCCTCTCACGACAACGGGTCGATCCAGAGCTTCTGCAACCGCGTCCTGTGGCTGCGCGGCGGCGAGATCGTGATGGACGGCCCGCCGCCGGAAGTGCTGGGAGCCTATGACGACGCGATCGCCGCGGCCGACGAGATCGCCGACGAAGAACCGAGCGGCGAGCTGCCGGCGATGGGTGAGCGGGCATTTTCATGAGCAAGGCGGCGACGCTCACGATCCTCGAACCCGGCGCCTGGTCTGCGCCCGCGCCCGGCACGGTGATGCCCGGCCGCGTCGCCGTCATCGGCAAGCCCTCCCGGTCGTCCAACTGGGTGGGCGAGGCCGCCGCATGGGCGTCGCTGCAGCGCTTCGACGATGCGCAGTCCTTCGTCGCAGCCGAAGCTCCGGCACCGTTCGACGCGATCGTGGACGAGGGTGGCGGAGATGTCGCCACGCGCGTCGAACTCCTGTTTCGCGCGCTCGACGCTCTTGCCCCCGGGGGGCTCTATGTCGCGCTTGCCCCCGCGCTCCGCACGGCAGACAGCGAGGCAGGCTCCGAAGCGCCCCGGCACGAGAGCCTGCTCGACTGCGCCATCGCAATGGCTGCCGAGATCGCCGGCGAGGCGGCGCCCGTGCGCGCCATCGGCAGCGTCGCGGAGACCGCCTCTCCGGATCTGGTCCGACAGACGCTGCTCGCGACGATCGCGAGGGTCGAACTGGGCGATGGCGTCCTGCGCATCGTGAAACGAACCGACGCGCGCGCGTCTACCACGACATTGCATGGCGGCGATGTCGCGCCCGGCCCTTTTGCCGTCCTGCGCGCCGGCGATACGGCCGAAACATCGATCCTGCGCGACCATGTCGCCGCCCTGTCGGCCGAGACCGCGCGGCTGCGGCTGCGGATCAGGCGGTTCGAGGCCGACCATCAGGCCTGGGCCGAGCGGACCCACGCCATCGAAAGCTCATGGCTCGCCACCACAGGACGCGCCGTGCGCACGCCGATGCATCTGCGCGGCGCGGTCAAGGTCGGCGCATTCAATGTCGCGCGTCGCGCCTACAGGGCGTCCCTGCGCATACCCCTGCTGCGCGGACTGGCCGCTAGGGCGCGCGCCCTGCTCCGCTGAACCTCGCTTAGCCGGTTGATTTCGCGCGCCGGGCGGCGCAAGAGAGCGCCGCGCGAGGGTCCGAACCCCCGGTCACACGAAAGAGATCTGGAATGACGGCGAAGGTAGCCTTGATTACTGGCGTGACCGGACAGGACGGCGCCTATCTGGCCGAGCTCCTGTTGAGTAAAGGCTACATCGTCCATGGCGTGAAGCGGAGATCGTCTTCGTTCAATACGAAGCGCATCGACCATCTCTATGTCGATCCGCATCGCAAGGACGCCAGCTTCTTCATGCATTATGGCGACCTGACCGATTCGACCAATCTGATCAGGATCATCCAGGAGACCCAGCCCGACGAGATCTACAACCTGGCCGCCCAGAGCCACGTCAAGGTCTCGTTCGAAACGCCCGAATACACCGCCAATTCGGACGCGATCGGGACGCTGCGCTTGCTCGAGGCCCTGCGCATCCTCGGCCTCGAAAAGAAGACCCGCTTCTATCAGGCCTCCACCTCGGAGCTCTATGGAGAGGTTCGCGAGACCCCGCAGAGCGAGACCACCCCGTTCAATCCGCGCTCGCCCTACGCCGTGGCCAAGCTCTATGCCTACTGGATCGTGGTGAATTACCGCGATGCCTACGGAATCCACGCGTCCAACGGCATTCTGTTCAATCATGAGAGCCCGATCCGCGGCGAGACGTTCGTGACGCGCAAGATCACGCGCGCCGTCGCCGCCATCCAGCACGGCGCGATGGACCGCCTGTTCCTCGGCAACATCGACGCCAAGCGCGACTGGGGGCATGCCCGCGACTATGTCGAGGGGATGTGGAAGATGCTCCAGCAGCCTGAAGCCGACGACTACGTGCTCGCCACCGGCGAGACCCATTCGGTGCGCGAATTCGTCGAGAAGGCCTTCGCGTGCGTCGGCCGCACGATCGAGTGGCGCGGCAAGGGCGTCAATGAGACTGGCCACGACGCGGCGACGGGGGAGACGCTGGTCGAGATCGACCCGCGCTATTTCCGCCCGACGGAGGTCGAACTCCTGCTCGGCGACCCGTCCAAGGCCCGCAGCCGGCTTGGCTGGACGCACAGCACGAGTTTCGAGGCGCTGGTCGCCGAGATGGTGCAGGCCGACATGACGGAAGTCGAGATCGAGAAGAGCCGCGGCGGCATCCGCCTCGGGTGATCCGCCCGCCTTGTGAACACAGGCTCGTCTCGATGCGATTTCCCCGTTCAGGCCGTTCCGAAATCCGCTCGCCGATCGTCGGCCGGCACCGGATCGTCTTCGACGACGGGTCCGGGCACTGGGCGATCGAAAGCTGTTTTCCGACCTGCGAAGGCGCGGCTACGCCTTTCGAGATCAGGCGCGACCAGCCGCTCGAATTCGAGATCGTCGCGCCCGCCCCGACCTTCGAGCGGATCGAGTTGTCCTTCGCGACCTTCGCGCGCGTCAACAAGGGCGTGCTCTGGTGCGAATTGCTGGACGAGCGCAAGGCGGTGCTCGGCCGCCACGCGGTCGCCACGGTCACCATCGCCGACAACAGCTACCATGAGGTTATGACCGGCATCGGCCTGGAGCTGACGACGGGCCGGAAATACAGCTTGCGCCTCTCGACGCCGGATGGGGCGCGCGGAAACTGCGTCGCCGTATGGTCGCATGCGGTCGCGGCCGGCGAGCAGGAACTCCGGCGCCGCTTCGTCGGCATGCCGAGCAAGCGGCTCTTCGTCTACGGTTCGGAGGGCAAGCGGCAGGGCGCGATGATTCTCTGTGCGGCTGGCCCCGATCTCGCGCCGACCCTCGCCAGGCTGCGTCAACGCCTGCCCGGCATCCGCCTCACCGTGGTCGACCCGGCTGCCGCGACGCAGAATTTCACGAGCCTCGCCGCCTCGGAACTCGTTGTCTTCGCCAACTGCCATTCCACCGACGGTTATGGCGGCATCGGCTACGATGCGCTCTGCTTTGAACTTCACCGTCGCGGCGTCGTGACGCTCTTCTTCGAGAGCCTCGGCCCGCCCGCCGATCCGGAGACGCTCGACATCGGTCTGACGGGCGCAGCCGCCGGCGCGCTTCGCAGCCGCGCCCAGCATCGCGCCCATTGCCATTTCTCCCTGACGGACGGTTTCTCGCCGCGATTGTCCCAGTCGCTGGGCGCCGTCGATTGGCCGCTCTCTGCCGAAGGCGCGATTACGACGGATATCCGCGACCGCATGCTGACGGCGGTCGCCGGGCCGCGTATGCCGCATGTGGCGATCGTCACCGTGCTCTATCGCAAGGCCGGCATCATCGAGACCTTTCTCGACCACGTTTCGCGCCAGAGCTATCCGGGCCCGATCAGCGTTGTCATGGTCGATGACGGCTCGCCCGAGCCCGATGCTGCCCGCGCCGAAGCCTATGCGCGCATCGCGGCCGCGAGTGGCGTCGCCAACCGCTCCTTCAAGGTGGTGCGCAATGCAGAGAATCTCGGCAATTGCGGCTCCCGCCACGCCGGCATCGCCGCCATCGAGGCCGACATCTATGTCGTCATGGACTGCGACTGCCTGATCAACCGCGATTTCGTCGCGGCACATGTTTTCGAGCACGCTTTCGATGATGTCGATGCGGTGATCGGCCCGCTCAACATCGAGACCGGCGATCGCGACGGCGCGACGCTCGTCCGCGAGATCGAGGCGAAGCCCGCTCTGCTGGCGACCGAGGCCGAGCCGCAGGATCCGGTCCAGCCGGACGGCTTCGTCAATTGCATCACCCGCAATTTCTCGTTCAAGCGTCGGGTGCTCGCGCGCGGCGACCTGTTCGACCTCGACTTTTCCTACTCGATGAAGCCCGATTCCGGCTTCGGCTGGGAAGACGTCGAGATGGGCTACCGGCTCTATGCGGCGGGCGCGGTCGTCCGCTTCACGCCGCTGGCGTTCGCCGTGCATTGCTCGCATGCCTCGTCGCTGCCGGAATCGCTCAAGGCCTTGGCCTCGGCCCGCAACTTCGCCCGCCTGTTCCAGAAGCACCCGGACATGGCGCTGGCGGCGCGGCGCTGGTCCACCGAAACCTATGGCCGCATCGCCGACTGGTCGGACGACTCCGGCACGCCGGCCAATCCGGCGCGGGACTTCCTGGATGGTCTGTTCCGCGAAAAGCGCATCGAGCTGGAGCCACTGCTCAGGGGTTACCGACGCGGCCAGCGGCCCCTGCGGATCCTGAGCTATCGCTGGCACGTTCCGCACCAGTACGAACTCTACAAGCTGCCGCACCATTTCACGCTCGCGACCCATCTGGGCAACGGGATGGTCGATCACTGGCAGTACGACCAGCGCCCGCTGCGTCCCAACGTGAAGATGCAGTCGATCGAGACCATCGACCCCTCGGCATTCGATGTCGCGATCCTGCATTTCGACGAGAACGTGCTGGCCCCGCATCTGTCGAACGGGGTGATCCCGTCGATCTGGGGCGCGCCGTTCCGCTATTTCCTCGACCGGTTCCCCAATCTGCCCAAGGTCGCGATCTGCCACGGGACGCCGCAATTTGAAGGTCAGTACGGCCTCGACCCCAACCGCAAATTTGCGTTCTCGGTCTATGAGGACGAGCGCATTCGCCTTGTCGAAGCGCTGGCCGCGGCGAGGGTCAAGGTCGTCTGCAATTCGCATCAGGCGCATCGCGAATGGGGCTTCGCCGACAGCCGCGTGATCTGGCACGGCCTCGATCCGCAGGAGTTTCCGCGGGGCACTCTGGAGCGCCACATCCTGGCGCTGGAGCCAGACCGGCATCGCCCGCATTATCGCGGCGCCTGGGAGCATGAGCGCGTCGTCGAATTGCTGACGCCGGGCCTTACGATCGAGACCGCCCGGCACGCCGGGGCACCGCTGGAGATGCGCGACGGAAACGGCTTCGCGATCCGGCAGTTCCGCGCCTATGTCGATCGCATCCGCCAGTTCACTGCCTATCTCAACACGACGCTGCGCTCGCCGATGCCGCGCTCGCGCACCGAGGCGATGATGACCGGCGTCATCCCGGTCTGCCTGCGCAACCACGATGTCGACATGTACATCGAGAACGGCGTCGATGGTTTCTACGCCGACACCCCCGAGGAACTCGCGGCCTTCCTCAACGACCTGTTTGCAGACAAGGGGATGGCCTCCGCCATGTCGGCCGCGGCGCGGCGCAAGGCGATGGACGTGTTCAACCACGACAACTACCTGCTGGCGTGGACGAAGCTGCTCTACGAGGCCGTCGGCTGAGCCTGCGGCCATAATCTGCGCCGCAGCAGACCCCAGGCCAGCAGCGCGGCTTCCGCGACGCCATAGAGCGCGAGCCAGATCGTCACTGGGATCAGCGGCTCGACCGCGCGTTCGGCCGTGACGACGAGCGCGACCATGAACCAGGGCGTGACCCACAGGCAGGCCAGCGCCAGCCCGACGGCGGGCCGCCTCAGCAGCGCGAGCGCGAGCCCTGCGAGCGCCAGCCAGACGATCACGGGCGATTTGTCGAGCAGGATGCGATCGAGCACGTTCCGACGCGCCGCCGCCGGGTCGGCGCCTGGCGGCAGCGTCGTGAACAGCGCCTCGCGCGGTACCTTCGTCAGCCCGGATGCGCCGTTGACGTTGATGAAGCGCCAGAGCCGCTGCTGAACCAGAGAGGGATAATAGGCGATGTTCTCGCGCAGCCATGCTGCTGCGATGCGACCGAGAAAGTCACGCCGGTCGATCTCGTTGGGATAGCGCTGCGCCAGCCGCTGGATGTTGCGGATGCCGAACTGCCGCAGCACCTCTCCGTCGGACAGGCGCAGTTCGGTATAGCCGACGGGGCCGATCGAGCCCGCGCCGCTGTCCCACAGGAAGCTCTCGTAGCCGGTGGTCGAGAGCGGCACGATAGCGTCGAACTGGCGGTAGTTCCGGATGATCCAGGGCGACCATGCGAGCATCAGCCCCGCCATCCCGGCCGCGAACAGGCGCAGCAGCAGGCGCGGGGGCGCGGCCGGCCCGGAGAGACGGCCGCTCAGCCAATGGCAGAACGCCATCAGGACCGGCAGCGCCAGCGCCGCCGGCACATATTGCGGACGGTTCAGCCCGAGCAGGATGGCGCTGGCTCCGGCAAAAAAGGCCGAGGCCGGACTGCCCGTGCGGATGGCCCGCAGACCGAGCGCGGTCGTCGCCATCAGCAGCGCTTCCGACAAGCCTTCCGTCGAGAGCTTGTAGCTCCAGAAGATCGAGGGGCGGCTCAGCGCGACGATGGCGAGGAAGGCCGCGCCGACCCAGGGCCTGCGCGTGGATTTTCCCAGTTCCAGCGCCAGAGCCAGCGCGGCGGCGAAGGCCAGCGTCTGGATCATGAGGCGGTAGACCGCCTCGAACTGCGCCCCGCCGAGCCAGATCGAGATCGCGATCGCGCTCGGCGTCGCTGGAGTATAATATGCCATCTGATCCGGCGGGATGCCGAAGGTGAACTGCGTCACGATCATCCGCGCGACGGTGATGTAGTCGCCGATGTCGGAAAACGGTTCCTCGAATGTCCGCGACCAGTAGCCGATCCGCAAAGCCCAGAAGGCGATCGCGGAGACGGCGAGGAAACCGATCAGAGGCAGCGCGGCCGACCGTTGTGGACTGGATGAGACAGGGGCAGACATCAGGGTGCGTGGCGCCTCAGACTGACCAGGCCGGGATTTGGGAGTGCCGGAGGCGGCCCTGACGCAGGGGGCCGCGGCAGGCCCACCCGCCGCCCCCGGTCCCGGTCGCGCGAGCGGATGAGCGGGTGACCGGAAGAACCGTCGAGATCATCGGAAAGGCCCGTTGGCAGCTTCGCATCCTTGCCGCCGCCACGCGGTTGCTTCACCCGAAGTGTCATGACTGTCAAGCGCATGGGCGAACCTAGACAGGGCGCAGAACAGCCCGCCAGCAGGTTTGACTACATGCCTTCCCCGGCGTATCCAGCGCCGTCTGAAGCTGCTTTCCCGGAACAAGTCGATGTGTGGAATCGCGGGTCTCGTTCTGCCCCGCCGGAAGCCTTTTGAAGGTCCGGTCGCCGAAACAGTCGTCAAGGCGATGTCCGACAGCATCAGCCATCGCGGTCCCGATGGCGACGGCGTCTGGCGCGATCCGGAAGGCCGCTGCGTGCTGGGCCAGAAGCGGCTCGCGATCATCGACACCTCCGACGCCGGCCTGCAGCCCTTCGTCAGCGGCGACGGCCGCTGGTGGATCACCTTCAATGGCGAGATCTACAATTTCCCTGCGCTGCGGCTGCAGCTCGAACAGGCCGGCGTCCATCTGCGCGGCAGGACCGACACCGAGGTGCTGCTCGAAGGCATCGCCCTACACGGCGTCGACTGGATCAGCCGGCTCGACGGCATGTTCGCCTTCGCGGCGTTCGATACGCGCTCGGGCGAGACCCTGATCGCACGCGACCCCTTCGGCGAGAAGCCGCTCTACTACATGGATCTGCCGGGCAAGGGCCTGGCCTTCGCCTCCGAACTGCAGGCGATCGAGAAGGTGCCTAGCTTCGACGGCACGGTCGATCTCGACGCCATGGCCGAGTTGCTGACCTTCCAGTACATCGGCGCGCCCCGGACGATCTATGCCTCCGTCAAGAAGCTGCCGCCCGGCTGCTGGATGCGCATCTCGGCCGATGGCGAAAGCGAGATCCAGCGCTATTTCAGGTTCGACCCCGGACACGATCTGTTCCAGGGCCGCTCGATGGCCTCGCTCGCCGACGAACTGGAGGACATCCTCGTCCGCTCGCTCCAGGGCCGGATGATCGCCGACGTTCCGCTCGGCGCGTTCCTTTCGGGCGGTGTCGATTCCTCGACGGTCTGTGCGCTGGTCCGCCGCCGTCTCGATGCGCCGCTGAAGACCTTCTCGATCGGTTTCAAGGGCGCTCCGGAAAGCGAGCACGAAACCGCGCGCATCTTCGCAAAGCATCTCGGCACGGAACATTACGAGGAGATCGTCGAGCCCAACAGCGCCGACTTCCTGCTCGGCGTCGGCAAGGTGCTCGACGAGCCAAATGGGGACAGTTCCTGCCTGCCGACCTACATGCTCTCGCAGTTCTGCCGCAAGCATGTGACCGTCGCGATCTCAGGCGATGGCGGCGACGAGATGTTCGGCGGCTATGGCCGCTATTTCGCGACGCTCGCCGACCAGCAACTCCATGACGAGGGCAGGTTGCCGCGCTGGCAGCCGGGCCAGACCTATTACGGCAACCGGATCCTCGTGGCGCACGAGCCGCATCTGCAGGAGCTGCTGGGCTTCGTCCCGGAGGGCTTCAGCCGGCACATCAACGGCCTCAGGGCCGATCTCGATCTCGCACGGCCGGGACTGCTGGCCGCGATGCGCCGCCAGGACGTCGACAATTACCTGCCCGGTGCGGTGATCCCCAAGGTCGACCGGATGAGCATGCAGCACTCGCTGGAGGTGCGCACGCCGTTCCTGAACGTCGAACTGGCCCGCTTCGCCGAGCGCCTCTCGGACGACATGATGATCCGAAACGGCAGGGGCAAGCTCGTTCTCAAGGAGATCGCCTACCGCTATCTGCCGCGCGAGCTGATCGATCTGCCCAAGCAGGGCTTCGCCTTGCCGATGACGGACTGGGCGCGCAACGCCCTGCTCGGAACCGCCGGCAGTCTGCTGGAATCCGGCGACAGCCGGCTGGCGGCGGCCTTCGGGCGCGAGGGCATCGCGCGGTTCTTCCAGCGCCAGCGTACCGAGGGCAGCTTCTCGGCCTATCAGGTCTGGAACGTCGCGACGCTCGAATCCTGGCTGCGCCATCACCCGGCCGTCATTCCCGACGTGTCCGAGCGGCAGGTCAGGAGCCGCGCTGTCGCCGAGCCCTCGCCGATGGTCCACCCGATCCGCGGCGGGCTGTTCGTCGTCGGCACGATCTCGGCGCAGGATCTGTCGGACGAGATCGACGCGCCGGTCAAGATTCCCTCCTGCGTGACCAATTACGTGCTGCGGGCAGCCGAGGAGCCCGGTCTGAGGCCGCTCGAAGGCGAATTGCAGTCGGTTCCCTTCGCCGATCTGAGCCAGCCTCTGTCGGTGTCCGACACGACGCGGCTCCAGCGCCTGAACGGCGCCATTCTGGTGATGCTCGACCGCGAGGCGATCCTGAAACTCGATCATGCGGCGATCTCGACGCTGCGTTCGCTCGGGGTCAGGCGTCTCGCCTATGCCGATCCGTTCACCGACGAGGTGATTTGCGAGATCGATTTCCGAAACGGCACATCGGGACGCATCGCGCGGCTGCTCAAGCTCTGGCGCGAGCGCATCGGCGTGTTCTCGAACCGCCGCCTGGCCAGGCGGCTGATGAAGTCGCAGCCGCTTCATTTCGGCCCCGGTCACCAGTTGTATTCCGGCCATCTGCCGGCGATCCGGCATGCGCCGAACCAGGAACTCGTCGGCGAGTATGCGGTGTTCGAAGGCGCGCTGCAGTTGCCGCCCTTGCGCTGCTCGCATGCGATGATCACCGAGGAGGGCGGCGGCCGCTACTCGATCTTCGACCAGAACGCCATCTTCTCGGAGACGGCGCCCGAGCGGCGGTTCAGGGCGCCTTACTGGATCGTGCCGGTCACAGACGAGACGCGGCCGTTGCTCGACATGAGCTACCGCACGATCTCGGCCGAGGCGAGCGTTCCGGAGAACCCGGACGCCGTCGCGCGCTTCTTCCAGCCGGGAGACGGGGCCGGCTTCGCCCTGAAGCCGGGGGCCCATATCGCCGTGTGCACCCACGCGCTGCCGCCTGGCGGCGCGGAGCGGCAATGGCTCTACCTGGCGCAGGGCCTCAAGGCTCAGGGCTACCGGGTCACCTTCATCACCTACAGCAGCCTGAAGGGCAGCAACGGCCACTACCTGCCGCAGCTGGCGGCAAGCGGGATCGCGCATTACGACGCGTCGGGCGTATCGACGCTCGACGTCGTCGCACGCTTCCCCGACATCGCCGGCCTGGGCGATCTCGAGCGACTAGTCGGCCCGTCGGCGCGGTCTTCCTTCTTCCGCGCCGCCGCCGCGCTCTACGCCGTCAAGCCAGACGTGGTGATGGCCCAGCTCGACGAGCCCAACATCGTGTTTGCGGCCGCCGCGCGCGGATTGGGCATCGAGCGCATCGTCAGCTCGTTCCGGAACTACAATCCGACCAATTTCGACTATATCTACCAGCCGACGCTGCTGCCGGCCTACCGGATGACCGCGCGGTCCGGCGCCTTGCGCTTCACCGGCAACTTCAAGGGCGCCGTCGACGACTATGCGGACTGGATCGGCATCGACCGCGACCGCGCGACCACCATTCCCAACGCGATCGACCCGGCCATGTTCGCCGATGTCGCCCCGAATGCCCGCGCTGCGCTGAGGGCCGAAATCGACGCGCCGCCCGATGCGCCGCTCGTGCTCGGCGTCTTCCGGCTGTCGGCCGAGAAGGGCCCGTTCGATTTCATCGAGGTCGCCCGTCACGTCATCGACACCGTCCCGGCGGCGCGTTTCGTGATCGCCGGCGTGGGCGCGATGCGGCCGGTCCTTCAGGAGCGGATCAGCAAGCTCGGCCTGGGCGGAAACGTCCGCCTGCTCGGCCGCCGCGACGACGTGCCCAATCTGCTCGCGGGCGCTGACGTGATGCTGCTGACCTCCCATCGGGAAGGCATGCCCAATGTCGTCCTCGAGGCGCAGACGGCCGGATTGCCGGTCGTCGCGACGCGGGCCGGAGCCTCGCCCCAGATCATCGACGACGGCGTCACCGGCCATGTCTGCGAAATCGGCGATATCGACGCGCTCGCCTTTCACATCATCGAGATGCTCAAGGCTCCGGAACTCGCCCGGCGCATGGGCCAGGCCGCCAAGGCCCGCTCCGGCGACGAGCACTCCAAGGACAAGCTCGCCGAGCGCTATATCGCGGCTCTGGTCTGAGCCGGGCCTCGGGAAGCACTTAGTGCGGCTCAGGCCCTGCGGTCGCCTTTGGCGAAGTGCCAGGCCGCCTTCAGCGCCGGGCCGATCACCGGGATGGGCTCGACGAGGTCGCGCAGCTGCGCCGGCAGCAATGTCACCCTGAAGCGGAGCCGGTTGAGCCATTGCGCCATGCGGTCGCCCGCGCGGGCCGCAACATAGTCGCGCCGCACATAGTCGGCGAAGAGGTTCCTGGCCGGGTGATCGCGCTCCCCGTCGGGTTGCCGGCCGACGCGCTGCAGATGGCTTTCGATGAGCCCTTCCATGAGCGGCGCGCGCGCGGCTGCAATGGCCTTCCAGTCGGAGAGTTCAGGCAGCATCATCGGGTTGTCGCGCAGCAACTGCACCTTGATGAAAGGCAGTTCCGCGTCGCAGACGATTTCGCGCCAGAGGAAATGCGTCGGGTTGACGACGATCGTCAGCGGCAGGGTGCCGGCGTCCTGGCGCGGGAACGCGGCATGCATTCGAAAGCCGTTGCGCTTGGCGAATTCGGCGAGGCCGACCTCGCCGCGCAGGATGACCTCGGTCTTGGTGAAATCGCCGAAGGGCTGACTCAGGAACGCGCTGAAATCGGGATGGCGCCAGACCCGGTCGCGGAACAGCAGGAACCAGCTTTGCAGATGCGGGCGCACCTCGTTGCTGGCGACCATGCCGAAGATGTCGGCCTTCTCCGCCGTCAGCCGGGCGAGCGCGGCTTCGAGATTTCCGACCGGCGCATAGACGCTGTCATTGGCGAGCAGCAGATCGCCCTCGCAACGATGCGCCCACTCGCGAAAGCCATGCGCCCAGGAGCCGAAATCGAGCCCGGAATTCTCCCGAACGATGACGTCGAGCACATGGGGCGGCAGGGCCTTGCAGGCATCGGCGACGAGCGGTGCGGTGGAGATGACGACGATGCTGAACCCGCACCCGCCCAGCGCATCGAGATACGCCCTGACATGATCGCCGATCAGACCGTCCTGATCATAATGGGCGAAAAGGCAAAGCTTCGGGATACTGCGCTTCTGGCTCCCGTCGGCGTTGATTTCGTTACCGAGAAAGTTGCCCAATGGGAGTTGAACTTGCCCAATTCATTCAAGGACCTGCTCATTATCGGGCCGGTCGGGGAGGGTCAAGCGGCCGCCCGCTTGTGAACCGCGATCCCCGGCGTTATCTAGGTGTGTCTTTCAGGATCGGTGCCGATGAACGCCCCTCTTTTCAGCCTTTCGGGCCGTCGCGTCTGGGTCGCCGGTCACAGGGGGATGGTGGGCTCGGCCCTGCTGCGCGCCCTGCAGGCGCGCGGGGTCGATACGATTGTCGCGGGCAGGGCCGAGGTCGATCTCTGCCGACAGGATGCGGTCGAGCGCTTCCTCGACCGGCAGCGCCCCGACGTCGTGCTGCTGGCGGCGGCAAAGGTGGGCGGTATCCTCGCCAATGCGACGTATCCGGCCGACTACCTCTACGACAACCTGATGATCGCCGGAAACGTCATCCACGCTTCCGCGCGCGTCGGCGTCGCCAAGCTGCTCTTCCTCGGCTCGACCTGCATCTATCCGAAGCTGGCCGAGCAGCCGATCCGCGAGGAGGCGCTGCTGACCGGGTCGCTCGAACCCACCAATGAATGGTATGCCATCGCCAAGATCGCCGGGCTGAAGCTCGCCGAATCCTATCGGCGACAGTTCGGGCATGACTTCATCTCGGCGATGCCGACCAATCTCTACGGCCCGAACGACAATTTCGATCTTGGCTCGAGCCATGTGCTGCCCGCCCTGATGCGCAAGATCCACGATGCCAAAATAAGGGGCAGCGACACCGTCGAGATCTGGGGGAGCGGCACCCCGATGCGCGAGTTCCTCCATGTCGACGATCTCGCCGCCGCATGCCTGCATCTGGTGGAGCATTATTCCGATACGCTCCACATCAATGTCGGCACCGGTTCCGACATCGCCATCGCCGGCCTCGCCGAACTCATCGCCGACGTCGTGGGTTACGAGGGGCGCTTCGTCTACGACCGCAGCAAGCCGGACGGCACCCCGCGCAAGCTCACCGACAGCGGCAGGCTCGCCGCGCTGGGCTGGTCGCCGCGCTACGACCTGCGCTCCGGCATCGAGATGACCTATCGCTGGTTCCAGGCGCAGGAACGCCTCGTCGAGCGTGTCTGACGCAGAAAGGGCAGGGCCCGCTCCCATCATCGGCCGCGGCGGTCACGGGGCGCGCTCTGTCTTGACCTGCCAGCCATAACCGTGTTCATCGCGCCCGTCCGCTCTCGCTCTGGATCGCTCCGTGCAGGTTGTCCGCACCCGAATTCCCGATGTCATGGTCGTCACGCCGAGCCGTTTCGGCGATGCGCGCGGCTATTTCAGCGAGACCTACAACGTCCGCCTGTTCGCGCAGCACGGCGTCGATACGGTGTTCGTGCAGGACAACCAGTCGCTCTCGGCAGCAGTCGGGACCATTCGCGGCCTTCACTTCCAGGCCCCGCCGGACGCCCAGGCGAAGCTCGTGCGCGTGCTGCAGGGCGCGATCTTCGACGTGGCCGTCGATATCAGGCGCGGCTCGCCGAGCTATGGGCAGTGGGTCGCGGCGACGCTGACGGCTGATGGCGGCGAGCAGATCTTCGTGCCGCGCGGCTTCGCGCATGGCTTCTGCACGCTGACGCCCGACGCGGTCGTCGCCTACAAGGTCGACAATTACTATGCGGCCGCCTCCGACGCCGGGATCGACTGGGCCGACGAGACGCTGGCGATCGCCTGGCCCGATATCGCCGACGGCCGCTCGCTGTCGGCCAAGGACGCGAAGTTGCCGGCCTTCGCCGATATCGTGTCGCCATTCGTGTTCGAGGGTTGAGGTTTGGCTCGTTTTCTCGTCACCGGCGGCGCGGGCTTCATCGGCTCGGCCGTCATCCGTCACCTGATCTCCCGCACGGCGCATGAGGTGCTGGTCCTCGATAAGCTGACCTATGCCGGCAATCTCGACTCGCTGGCCCCGGTCTCAGCCGACCCGCGCTACCATTTCGTCCAGGCCGATATCTGCGATGCGCCGGCGATCCAGGCCGCCATCGAAGGATTCAGGCCCGATGTCGTGATGCATCTGGCGGCCGAGAGCCATGTCGATCGCTCGATCGACGGCCCCGGCGCGTTCATCCAGACCAACATCGTCGGGACCTACACGCTGCTCCAGCAAGTTCTTGCCTATTGGCGCGGACTGCCCGAAGGCCGGCGCGAGACCTTCCGGTTCCACCACGTCTCGACCGACGAGGTCTTCGGCTCGCTGGGGCCGGAAGGCCTGTTCAGCGAGACCACCGCCTACCAGCCCAACTCGCCCTACTCTGCCTCCAAGGCGGCGTCGGACCATCTCGTGCGAGCCTGGCACCACACCTATGGGCTGCCGACCGTGATGAGCAACTGCTCCAACAATTACGGCCCCTACCACTTCCCCGAGAAGCTGATCCCGCTGATGATCCTGAATGCGCTCGAGGGCCGCGCGCTGCCGGTCTACGGCGACGGCTCTAACGTGCGCGACTGGCTCTTCGTCGAGGACCACGCGGCAGCGCTGATCGCGATCGCCGAGCGTGGCCGGCCTGGCGAAAGCTATAATGTCGGTGGCGACAGCGAGCGCACCAACCTGCAGGTCGTGGAGCGCATCTGCGACCTCGTCGATGAACTCGCGCCAGACGATGCGATCGGCCCGCGCCGAGGCCTGATCACCTTCGTGACCGACCGTCCCGGCCATGACCAGCGCTATGCCATCGACGCCTCGAAGATCCGCGCCGAACTCGGCTGGGCGCCGAAGGAGAGCTTCGAGACCGGCATAGCAAGCACGGTCAGGTGGTATCTCGGCAATGCCGCCTGGTGGGGCAGGATCAGGTCCGGCCTCTACCGGGGCGAGCGTCTGGGGAGCACGGCGTGATTCTCGTCCTCGGCGGCGGCGGGCAACTGGCGCGCGAGCTGGATGGTCTCGCATCGGCGCGCGGCGTCGCGCTGACTGCGCCTCCCCGGCGCGAACTGGACATCACCGACACCGACGCCGTCGCAGCCGCCATCGCCCGCACGAAGCCCGCCCTCGTCATCAACGCTGCCGCCTACACCGCCGTCGACCGCGCCGAGACCGAAATCGCCGCCGCCATGGCCGTGAATGCGGACGCGCCGGGCCGCATCGCCGCGCAATGCGACGCCGCCGGCATCCCCCTGATCCATGTCTCGACCGACTACGTCTTCGCCGGCGACAAGACGACGCCCTATCGCGAGGACGACCCCGTCAGTCCGCTCGGCGTCTATGGCGCGTCAAAGGCGGCGGGCGAGGCGGCGGTCCGGGCTGCGGCCGCGCGCCATCTCATCCTGCGGACGGCATGGGTCTATGGCGCGCATGGCGCGAATTTCCTGAAGACCATGCTCAGGCTCGCCCGCGAGCGCGACGAGCTCAGGGTCGTCGCCGACCAGCACGGCAGCCCGACATCGACCCGCTCGCTCGCTGAGGCGATGCTGCTGATCGCTCCGCGCGTGATCGAAGCCGCCGGGACGTCGGCGTCGCCGCTCTGGGGCACCTATCATTTCTGCGGAACCGGCGAGACGAGCTGGCACGGCTTCGCCACCGAGATCATCAGGGCGCAGGCGCGCTTCACCGGCCGCTCGCCCTTGGTCACGCCGATCGCGACGGCAGAATACCCGACGCCCGCGCGCCGGCCGGCGAACGCGATCCTTGACACCGCCAAATTCGCTGCGACCTTCGGCCACCGCGCGCCGCCCTGGCAGGCGGACATGCAGGCGGCGGTCGCGGAAATCCTGATGGAGAAGCGCTGAGATGTCCCGCCGCGGAATCATACTGGCCGGAGGGTCCGGAACGCGCCTGCATCCGCTGACGCTGGTCACATCGAAACAGCTTCTGCCCGTCTACGACAAGCCGATGATCTATTATCCGCTCTCGACGCTGATGCTGGCGGGCATCCGCGAGGTGCTGATCATCACCACGCCCGAGGACAACCCCGCCTTCCGGCGTCTGCTCGGCGACGGCTCGCAATGGGGCATGGAAATCCAATACGCCGTCCAGCCGAGCCCGGACGGGCTGGCGCAGGCCTTCGTCATCGGCGCGGATTTCGTGCGTGACAAGCCGTCCTGCCTGATCCTCGGCGACAACATCATCTACGGCCACGGCCTGCCGAAGGCGCTCAGGAATGCCGCCGAGCGTCACGGCGAGGCCAGCATCTTCGGCTATTATGTCGAGGATCCGGAGCGCTATGGCGTCGTCGAATTCGACGCCAAAATGCGGGCGGTCTCGATCGAGGAGAAGCCGAAGGTCCCGAAATCCAACTGGGCCGCGATCGGAATCTACTTCTACGACGAACGCGTCGTCGAACTGGCGAAAAGCCTGCGTCCGTCGCCGCGCGGCGAGTACGAGATCACTGACCTCAACAACCTCTATCTGCGCGAGGGCAAGCTCGCGCTGGAGCGACTCGGCCGCGGCTACGCGTGGTTCGACGCCGGCACGCATGACTCGCTGCTGGAAGCGGCCGAGTTTGTGCGCGTCCTGCAAAGCCGGCAGGGCCAACTGGTCGCCTCGCCCGAGGAGATCGCCTTCCGTGCGGGCTGGATCAGCCAGAGCGAGCTCGAACGGGCGGCCAACAATCTCGGCAAGACCAAATACGGCCAGCGCCTGCTCGCCAATCTCAGGGCGTGATGGGCGCGCAGGACAAGCGCCGCCCGCGCCTGCTGATCCTGTCGCGCTACGGCCGCAAGGGGCCATCGAGCCGACTGCGTTATCTCGACTACCTGCCCTATCTGGAAGCCGAGGGCTTTTCCGTCCGCTGGCATGGGTTCTTTTCCGATGCCTATCTCGATCTCGCCTATAGCGGGCGCAGGCGGCTGGCGGCCCTGCTCGGCTTGCTCGCCTATCTGCCGCGCCTCGGCTGGCTCCCTGCGGCTTTTCGCGCCGATATCGTCTGGATCGAGAAGGAGATGTTCCCCTGGGTCCCCGCCTGGGCCGAACGCGCGCTGACCCGCGCCGGGGTGCGCCTCGTCAGCGACTATGACGACGCCTGGTATCTGCGCTACCGCGGCCACCAGACGCCGAGGCTGGCGGCACGGTTTCCAGACAAGATCGAGCAGGTGATGACGACCTCCAGCCTCGTGATGGCCGGAAACCCCGTGATCGAGACGCATGCGCGCAAGGCCGGCGCGCGGTCGATCATGCTCGTGCCGACCGTTCTCGATGCCGAACGGTATGTTACGAGACGCCATCAAGCGGTTGAGGCTGTCCGCATTGCCTGGATCGGCACCGCCTTCAACTCCGCCTATCTGACGGAGATCGCGCCGGCGCTCGCCGACGCAGCCGCCCGCTGCGCCATCGAACTCGTCATTATCGGCGGGGCAGGGATCGACCTACCCGGCGTCCCCATCCGCTATATGGACTGGTCCGAGGCGACCGAGGCCGACGAACTGGCGCGGTGCGACATCGGCGTGATGCCGCTGCGCGACACGCAGTGGGACCGCGGCAAATGCGCCTTCAAGCTGCTGCAGTACATGGCGGCTGGGCTGCCCGTGCTCGCCTCGCCGGTCGGCGTCAACGTCGAGATCGCCACGCCCGAGGTCGGCTTTCTGCCTCGGTCGCAGGCCGAATGGGCAGACGCGCTCGTCAGGCTCGCCGGGGACCCGCAACTGCGCGCCAGCCTCGGAGCGGCGGGCCGGCGTAAGATCGAGCAAGACTATTCGCTCAGGGTCTGGGGGCCGAAGGTCTCCCGGGCCCTGATGGACCAGATCGAGTTCACCCGAGCGCGCTGACAGCGCCGACCGGCGGTCGCCGCCTCACCTTTTCCGGCACATCACCGCGACCGATAACGTCGAGAGGTCGCGCAGCGACATGCTGCGGAACTCGCCCGTAAACCGCTCGCGCATCGCCTCGGTAACGCCGGGGGTGATCGCCTCGTCCGGCCCAACCCAGTGGCGTCCGCCATCGGCTCCGAGGACATGGTCGCTCTCCGAGATGATGTCGAAACCGTACTGGTCCATCAGGGCGCGATGCTGCGACACCCTCAGCCGGTTCTCAGTATTGATCGCCTTGTATTCCTCGGCGGTCATTTCCAGAAATCCCAGCGGCCTTTCATCGAACGATCGGTGGTCGCGCAGGTCGATGAAATGCAGCATCAGGTCGCCCGTGCCGAGGCATTCGGACATCTTCCGGTAGACGCCGTCGGGGTCCATCACGTGCTCGAGCACCGCCAGCGACATCAGGAAATCGAAGTCGTCGCCGATATCGAGCGTCTCGAAGCCCACCTCGCCATGAACCTCGAGCCCACGCGGCGCGATCGGCTGGTCGCCGTTCTCGGGCAGAACAGCATCCCAGCGCGATGTCAGCGACACGTCGATCTGCTGGCAGATCAACTTGAGATCGCGCAACGGCGCGGCCGGAAAGGTGCTGGCGACCTTCATGATGTCGGTCGCGACATAGCGCTCGACGCCGTCGAGCAGGAAGCGCACCCCGAGCCACGGCGTGGCCCCGCAACCGACCTCGACGATGCGCTTGGGCATGTCCGCACCGACGCGCTTCAGAAACAACTCGACCGACGACCGGCTGCGGAAGAAGTTGCCGAAGACGCTGTTGTTGCGTTCGAAGTTCTGCGAGACGAACTGCAGGAGGGTGGCGTCGTCCTGATAGATGGTGTCGGCAATCTTCCGATACACGCCGGAATCACGGGAGACATCCGTCAGGGTCAACTCGTATTCACGTCCGTTCTCATTGCAGTCGGAATTGTCGGGCGCGGAAAACCAGATCGAATTGTTCCAGACGGAATAGCGCCCGGCCCCTGCATCGCGAATCGCCTGATGGATCGCGTCGCCCGGTCCGACGCCGACGCCGTTCTCGTTGAGACCGACATAGTAGGACCGGCCAGCGATCGCCTCCATCAGTCCCGCCGGGGCCTGGGCGACGAAGGCATGACCGCCATCGTTCCTGAACGGTCGCTCCAGCTTGAATACGCTCGACATCTGGCTCTCTCCAAGACCCAGCCTGTCTGGATCGCACGGCAGATCGTAGTAGGGCGTCGCGGGCCCGGCTGGCAAGCATCGACACCGAAGAACCGGCTGGTTTCGGGACGGCAAAATGGCGCAACCGGGCCGGGCTCGCGGCAACCGGGGGGAGCCGCCAGCACAAGGCGCGCGCCAGCGGAAGCGTCGTCGCCCGATGACCGCGCCTTGATGCGGGTGGGGGCAAAACCGTGAGCTCGGATCGAGCGCCGATGGGAGGATGAACGAGCTTACCCCAGCACAGGTCGCGATGGGCGGGTGCGAAAACGCCGCAACGACGGATTTTGCAAACCGGCCGGATCGTAGATCCCGATACCTAAGCTAAGTCCTTGAAAAAAATGGCGCGCCGGACAGGATGAAACTGAGAACCACTATGTAATTGTTATGCCTATATAATTTCTGTCTCCTGTATGTACCATATCATTTAGCTTCCACAGCGAGCTACGGTCCGGTGACAGGTATGCTGGCAAAGGCCGTGCCTGCTATTGCTGCGTCTATATCAGCCTTGGCCCCGTGCGGAGCAACGTGGATGCCGATGAGGTCAATGCGGCAAACATCATTTTCTACGGCAATCGGGACCGGCCAGTACATGTAAGTGCCGTCGCTGCGCGTTGGATCAAAGCCGCCTCGATACCGCTTCACAAGGAGTCGTACCTCGTCTTCCGTATTGACGGTGGACGAGAGATAGAATGCGCCGATCTGGGAAAGCGTCCATGGAATGAAGGATGGCTCTTTCTGGAGAGCGAGAGCTTTATTTATCTCCGTCAGCAGAGTGCTCGATCCCGTATCTTCGTATCTAATCGGACGTAAATCGGCGACCTTCGGCTTGACTTGGAACTCAAGGCGAACCCCCGTACCGTGCGCGAAAGCACCCCACATCAACTGCGGGTCTTTTGGCGGTATTCGGGTCATCGAGCAGTAGAAAAGATCGTCGGAAAGCTCCTTGAAGAAAGGCTCGCCGTGCGCGGTTTTGAGATAGCCTTCGAGGCCATGCGCCTCTGCAAAAGCTTCCAACTCGCCCCCCTGACCCAGCCGCTTGCGGATCGGATAAAGACGCAATTCACCGGACGACACGATGGATTTAAATGTATCAAGTCCTGTGTAGTGGTACAGCGTGCACGGCGTCGCTTTTTGGGGGAACATTGCGTTCAGGACAGCCCGGGAAAGTCGCTGATTGTTGCCTAGTGTTTCGACGATGTACTGATCATGGACATGTAGTTCGTTCACATCCACTTCACTCTCTAGGCCATGGGGTCGGAGGCAATCACGAATGATACCCCCAACTTTCTTCTTTCTCTCAATTTCCATCATTATTTTGGGCTTCAACATTCCGACGACTTCCGTTCAAACCGTTTGAGTAATGCTCAGTAACTGTGTTGCTCGCGTCTCTATCACGCCGCGAATGGCTTTGAGGACGGCATGCGTTATCCCCGCTTCCTCGAACTCAGTCAGAAGCCCGTCCGCCTCTTTCCCGATGCGCGCTGCGAGCTCCGCCATGTCCTTAACCAGCAGTCTCTGCGCGCCGCGCGTCTCAGGGACAAGCGTCAACCAGTGTTTTAGCTGGATGGTGTCCGGGACCGACCGCCCGCCGATGGCCATGGCTTGCTTCTTCGCCAGCCTTGGATAGGCCGCTGTGCAGACGACATCGTAAAGCGGCGCAAGGTCGGGGACCTTGCCGCGATAGAGCAAGGCGTAGTTCTTCCCGTGCGCGTCGGCATTCCCGACCAGATAATGAAAAATCAGCGCTCGGATGAAGTTAAGCCGGTCGGCCGCCGGGCGCGCGGTAGCCCGGGCGATCAGGTCCAGAGAGCGTTCTGTCCCTGGCCCGCCTTCTTCCTCATATTTAAGTTCCGGGGGCACGCTTAGGGCCTGGCAGAAATCCTCCTGATGCAAGCGCGTAATTGACCCGTCGTTGTGCGGCGCGCGGTCGTAGCGTTCGACCAGAAGGAAGGGGATCGTTCCGCTATGGCGCATTTCGACTGCGGGTACGGGAAGCTTCAGGCGCGCCGCCAGCCGCAAACAGAACAGCTCGTTCTCGACCGTGCCGTCGAGCGCCTGAATAAAAGGCTTGAGGATATGCGTGGTCGGACGCCCGCCTTTCGCAAGCCCGATAGCATCTCCTTCCACGCAGACGGCGAGCTTGTCCTGTGCGCCCGCCAGCGAAAGACGGACCCCTTCCTCGCCACCAAGGAGAGGCCGCTCGCGCAGCTTGCCGAGAATTTCTTCGAGGCGGGGCTGGCTCAAGATTTCGACGCCGTCATCGTCTGACGAAGGTGGCGTATCGCCCGCCGGGTAAAGCGACAGGGCCCCGGCACATTCGCCGCCGATCACTTCCAGCAACCCGAAGGCGTTGCCCGCTGATATGCCAAGCGCGCCCGCCAGACGTTGCCGTGCCCCTTCATCCGGCAGCAGGCCGGAGAAGAACGGGCGGACTACCCGATCCGTATAGGGAGCCTCCTGCAACGGCATGGAGAAAGAAATGGCGCGCGGCTCCAGCCCCGTGAGATAGCCGGGGTCATAGGCATAGCTGAGAGCCCCCGCCTCGTCCTGGCTGAGTGAGCCTGCTTTCGCGTCCCCGAACCATACGTCCAGCAGATGCGCCATCACGCGTCCTCCCGCCGGCTGCCGATAGAGACGGTAAGCCCAAGGGACGCCGCCACCTGAAGGGCGCGTCCGAATTGGCAGCTCTCCTTTCCCGCCTCCAGCTCACGCACGAAGCGCACGCCGACTCCGGTCAGGCCTGCGAGCTGTTCCTGCGTCAGCTTTTGTGCCTTTCTCTCTGTGCGGATGAGCAGGCCGAAGCTCTTGCTGTCTAGGATCGTTTGCATAAATCACCCCTATGGGGATGATTATAGCGCAGTGGCGGTCAAGAAGCTATAAAAAGAACCGAACGGGACGATTATGCTGCATGCGATAGAATACCACCGAAAAACGTCCCGTACGGGATGAAACGCCCCCTTGGCGAACGGGGCAAAAACCGACCGCGCCGTGCGGGCGCGATCGGCTTAGTCATTTTGGCCGACTAGGCAGCCACCTCGTCGAGTTCATTGGACTGCGGATCACGAGCGCGCAGCACCTCCGGAAGCCAACCCGTTCCGGCGATCTCACGGGCGGCAAGAGCTGCCAGTTCGGCCTTCTTCATTTTCGTCCAAGACGGCGCAGGAGAAACTCCCTTCGCCTCGCACAAGGCGGCAATGATATGGGCACTGCTGATGCGACCGAAATAGTTGCCCACGTCCGGCGTAAACCATTCGGCCATGTCGAACGACAAGGCCTTTGCCAGAGCATCGGCCGCGATAAGCCGCCCGCATTCAGGACGGTCAGCCTTAAGCCGAACAGCATTCACCGCCTGCGCCACAACAAAGGCCAGCAGCGACAACAAAGTGTCCTGCGGCTGGGCGAGGCACCATGGCCAGAACTCCGCAGAATCCGACGGCAGGCTCTCGGACCACCGCGCCAGCGCATCGGCGTTGACCGACACCGCCGCGTGACCGGCTTCGTCCCTGATATGGCGCTCGGCAGATGTTTCCCGTAGAGTAACCTGCAGGCAAGACGGATTGACGCCCAGCGGGTAGAACACAGGCAAAGCCAGAGCGTGTACCGCCGCAGCCAGCGCGACCGGCACATTCCTAGCCACTTCAACGCGCAGTGCGGCAGTTTTCCGAGCGGTCAGTTCCTCCATCAATGCAGCGGAAAGACCGGCAGGCTCGCGAGGTGTCGGCTCGTCCACAGGAGCATCCACGGGTTCGTCGTCACGACGAATGAGCCCCCGCTCGACAGACGGCGTACCGTTGTAGGTCAAGGTTACGATCGCACCGGCGATAGCCAGCGTTTCCTCTGTCCAGACCTTTTGCGCGTGCTCAAGGTCAGACATTGAACCTTCGATCCGGTCCAGCCGTGCGAGAACTCCTTCATCGCCATCATCGGCTTGTCAAACGGCGCGCAATATTGCCCCCCGATCGGCGTCCAATCTTGACCCCTTGATGGGCTGAGGCGGTGAGGAGGCGGCG
>FWWL01001776.1_pt1 | contig 48867 bp, 42 predicted proteins | sample 2228331 | NCBI WGS metagenome assembly FWWL01 (sample SAMEA103939775, study PRJEB20133) | metagenome | reverse complement strand
TCGCCTCCGCGACGGCCTTCCTCTACGCAGCCGCCGCCATGGTTCTTATCCGCCGCATCGCGCGAGCGTCATGAGTTCCGGGACGGACTCTTAGATCGTGACGACATGTGAATATCCCATTCATTACTACATAGTCAAATTCCGGTAACGACAAGTTATCATGCAAAACATCTTGACAATATATTTTGGTATTGGGTAAACGTGACTGAGCACGAGCCGCAAATTCATTGGAAGCATCTAATCCGGAGTATTCGATTTTATTATCTGGATACTGCGCAATCCGATCAGCCAGACCACCAAGACCGCATCCGAAATCCAACAGAGAAGCTGGTTTTGATAGATCGTGTATCAGTTCTAGCATTACATCATATCGTATCTGCGCCTCTCTTTCTGAATTCCAATTAACTGCTCGCGCTCCATCGCCATGCTCTTTCAGGCAATCTTCATAGAAAGAAATTATTTCCAAATAATTCCGACTCATGTTGATTTTCTCATCACATTGTACTCCGTTAATTTCTTATCGTCTATCTCCAGAATCGAAACAATATTGATTCGGTACTCAATATTATTTGAATCGAAGGCTATGGACGACGGATAGGACCTTCACAAGAAAATACTAAGCTGAAAAGCCTAGTGCGGGCTTCAACAATATGGCGATGGGCTATGACGACGTCAACGAGACCCGGCGATCGATGTTCGAGCGACTCAAGGCGCTCGGCTACGAGATCGCGACTTATGTTCATCCGCACGCGATGATCCACAGCGAGCATCCGCTCGGCGAGGGAAGCCTCGTGTTGCCCGGGGCTGTGGTCGAGCCGCATGTCCGGGTCGGCGCGGACAGCATGATCTGGTCCAATGTCACGCTCGCCCATCACAGCACGGTCGGCGACCATTGCTGGGTCGCCCCGGGCGCGGTCGTCTCGGGCAAGGCGACGATCGGCGACAACTGTTTCATCGGCGTCAACGCCACGATCGTCAATGCGATCACGCTCGGCCGCCATGTCGTCGTCGGCGGCGGGGCGCTGCTCACGCGTGACGCCAAAGACGGGACGGTGCATCTCGCGCGCTCGGCCGAGCAGATCCGCTACGCGTCGCGCGACTACGCGAAACACATCGGAGTCTAGAATGTCCAAGTTTGGAATGCGGGGTATGGCATGAATGAGCGTCTGCGCGGCCTGCTGGCCGATGTGTTCGGGCTGAGGGTCGGCGATGTCCGGGAGGACCTGTCGCGGGACGACGTTGTGAGCTGGGACTCGCTCAAGCAGATGGATCTGGTGATGACGCTGGAGCGCGAATACGCCATCGAGCTCGAACTGGCCGAGATTCCGCGTCTCAAGAGCGTCGGCGCCATTCTCGAGGTGCTGCGCGAGAAGGGCGTCGACGTTGCGGCTTGAAGGGGCCGTGGCGCTGGTGACCGGCGGGGCCGGCGGCCTCGGGCTTGCCATCGCGCTGAGCTTGCAGGCCGCCGGTGCGACGGTGGTGGTCGTGGACCGCGACGGCGAGAGACTCGCGGCCCTGCCGGATGGGTTGGAGGGGCGCCTGCTCGACGTTACCGACGCCGAGGCCGCGCAGGAAGCAGCGGCCGCGATCGTCGCAGCGCATGGCCGGATCGACATCCTCGTCAACAATGCCGGTCTGATTCACAGCGAGTTGATGATCGACCTGACGCGGCCCGACCAGCTCATGCATGATCTCGGGCGTTTCCGGCGCTGCCTCTCGGCCAATCTGGAATCGGTCTTCATCATGGGATCGGCCGTGGTCGAGCAGATGGCGCGACGGCGTACGCGTGGCGTCATCGTCAACATCAGTTCGATCAGCGCGCGCGGCAACGAAGGCCAGAGCGCTTACTCGGCCGCCAAGGCCGGCGTCGAGGCCATGACCGTGACCTGGGCGAAGGAGCTCGGCCGGCTCGGCATCCGTTGCAACGCAGTCGCGCCCGGCTTCATCGACACGCCCTCGACGAAGTCGTCGCTCAGCGAGGCCAATCTGCGCCATGTCCGGGACAACACGCCGCTGCGCCGCCTCGGCGAGGCGCGAAACGTAGCACAGGCCGTCCTGGGGCTCATTGAGAACGATTTCGTCACCGGTGCGATCCTAGATGTCAATGGCGGGTTGTCGATCTAGATGAGGCGGTTGAGCGAGGACGGCGTCGCGGAGGCGGTGGCGCGCTATCGTGACGAGTCGTTCTTCTTTCCGCTGATCGGGGCCGTCCTGTCGCGGGCGCAGGACGGCGATGTCTACTGCGACGATTCACGGAAGCCCACTCAGTTCTACGTTCAGCACAGTTCCGGCTTCGCGCAGATTTTTGGTTCGCCCAATCCCGGCTTCGAAACAGAGCTGGCGCGACGACTCCTGATCGAGCGGGCTGGCGACGTAGCCAAGGTCAGACTCTATGCGCCGGTCGTTCCCACGGCCATCGCGGCTCTGGACACGACGCCGTTCCGTTCGCAGAGGCAGCGGTTCCGGCTTGATCTCGCGTCGCGTCGCGGCCAGCGCGTGGGTGGGGTGGCGGGGGTCGCGATACGACCCGCCGGTAGGCAGGACATCGACGAGCTTGAGGCGGCTTTCGGCATCGTGACGCGATTCTGGCGCTCGCCTGAAGACTTCCTCACCCATGCGCGGGCGGTCGTCGTCCTCGATGGCGGAACGATCGCTTCTGTCTGCTGTGCAGCGGCAGTGGCCGGCGATCGGGCCGAAGTCGATGTCGCGACCCTCGCGAGTCATCGGGGCAGGGCTTACGGATCGATGGTCGTGTCTGCCTTCGTCGAGCGGTGTCTCGAGGCGGGAATAGAGCCGCTCTGGGACTGTTTCACCAACAATACCCCATCGATGCGCACAGCGCTGGTGAATGGCTTCGTTCCAGCCAGCGCGCCGTATCTCTTTCTGACGATTCCGCGTCGATCCGCGTGAAACCAGGCGGGATTGGCTGCCGGCAAGCAGGCTGGCGGTGCTGCTGCCTCGCATCGTCGTGACAGCCAGTCGGGCAACGAGATCGCGAATGCCGACATCGTGTCCGGCGTGGGCCGCCTCCGGTAGGTTGATGCAAATCGTTGGACACGATTGCAGGAACAATCGGCAGTTCACGCCATTTCATCAGGCGAACGTTTTCGCTGCCCGATGGCGAAACAGCGTGTGGTGCTGCGTTTGGGCCCCCTTTGTTCAGGTCGCTTGAAGGCCTGACCTGCCTTGGCGAGGCCTGGCGGACCGCCTCGTGGAACCGTGGAACTGGAGGACGAGAGCGATGGGGCATTTCGAGGAACGTGATCGGATCAGGTCCAGTTTTATGGCTGGCCTGATTGCAGGGCGCGGGATCGAGATCGGCGCAGGCGCGTTCCCGCAAGCCCTGCCTAAGCAAGCGCATGTGACTCGGTACGACATCAGACCTGCCCAGGGCGCAGCTGCCCTCTTCAGGGCGGAGGTTGTCGACGCCCGGCCAATGGACGCGATCGCGGCAGACTTCCCGTCCGGCGCCGATTTCCTGATCGCTCACAATGTGCTTGAGCACGCGCCGGACCCTATTGGGACACTCCGCAACTGGAACGCTTATGTGCGTGATGGCGGGGTCGTCGTGCTGTCCGTGCCGCATCTCTGGTTCTGTTTCGACGCCGGCCGTCAGATCCCGGGTCTTGACCATGTGATTCATGACCATCTGGCCTTAGCGGACGGCGATGACTTCTCGTCGCGCGAACATGTGGCGGCCTTCATACTCGGATGGTCGAAAGATTTTGCGACCGCGGAGAATGTGCAAGATATTTCCGCTTTCTCTCAACGGGCGCTCGACAGCATTCGCACCGCCAGGCAGGACCTGCACTGGCACGCGCTCGATACCGAACTAGCCCTCAAGATCGTGGCGGCGGCGGCACTATTCGCCGGCATGACAATCGAGGTTCTCAAAGTTGCGTCACCGGAGATGCGCGAGACAGTAGGCGATATCCTGATCGCCTATCGCATAATCCGGCGTGGGCCGGTCGATGACGCCATCGGCAGGCTTTGCGCAGCCTCAATAGAATTGCAGTTGGCTCTCGCTGCGGTCATGGCCAGCGTCGAGTCAAACGGGCCGCGTCGGTCGGAGACGCGATATGCTGTCCTGCTTCGCCGACCGTTCTCAAAGGAGGGGCTATGCGCCATAGCGCCGATCCCGCCGGAACTTCTCGCGAGAGGGGCGTTCCTCACGATAGAAGAGGACGGCGTTCCGCTTGGACCCGGTGATAGCTTGCACGACGACATCCGCCAGGTAGGCGCAGGTCAGTATTCAATATGGGGCAACACGGTCTATTTTTCCGCATCGGACGGAAGCGATTGTAACGAGAATGGCCGCAACTATATTATCGGCGTGGATCAACGCCGCGCCGCCGAAGGTGACAAGTCATGAGTGCTCGCCGCCCTTGCAAAGCACTTAGGTCAAGATGGTCGACAGGTTCACGCAGGTCCAGTCCTCGGTATTCGGTTTCATTCGCTCGCTTTTAGAGGGCGTGACGTTGCCCCCTATTTGCCCTCGTTCATAGCTGGACTCTGTTCTCGATGTGGTCCGTCCTGGACCGGGTTCCAAACTCGTTGGGGGTGAGGCCGCCAAGGCTCGTGTGCGGCCGGTGGGCATTGTAGTCCACTCTCCATTCTTCGATCAGCCGGCGAGCGGTCGGCAGGTTGCGGAACATGTGCTCGTTGAGATGGGGTAATCGGGGCTTGGCCGGCATCGGCGCTCATGTTTCCGGTTTCACAAGAGGAGCGCGCCATGTCCCTACTCTACGCCGGTCTCGATGTGTCGCTGGAGACCACCAGCATCTGTGTCATAGATGCGGAGGGCCGCATCAAGCTGGAGGCCAAAGCGCCCTCCGATCCTGAGGCGATTTCGGACCATCTGAGTCAGCTGACGGTTACGTTCGAGCGCGTGGGCCTGGAGGCCGTCCCCTGTCGCAATGGCTCTATCTCGGTCTGCGTGACCGCGGCTATCCGGTCGTCTGCATCGAGACGCGGCATTCCAAGGCTGCGATCGCGGCGATGAGCATGAACAAGACCGATCGCAACGATGCGCGCTCTCTGGCACAGCTCGTACGCTCGGGCTGGTTCAAGGCCGTGCACATGAAGTCTGTCGAGAGCCAGGAACTTCGCACGCTGCTGGGGAGCCGGGAGTTCCTCGTCAACAAGCTTCGCGACCATGAGAACGAGATCCGCGGTCAACTCAGGCCTTTCGGTCTCAAGGTCGGCCAGGTCTCGACCTCGGGCTTTGCGGAGCGCATCCGCGAGCTCGTCGAAGGGCGGCCCCCGGCTGAGGTTATGCATGGAGGCCCTTCTCGCTGCACGGGAGGCCGTCATGAAGCAGCTGTCGACGCTGCACGGCGAACTGCTGCGGGTCACCAAGAATGATGAGCTGTGCGTGCGCTTCATGGGCATCCCGGGCGTGGGACCTGTCACCGCTCTCGCCTTCAAGACTGCTGTCGACCGGCCTGACCGCTTCCGACGCTCCAGCGACGTCGGGGCCCATCTCGGACTTGCGCCCAGGCAGCATCAGTCCGGCGAGATCGACCGACGTGGTCGCATCTCCAAGACTGGCGACGGCCTCACGCGGACCGCGCTGTTCGCGGCAGCGAACGTCATGCTCACCCGCCCGACCCAGTGGACGGCGCTGAAGCACTGGGGCGTCTCGATCGCCAAGCGCAGTTCGCTCAAGAAGGCGAAGGTGGCGGTGGCGCGCAAGCTCGCCGTCATCATGCACCGGATGTGGCGCGACGGCTCATCCTTCCGCTGGACCGCCAAGGAGGCCTGAACCAGCATCAACCCGATCGAGGCAAGGCGCGAGCCAGCCTGACCGAGGTCCCGGCAGGGACGGGGATGAGACGAAGGCCGCACGAATGCATGGGCTGCGATGCTAGCTGTGAAGCCCGCCGTTTAGCTTGGTCCGTCTCACCTTCGGAACCCATCATGCGGCGCATCGCGACCGCGGACAGAAGCGTGACCCCATGCCGGCGCACAAAGTTCGTGCTTGACGCCCAAGCCCCGATTACAGAAGACACTCGTCCCGGAAGCGACCATTCAGGCTCTCGACGAACCCGTTCTGCATCGGCTTGCCTGGCGCGATGTAATGCCACTCGACCTGGCTATCCTCCTGCCATTGCAGGATTGCCCGCGATGTCAGCTCGGCGCCGTTGTCGCTGACGACCATGAGCGGCTGGCCGCGAAGGGCGATGAGGGCATCGAGTTCGCGGGCGACCCGCTGGCCGGAGAGCGAGGTGTCGACGACGAGTGCCAGGCATTCGCGGGTGAAGTCGTCGACCACGACCAGCACACAAAAGCGCCGTCCGTCGACCAACTGGTCGGCGACGAAGTCGAGGCTCCAGCGCTGGTTCGGGCCCTGTGGCATGGCCATCGGCGCCCGCGTTCCGAGCGCGCGCTTGCGGCCGCCACGCCGGCGTACCGTCAGCCGCTCTTCACGATAGAGCCGGAACAGCTTCTTATGGTTCAGCGCGACGCCCTCCCGCCGCAGCAGGATGTGCAGGCGCCTGTAGGCGAACCGCCGCCGCTGACCCGCCAGGGCCTTCAGGCGCTCGCGTATCCTCGCATCGTCGGACCGACGCGAGGCATAGCGATAGGTCTTCGGATCAAGCCCGATCAGGCTGCACGCCCGACGCTGCGAGTAGCTCTTCTCTTCGATGGCCCAGGTCACGAACGCTCTCCGCGATCCGGGCTTCAGAAGTTTTTTCCAAGCGCCTCGCGCAACGTCGCGACGTCAAGCATCGACTCCGCGAGCAACTTCTTGAGCTTCCGGTTCTCGTCGTCGAGCGCCTTCAGCCGACGGGCGTCCGATACCTCAATCACGCCATAGCGATTGCGCCAATTGTAGAGCGTCGCATCGCTGTTCCCGTGCTTGCGGCACAGATCCGCCACCGCGACCCCGGCCTGAAGCTCCTTCAGCACCGCGATGATCTGCTCTTCGCCAAACCGGCTCTTCTTCATCTCCGTCTCCTTCCGACGGAGTCCAATTCAAACCGAGGGCGCCTCAGGGGGCAACGTCACCAGAGCGCAAAAAACGAACAAAGCCTGCGGGCCGCGCGGCTACGACTCTGGCAAGAAGATCATTGGCGCAAGCACCACGCCCTCGTTAGCTTCGCTAATCCTGCCAGCGTGCATGACCGTCACGGAGCGGGCGCGCTGCTGGCCGCCTCGCGCCGCCCGTGGCCCTATCAAGAAGGTCTTACGGACGCCGGCTACCAAGGCTCGCGTGTCGCGATCGCGACCCGCATCGCCGTCGACATCGTCCGGCGCAAGCCCGATCAGATCGGCTTTGCCGATCTGCTGCGGCGGTGGGTCGCCGAGCGCCTCTTCACATGGATGAATCGAAGCCGACGGATTTTAAAGGATGCCGAAGCGGCCATCACCTCCGCGACGGCCTTCCTATACGAAGCCGCTGCTATGGTCCTCATCAGCTGAATAGCTCAAGCGTCATGATGCTCTGAAAGGACTCTAACGCTGGAAGACGTATTGCCGAACGTTCTTGCGGCGTGGACGACGCGTTCCCGGTCATGCCCTGCCCTGTTCAGCCGCGGCGACAAATCGTTCGCTTCGCCGGTCGCCCCGGCTTCCCTCGCTGGTGGCGATGGTCTATGGGGCGGGTCGCAACGCAAGCGCAGGCCCGTCGTTGCGGCCGGCGAAGGCTCATAGATGACACATGCGATGATCGAACAGTTTGGGCGCGGGGTGGCGGATGTCCGCGAGGGGGTCGCGGCTTGGCGAATCTGGTGGATGCTCGGCCGGAACGATATCGGCCGGCGCTATCGACGCTCAAAGGTCGGACAGTTCTGGCTCACGCTCAGCATGGGCGCGATGGTACTGGGCATGGGTGCCGTCTACTCCACGCTGTTCAAGGCTGACTTCGCCTCGTTCATCCCATTCGTTGCGACGGGCCTTGTGTTTTGGGGCTTGATCGCCGGCGTCGTGACCGAAAGCTGCAGTGCGTTCATCGAGAACGAGGCCATCATGAAACAGGTCTCGCTCGGCCGTTTCACCTACATCATGCGCATGATGGCGCGAAACCTGATCATCCTCGCGCACAACGCCATCATCATCCTTATCGTTCTGGTCATCGCCTGGGTGCCCCAGAACTGGTCTTTGCTAATGATCGTTCCGGGCCTGTTTCTGGTTCTCGCCAACCTCGGCTGGATTGGCTACGTGTTCGCCATCCTGGGTGCGCGTTTCCGAGATATTCCCCAGATCGTACAGAGCGTGGTGCAGATCCTCTTCTTTGTGTCGCCGGTCATCTTCAGGCCGTCGCAGCTGCCGCCCAACCACCCGGTAATTCTCTACAACCCCTTCGCGTGGATGCTCGAAGTGTTGCGTGACCCGTTCCTGGGGCTTTGGCCGTCGCCGGTGACATATCTGGCCTTGATCGTCATGATGATCACTGGCTGGTTGTTCGCGCTTGTGTTCTCTGGTCGCTATGCGCGTCGCGTCGTCTATTGGCTTTGAGTTCAAACATGGCACGCATTACCCTTCGCAATGTTTCGGTCGAGCTCGCCATCTATAATCCGCGCGGCCGCGCGCTGAAGCACGCAATACTGAGCCGCGCGATAGGCGGCGGCGTCAGCGACGATCGTGACCGCGCCGTGATTACCGTGAACGCTCTCAAGGATGTTTCGTTCGAGGCGAGAGACGGCGATCGCATCGGGCTCATCGGTAACAATGGCGCTGGAAAAACCACACTTCTCCGCGTCCTCAGCCGGGTTTATCCGCCGACTGCAGGGACCGCTGAGATTGAAGGTCGGGTCTCGTCGCTGATCGATCTCGCCATGGGCATGGACATGGAGGCGACGGGCTACGAGAACATTATCATGCGCGGCATTATGCTCGGTTTGGACAACACCCAAGCCAGGAGCATCATTGAGGAAGTCGAGGAGTTCAGCGAACTTGGCGAGTTTCTGTCACTGCCGATCAGGACCTACTCGAACGGTATGCTGCTGCGCCTGGCTTTCGCAGTAAGCACTGCAGTGCAGCCGCAAGTCGCGCTGTTCGACGAGATCATCGGCGTCGGCGACGCAGCCTTCGCCGCGCGGGCGCGCAAACGTCTAATACGCCTGATCCAGAACGCCAACATCATGTTCCTGGCCTCTCACGACAACGACTCGATTCAGCGCTTCTGCAATCGCGTCTTGTGGATGCGGTCAGGCTCGGTCGTGATGGATGGCCCCCCTAAAGAGGTGCTGCCGGCCTATTCGTCCAGCGTCGAGAGCGAGTCGGCCGCGGGGCCGGGCGAAGCGGTGGAAGAGCCGAACTGGGTATGAGCGCTGCCGCGACCACGATCCTCGACCCTGCCTCTTGGACGCCCCCCGTCCTCGGGCAGTCTTTGCCTTGGCGCGTGGCGGTCATTGGGCCCGACAAAGGCCGGTCGGCCTGGGCTGGTGAGCTTTCAGCTTGGCGATCGTTCACCCGCTATGTCGATCCGTCCGAGTTCTTCGCTAACGCGGACCCGACGACAGGCGTGCAATTCGATGCCGTCGTTGACGAGGGCGGCGGGTCTGTCGAGGACCGGATCGAAGTCATGCTCCGCTCACTCGACGTGCTTTCGCCGGGCGGTCTTTATGTTGGCATGGATCCGGCGGCCTGCCCGGTATCCGGCCAGAATGGTCCGCTTGGATCGCGTCATGAGAGCTTGCTCGACGCTGCATTTGCGATCGCGCTCGACATCTCGAACACCGCCCGCTCTGTGCGCGCGGTAGGGGCCAGCGTGGCGGCGTCGAATTGCGATACAGTTTCGCCCGACCTGCTTCTGCGGTCGCTACGTCAATCCGTCGGGCGGCTGGAATTCAGTGCGCGGACATTTCGCATCATCAAGGCCGTCGGAGTCGCCGCATCGCCAGTGGCGCTACGTTCTGGGGACCTATCGCGAGGTCCTCTAGCGTCGAGGACCGGCGATGGGTCGTTAGAGGCGATCCAGCAGGAGCACATGGCCGCGTTGTCCGCGGAGATGTCTCGTCTTCAACTCCAGCTCAAGCGCATGCAATCAAACAATGACGCGTGGGCGGAGAGGGTCCGGTTGATGGAGATTTCCTGGCCGTCAGCTTCGGTTCAACTGGTCAGTCGGCGCACCCGGGTCGTGCGGGTGGCAAAGATGCTCGCCTTCAGGGCCGCGCGCCGGTGCTATCATGTGGCGCTGGGCATTCCCGTTCTCCGCGGCTTCGCCGCAAAAGCGCGCGCCCTATTGCGATGAGATTCGGACATCCGGACTGACATAGATCGAAGGCGGCTGGCGGCGGGAGATGGGCTGACCGCAACAGTCGCCATTCACAGTTTTAAAGAGGCTGGATATGACGAAGAAGGTGGCTTTGATTACCGGCGTGACCGGTCAAGACGGTGCATATCTGGCGGAATTTCTTCTGAACAAGGGCTATGTCGTCCACGGCATCAAACGCCGCTCGTCTTCCTTCAACACGAAGCGCATCGACCATCTCTACGTCGATCCGCATCGTAAGGATGCGAGTTTCTTCATGCATTATGGTGATCTGACCGACTCAACAAATCTGATCCGTATCATTCAAGAAACGCAGCCGGACGAGATCTATAATCTAGCTGCGCAGAGCCATGTCAAAGTCTCGTTTGAGACCCCGGAGTATACGGCGAACGCAGACGGCATCGGAACGTTGCGTCTGCTTGAAGCGCTCCGTATCCTGGGCCTGTCGAAAAAGACCCGCTTCTACCAGGCCTCGACCTCCGAGCTTTATGGCGAGGTTCGAGAGACCCCACAAAGCGAGACAACCCCGTTCAATCCGCGTTCGCCATACGCCGTCGCGAAGCTCTATGCGTACTGGATCGTGGTGAACTATCGCGACGCCTACGGCATGCATGCCTCGAACGGAATTCTGTTCAACCATGAGAGCCCGATCCGCGGCGAGACCTTCGTCACCCGCAAGATCACCCGTGCGGTGGCCGCGATACAGCATGGCGTCACGGACCGGATGTTCCTGGGCAACATCGACGCTAAGCGCGACTGGGGGCATGCGCGCGACTATGTCGAGGGCATGTGGATGATGCTCCAGCAGCCCGATCCTGACGACTATGTCCTGGCGACGGGTGAGACGCATTCGGTGCGCGAATTCGTCGAACGCGCCTTCGCCTGCGTCGGCCGAACGGTCGAATGGCGGGGAGAGGGCGTGAGCGAGACCGGCCATGACGCAGCGACAGGTCAGACGCTCGTCGAAATCGATCCGCGCTACTTCCGTCCGACTGAGGTCGACCTTCTCCTCGGGGATCCGAGCAAGGCACGCCGGCAACTCGGCTGGACCCACAGTACCAGCTTCGAGGCGCTAGTCGCCGAGATGGTGCAATCCGACCTGGCCGAGATTGAGGCCGAGAAGAAGAACGGCGGCGTTCGCTTGAGCTGAACGAGCGGCCTTCAGGACGGATTTCGATGCGGTTCACACGAAGCAGCCAAGGCGCCAGGCAGACGCGCCCGATCGGTCGGTACCGCATCGTCTATGCCGATGGTGCAACCCGCTGGGCGATCCAAAGCCATTTTCCGTCCTGCGAGCCGTCGGCGAGCCCGTTCGAGATCCGTCGCGATCAAGCGCTTGAGTTCGACGTAGTCGCGCCAGCGGTCGAAATTGATCGGATCGAGCTCTGCTTTGCGACCTTCGCCCGCGTCAATCGCGGAACGATCTGGTGCGAGTTGCTGGACGAGCACGAAGAGGTCCTCGCGTGCCGGGCGGTCGATGTCGCGGCCCTCGCCGACAACGGCTTTGCAACCGTCATCGAAGGGACGGGTCTGGTCCTGACGATCGGCCGCAAGTACCTCCTGCGCGTGTCGACGACGGACGGCCGGCGCGGCAACTGTGTCGCGGTCTGGTCCTATGCGGTTCCCGCTGGCGAGCAGGAACTGCGGCGCAGCTTCGTGGACATGCCATCGAAGAGGCTCTTCGTCGAAAACCAGTCCGTGACACCGCGCCTGGGCGCGACGGTGCTGTGCCCGCCCGATCGCGATCTGGGCGAAACGATCGCGCGGCTGCGGCGCTGTTTCCCCGATATTCAACTCACGGTGCTCAGCCCGGGCGCTGCGATGCTCGAATTCCGGCGTCTGCGGCAATCGGATTTCGTGATCTTCGCGAACTGCCACTCTGCCGATGGTTATGGGGGCGTGAGCTACGACGCATTGTGTTTCGAACTGCATCGGCATGGCGTCGTGACCTTGTTCTTCGAAACATCGTCTCCCCCGAGCGATCCCGAAACGTTGGATGTCGCCATCCCCGAGATGGCGGGAGCGCTCCGGGCACGCGCGCAGCATCGGGCGCGGTGCCACTTCTCGCTCACCGAGGGATTCGAGCGACGCCTGACGATGGCGACGAGCGGCGAGCGCTGGCCGCTGGGCGAAGAGGGGGTGGTAACTGCTGCGCTGTGCAAACAGATGAGCGCGGTGATTCGAGATCGCAGGTTACCTCATCTCGCCATCGTCACCGTGCTCTACCGCAAGGTCGAGATTATCGAGACGTTCCTCGATCACGTCGTGCGTCAGAGCTATCCCGGACCAATCACGGTTGTGATGGTGGATGACGGGTCGCCCGAGCGCGATGCGGCGAGCGCCGAAGCCTATTCCCGCATCGCGGCGGCGAACGGCGTCGAAAACCGCTCCTTCAAGATTATACGCAACGCTGTGAACCTGGGGAACTGCGGTTCGCGCCATGCCGGTATTGCTGCCGTCGACGCGGATCTCTACGTGGTCATGGATTGCGATTGTCTCATCAATCGCGACTTTGCCGCAGCCCATGTCTTTGAACACTGGTTCGACGATGTCGATGTGGTGATCGGGCCGCTCAATATCGAAACGGGAGACCGGGACGGAGCCACTCTCGTCCGCGAAATCGAGGCCGAACCGTCACGACTGGCCAGCGAGGCAGAACCGCAGGACCCGGTTCAGCCCGACGGCTTCGTAAACTGCATCACGCGCAACTTCTCGTTCAAGCGCCGCGTGCTGGAGCGCGGAGACCTGTTCGACCTCGACTTCTCCTATTCGATGAAGCCCGATTCGGGCTTTGGCTGGGAAGATGTTGAAATGGGTTACCGGCTCTATGCCGCCGGGTCGGTGATCCGCTTCACCTCGCTCGCCTTTGCAGTCCATTGCTCGCATCCATCCTCAATGCCGGAATCGCAGAAGGCGGCAGCGTCGCTTCGCAATTTCGCGCGGCTCTTCGAGAAGCATCCGGACATGGCATTGGCGGCGCGGCGCTGGTCGACGGAGACCTATGGCCGTATCGTCGACTGGGCCGACAACTCGGGTGCAGCAGTCACGCCGGGCCGGATATTCCTAGACAGTCTCTTCAAGGAACAGCGGGCACGCCTGGAACCGCTGCTGAAGGGGTACCGGCGCGGACACCGACCGCTGCGCATTTTGTCTTACCGCTGGCATGTTCCCCACCAGTACGAACTCTACAAGCTACCGCATCATTTTACGCTGGCGACACAACTCGGCAACGGGATGGTCGATCACTGGCAGTTCGACCAGAGGCCATTGCGGCCCAATGTCACCCTGCAGTCAATAGAAGCCGTAGACCCCTCTGCGTACGATGTGGCGATCCTGCATTTCGACGAGAATGTGCTCGCGCCGCATTTGACGAATGGCGTCATCCCTTCGGTGTGGGGCAAGCCGTTTCGCCATTTCCTCCAGCAATTTCCGCATCTGCCGAAGGTCGCGATCTGTCACGGAACGCCACAATTCGAGGGGCAGTATGGCCTAGACCCGGAGCGCAAGAGCGCATTTTCCGTTCACGAGGATGAGAAAGCCACGTTGGTTGCCGAGCTTGCACAGGCTGGCGTCAAGGTCGTCTGCAACTCGTATCAGGCTCATCGGGAGTGGGGCTTTGCTGACAGCAGGGTAATCTGGCATGGCATCGACCCTCAGGAGTTTCCGAAGGGTTCGCTGTCGCGCGATATCCTCGCGCTCGACCTCGATCGGCACCGGCCCCATTATAGGGGTGCCTGGGAGCATGAGCGCGTCGCCGAACTGCTCGATCCGCGATTGGCTATCGAAACCGCCCGACATTTCGGCGCCCCGATCGAGAAGCGTGACGGCAACGGTTTTGCGATCCGTCAGTTCCGCGCCTATGTCGACCGGATCCGCCAGTTCACTGCCTATCTCAACACGACTTTACGCTCGCCGATGCCGCGCTCCCGTACCGAGGCGATGATGACTGGCGTCATACCTGTCTGTCTGCGCAATCACGACGTCGACATGTTCATCGAGAACGGTGTTGATGGCTTTTACGCTGACTCGCCGGAGGAACTGGCGGAATTTCTCAACGAGCTGTTCGCTGACAGGGCCATGGCCAGCGCGATGTCAGCCGCGGCGCGGCGCAAGGCGATGGACGTCTTCAACCACGACAACTATCTGCTGGCGTGGACCGAGCTGCTCAACGACGCGGTCGGTTGAGCCTGCTGCGGCCCGAGCTTGCGCCGCAGAAAGCCCCAGACCAGCAGCCCGGATTCGACGACGCCGTAGAGGGCGAGCCAGATTGTAACGGGGATCAACGGCTCGACAGCGCGTTCTGCGCTGACCACCAGCGCGACCATGATCCACGGCGTCACCCACAGGCAGGCGAGCAGGAGTGCTATGGCCGGCCGGCGCAGCAGCGCCATACAGAGCCCGGCCAGCGCCAGCCAGACGATCGCCGGCGACTTGTCGAGCAGGATGCGGTCGAGTACGTTCCGACGCCCGATCGCTGGATCGATATTGGGCGGCAATGTCGTAAACAGCGCCTCACGCGGAACCTGCGTCAGTCCCGATGCGCCATTGACATGTATGAAGCGCCAGAGACGCTGTTTCACAATGCTGGGATAGTAAGTGAGGTTCTCTCGCAACCATGCGGCCGCGATGCGCCCCAGAAAATCGCGCCGGTCAATCTCGCTGGAATAGCGCATCGCCTGCCGCTGGATGGAGCGAATTCCAAACTCCGTTAGTATTTCGCCATCCGAGAGTCGTAGTTCCGCATAGGGCGCGTGGGGATGAATCGAGCCCGCACCGGAATCCCACAGGAAGCTCTCATAACCTGTCGTCGAGAGTGGCACGAATGCGCCAAAATGCAGGTAATTGCGGATGATCCAGGGAGACCAAGCGAAACAGAGGCCCAGCAACGTGGCGGCGAAGAGGCGAAAGAACGCCCGCGGCGCTAGCTCCCCGGCCTTGCGGCCTGTCCACCAGGCGCAGAGCGCGAGCAGGAGCGGAAGAGCCAGTGCCGCCGGAACATATTGCGGCCGGTTAAGTCCGAGCAGGGTCAGACAGGCTCCGGCGAGGAAGCTCGCCACCGCCGTGCGACCCCGGACGGCGCGCAGTGCGAATGCGGTGGTCGCCATCAGCAGGGCTTCCGACAACCCCTCCGTCGAGAGCTTGAAACTCCAGAAGATCGACGATCTGCTGAAGGCGACGATCAGGAAAAAGGCCATTCCGAGCCAAGGTCTGCCGCTTGCCTTGGCCAGTTCGAAGCCGAGAAGCAGCGCGGCCGAGAACGCTATCGCCTGGATCATGAAGCGATAGATAATTTCGAATTCGGCACCGCCGAGCCAGATCGCGATCGCTATCGCGGTCGGCGTCGCCGGCGTCCAATAGGCCATACGGTCTGGCGGAAGCCCGAATGTCAGATCGGTGGCGATGTTTTTGGCGACGTTAATGTAATCGAGGATGTCCGAGAATGGTTCTTCGGTGATTCGCGACCAATAGCCGATCCGCAGCGACCAGAATGCCGCTGTTCCGAAAATCAGGAGGCCGACCGCCAGACGTCCTATCGCTACTGAACCGCCCGTTGAGCGATCGATATCCATGTCGGACAGCCTGGGTTCAGACTTTGGGAATCAACATCAGGTACTCGGCTTCGTCGTGATTCGGATCGGACCGGTCCGGCGTGGAGAACAGAACTGAGCCGCTCCAGTGCGAAAAGCTACCTCGGCCTTCTGCGGCGATCAGATCATGCGGCGTATGCGCCGGTCCCAATGCTTGCCCATTCCTAACCAGGCGTATCGGAGAGACTGAGCCAGCAACATCATCGGCGATAGAGGCCAGATCGGGGCAACGGGCTTCCCACATGTGTCCTCGAACCTGCGCGAAAGGACGCTGCAACGGCGTGACGTTGCAGGCAACCAGAACGCTCTTGCCGCCGACGGGGCGCAGCGATGGGCCGCGTGAAGGCCCTGCGAGCACAAGGCCGCCCCGGCCATCGGACACTGCTTCGCCGACCAGGGCAGAACGGTGGAAGACGAAGTGCCGTTCGTCCGGCGCCAGCTTCACAGCGGTGTCCAGGGTAATCTCTCCGGTGGGGGCTACCGTCGCAGGCAATCCGTGCTTCAGGCCGGCCTCAACTTCGTGATGGTAATCGTCCGGCCAAGCCACTAAGGCCTCGTAAATTTTGCCGTTCGTATTGGGATCGCTGTTGTCCGTTGTAGCGAAGTATAAATCGCCGCCCCAATGCGAGAAGCGCCCCTTTCCAGAATTGACGATATCCTCATGCGTGGTGTGCGGCCTCGGCAACTGGCTGCCGTTCTCGAACAGGAAAACCGGTGACCGCCGTTCGCCGCCACCTGAATGATCGGCGATCGCGGCCAGTTCAGGTGCGGATCTTACCCACATCGCGCCACGCGCCTGTCTAAAGGGTGCGTCGAGTGTTATCCGTTCGGCACAAACGACATAATGTTTGCGCCTTGTTGCCGCCTCCACTGAACTTCCTGCGTCCACGATGACGCTGCTATCAGCTTCTACGATAACAGGTCCGCGCAGTTCGCCATCGGAAATGAGGAGAAGTTCGCAGCGATCACTGCCAAGTGGCTTTGCGGGGAGAAAGCCCACGACGCCCTCGCTGCGGCGCTCGAATGGGCCGATCACCCTGCGGCCAAAACGTCTGGCCATGGAGTTCCCGCCCGGAACCGGCGTGTCGATAATCGTCCCAAGTTCTGCCTCGCGAATGAAGGCGAACTCATTGCAACCATAGCCGGCGCTGCAGTCAAACAGATTGTTGAGCCGGAAGCCGTCCTCGGCAAAGATGTCGATGGTCTCCTCGACGGTAGCACGCTCATAGGGCAGGCCGCCAATCCAGTCGATCCAATCATGCCAACGGCTCATGCCGCGGCGTGATATGTTGGCATAGTCGCGCCAAGTATTTAACCACTGGGAAGCGGTGCCAGCGGCGAGATGACGTCGCAATTCCCGCCATTCTTCGCGTGCGATGATCGACATGGCGTAGACCAGCGCTGCCGTCTTCGGTAGCGCATTGTAGCGCTCCTTGATGCGCTGCCATTGATCCGTCGCGTCGCCAAGATCATTGTAAATAGCGATGAACAACGTGCCGCCCATCTTGACGAGAGGTTTCACGTTCTTAAACGCTTGGTGCATTTGTCCAGTGTGGTGCAAAACGCCCCAAGAGTAGACAACATCAAATTGGCCAAGCTTTTCCAGATATTCACGATCGAGCACTGAGCCGCGCTCAACTTTCCAATCAGGGTCATTAGCAAAATACCGTCTGCGCAACTCCTGGGTGCAGCCGAAGGAATCTGGATCGTAGTCGAAAGAATGCACCTTCGCTCCCAGGCGGCGCGCGGCAAGGCTAAAAAGGCCACTCCCACTACCGATATCAAGAAATGTCTTTCCCTGCAGGGAGTCAATCTTGAGGAATGCTGAAAGGGATTTGACAGCTAAATCTATTCGATCGTCGTTCAAGCGAGCTAGAAATCTTGCCCAGTTCTTCCCAAATGAGAAGCGGTCGCCGCTGTCGACCTCGGTTTGGAACTGCTGTGACAAAGATGACATCAGGACTCTCGTGACATTTCACGGCAACGGTCTGGGATCATCGTTGCTTCACCCGTAGCATCAACGATGTCAAGTTGAGCCGCTGCGGATCAAGTGTGCGGCTGTTGCGCGGCTGTTTGACGAGATGCCTATGCCAGCGTATCGGAGCGGCGGTTCGCACTCGTTTTGGGGATTTGTTAGGGCTATGTGTGGAATTGCAGGCCTCGTCATGCCCCGCCGTGCGCCTTTCGACGGCCCTCTTGCTGAAAAAATAGTCAAGGAGATGGCGGAGTGCATCCGTCATCGCGGGCCTGACGGCGACGGCATCTGGCGCGATCCGCAAGGGCGCGCGGTTCTCGGCCAGAAGCGCCTCGCGATCATCGACACCTCCGATGCCGGTTTGCAGCCTTTCGTCAGTGGTAATGGCCGGTGGTGGATCACCTTCAACGGTGAGATTTATAACTTTAACGAACTACGCAGCAGATTGGAGGCCGCCGGCGTCCATCTCCGTGGCCGTACGGATACCGAGGTTCTGCTTGAGGGCGTTGCTCTGTATGGTGCTGACTGGCTGTCGCAACTCGACGGCATGTTCGCCTTCGCCGCGTTCGACACGCTGACCGGCGAGACGCTCATTGCGCGCGATCCATTCGGCGAGAAGCCGCTCTACTATATGGAGTTGGCCGGACGCGGCTTGGCCTTCGCCTCCGAGCTCCAGGCGATCGAAAAAGTTCCAGGCTTCGATGGAACAGTCAGTGTTGACGCCATGGCGGAGATGCTGAGCTTCCAGTATATCGGCGCGCCGCGCACGATCTACGCCGCCGTGAAGAAGCTGCCGCCTGGCTGCTGGATGCGGATTTCGAGCGAAGGCGAGATCGAGCTCAAACGCTACTTCCGCTTCGATCCGGGTCATGACCTGTTCGAGAACCGCTCGATGGTGTCGCTCGCCGACGAGTTAGAGGAAATTCTCGTTCGATCCCTGAAGAGACGTCTGATCGCCGATGTCCCGCTCGGCGCCTTTCTGTCGGGTGGGGTCGATTCCTCCACCGTCTGCGCCCTCATCCGGCGGCGGCTCGACACGCCCCTGAAGACCTTCTCAATCGGCTTCAAGGGCGCGCCGGAGAGCGAGCACGAGACGGCCCGGCTTTTCGCTAAGCACCTCGGCACAGAGCACCATGAGGAGATCGTCCAGCCCAACAGCGCCGATTTCCTCCTCGGCATCGGCGGCGTTCAGGATGAGCCGAACGCGGACAGCTCCTGTCTGCCGACATACATGCTGTCGCAGTTCTGCAGGAAACACGTCACGGTCGCGATCTCCGGCGATGGCGGCGACGAGATGTTCGGCGGCTACGGCCGCTATTTCGCGACGCTCGAGGAGCAGTCCCGCTGCGACGACGGCCTGTTGGCGAACTGGCGTCCCGGAGATACTTATTACGCTAGCCGTATCCTGGTTTCCCAAGAGCTGCATCTGCAGGAGCTGATGGGGTTCGTGCCGCAGGATTTCGACCGCTTCGTCACAGGTTTGCGCGAGGATATGAATCAGCGCCGGCCCGGCCTGCTGGCGGCGATGCGCCGCCACGATGTCGAGCACTATTTGCCGGGCGCCGTGATACCCAAGGTCGATCGGATGAGCATGCGCCACTCGCTGGAGGTACGCACGCCGTTCCTCAATGTCGAACTCGCTCGTTTCGCCGAGCGCCTGCCGGATGACATGATGATCCGCAACGGGCGCGGTAAGCTCGTGCTCAAGGAGATCGCCTATCGCTATCTCCCGCGCGAATTGATCGACATGCCCAAGCAAGGCTTCGCCCTGCCCATGTCCGACTGGGCCCGGAACGCTCTCCTCGATACGGCGACGCGCCTGCTCGATACAGATGATTCGCGCATCGCAAGCGGCTTCGGCAAGGCGGGCGTTTCGAAATTCCTCGATCGTCAGCGCTCGGCGGGTGGCTTCTCCGCCTATCAGGTCTGGGCTGCTGCGACAATGGAGTCTTGGCTCAGACATCATCCGGCAATTCTGCCGGACGTCGGGCCGCAGCAGGTCAGCGCGAAGGTGTTGCGCGCGCCAAAGGTTGCGCTCGCCCATCCGATTAGGGAGGGACTATACGCCGTCGGGAAGATCACTGAGGCCGAGCTGGCGTCAGAGATTGCCGTTCCGATCGTCATTCCGCCCCGCTTGATCAACTACGTTATGGCACAGGCGTTAAAGTGCGGCCCCCTTTATGGAACCCCGCAGCCAGTTCTGTTCGCCGACCTGTCCAAACCGCTTTCCGTTAACGATCAGACTCGTCTAGAGCGTATGGCCGGTGGGACGGTGGTCCTGCTTGACCCTGAAGCGGTTGCCAAGCTCGACTTTGCTGCGATCGAACGGCTCCGGTCCATCGGCGTGTCTAGGCTCGCCTACGCCGATCCGTATTCAGACGATCTCGTCATCGAGCTGAGCTTTCAGTCGAGCAGAGGCAGACTCGGGCGGCTCGCTAAGCTGTGGCGAAAAAGGGTAGGCGTCTTCTCCAACAGATGGCTTGCTCGGCTGATTGCTGGTGCGAAACCGATAAAGGCAGCCACCGGAGCGCGCTTGGAAAGTGGCACACTCGCCGCGGTACGGCAGGTGCCCGATACGGAGCTAAGTGGCGCCTACGCACTGTTTGAGGGGGGACGGCAATTACCGCCACTGCGCTGTTCTCATGCCGAAATCGGCGAGTACGGCGGTGGCCGGTACTCTGTGTTTAACCAGCATCTGACGTTCTCCCCAACAGAAATTGAACGTCGCTATCGCGTGCCGTACTGGCTTGTCCCGGTGACCGATGAGACGGCGCCACTGCTGGACATTTGCCACCGGTCGATCCCGGCGCGCGACCTCGTCCCAAATACCGCGCCGTCGGTGGAACACTATTTCCAGCCAACCGATGGGCAGGGTTTCCGGCTGGCGCCCGGCGATCACATCGCGATTTGCACGCACGCCCTGCCGCCGGGTGGCGCGGAGCGGCAATGGATCTTGCTCGCAGAGGGACTCAAAGCGCTTGGCTATCGGGTGACCTTTATCACCTTAAAGCCGACCGAAGGTCTTAACGGGCACTATCTGCCTAACCTTTTGGCTGCCTCCATCGATCACGTCTGTGTTGGTAATGTGGAGTTGAGTGACCTTGTCAAAACTACGCCGGATGCAAATGCTCTTTATGGATTAATGAATTTGTTCGGGCCGCACTATCCGCAATCATTTCTGAACGCGATGCAGGCGCTGCAAACGGTCGCGCCGAAGGCGGTCATTGCACAACTCGACGAACCGAATCTCGTCTTCGCCACTGCCGCGCGCGCGCTCGGGATCGACCGGGCCGTCGTTTCCTTTAGGAACTACAATCCAACGAACTTCGACTATCTGACGCAGGACTGGTTTTTACCGGTCTATCGAATGATCGCGCGGTCCGGGGCTGTCCGCTTCACGGGCAACTTCCAGGGCGCCGTCGATGATTACGCCGACTGGATCGGGATAGATCGCAGCCGTATGGTTACGATAGCTAATGCGATCGACCGCGAGCTGTTCACCGGCCCGCTGACGGACCCTTCGGTCTTGAGGTCGCAGATCGGCGTTGCTGCCGATGCGCCAATGGTGTTGGGCGTCTTCCGCCTATCGGCGGAGAAGGCGCCGTTCGATTTCCTTGAGATCGCCAGACGAGTTGCCACCGCAGTGCCGGGCGTCCGGTTCGTGGTCGCTGGTGTGGGACCGATGCTCGCGAAGCTCGAGGACAAGATCGACGAGTTGGAGCTTCGCGACGTGGTGCAGCTTCTCGGGCGGCGCGACGATGTGCCCGCGCTGCTTGGCGCTGCCGACATGATGCTGCTGACCTCGCGACTCGAGGGGATGCCCAATGTCGTGCTGGAGGCGCAGTTCAGCGGCCTGCCGGTTGTCGCGACGGATGCCGGCGCATCAGGGCAGATCGTTGCCGATGGCGAAACGGGCTATATCTGTGAGATCGGCGACATTAAGGCGCTGGCCGATCGCTGCATTACGCTGCTGAAGGATTCCGATCTGCGGTCGCGGATGGCTGCATCCGCGAAAGTCCGAATCGGCCAGAAGCATTCTAAGGAGATGCTGGCTCAAAGTTACGTGGACGTGCTGAACTCGACGACCTGACGCGGAAGATCGGGTCTGGGCTCAAACGTGGAGGCCCGTTACGAGTTGCGGCGGCGGCGGGCAAAATTCCGCACGGCCTTGGCGGCATGCCCGACGACCGGGACCGGCTCGACATGGTCGTAAAGCGCTGCGGCCAGACGCAGCAGCCGGTGGCGGACGCCAATGAGCTTGAACCCAATTCGGTTGAGTTCCTGTGCCAGCCGGTTCCGCTTGCGCGCGGCGCGATAATCTCGTCTGACCATTTCGGCGAACAGATTGACCGAATGGTCGTGCAGCGCCGACTCGTTTCGCACGCGTCCGAGATGTCGTTCGATCGGCACCAGCATGGCGGGAGCCTTTTCGGCAACGATCGCTCGCCAGTCCGACACGTCCGGGAGCTTCATCGGGTTGTCCCGCAGCAATTCGACCTTGATGAATGGCAACCCCGCGTCACAAACGATCTCGCGCCAAAGGAAATGGGTCGGATTAGCCGCGATACGGGGCGGCAGCGTATCCTTTTGCGGTGGAAAGGCCGAATAGGATGTGAAACGGTTGCGAGTTATGAATTCGGCCAGACCAACCTCGCCGCGCATGATGATCTCGGACTTCGTCAGGTTGCCGAACGGCTGGTTTAGGAATGACTTGAAATCGGGATGCTGCCAGACTCGCTTGGTGAATAGCAGGAACCAGCTCTGCAAATGAGGCTGGAATTCATAGCTCCGGACCATGCCACGTACGTCGGCCGGGCTTGCCGACAGATTCGAGACGGCGGCGGCCAGATCGCCGATCGGTGCATAGACGCTATCGTTGGCCAGCAGCAGATCGCCCGTGCAGCAATGCGCCCAATCGTTGAACCCTCGCGCCCACGATCCGAAATCGAGCCCGATATTCTCCCTGACGATGACGTCGATCACATCGGGCGGCAGGCCCTGCGTCGCCATCGGGTCCAGCTTCGCGGTCGAGATCACGACAATCTTGAAACCGCATGAGCCGAGAGCCTCGAGATAGCTCCGGACGTGGTCCGCGATCACGCCATCCACATCGTAATGGGCGAACAGACACAGACGCGACATGTCGGGTTGCCGGGGCGAATCGGTCAGGGCGGCGAGAGTTGGCAGGTTGCTCACGTTAGGACGATCTGGGCCAGGCAAGATGCCAGCACGCTAGATATCTCCCTTGCCCGGTCGTGTCGAGCCGGCGGCGCTTGTCGACACCTGTGTGTAGCGCTATCCAGCACTCCCGAACGAAGGACGACAAGGCATGACAGCGCCGATATTCGAACTCGACGGGCGACGTGTTTGGGTCGCAGGCCACAAGGGGATGGTCGGCTCCGCCCTGGTTCGGGCCCTTGAAAAGCGGACGGTCGAGATGATCCTCGCCGATCGTTCGGTGGTTGATCTGCGCCGCCAAGCGGATGTCGAGCGCTTCGTCGCGCGTGAACGACCCGACGTCGTACTGCTCGCCGCCGCGAAGGTCGGTGGTATCTTGGCGAATGCGACCTATCCTGCAGACTATCTCTACGACAATCTTGCCATCGCGACGAACGTCATTCATGCGGCGGCAACATCCGGCGTGGCGAAACTGCTTTTCCTCGGCTCCACCTGCATCTACCCCAAATTTGCGGATCAGCCGATTAGGGAGGAGGCGCTGCTCAGTGGCTCCCTTGAGCCGACGAATGAATGGTACGCGATTGCAAAGATCGCGGGATTGAAGCTCGCGGAGTCATATCGACGACAACTCGGCGCGGATTTCATCTCGGCGATGCCGACGAACCTCTATGGCCCGCAGGACAACTTCGACCTGAAATCGAGCCATGTTCTCCCCGCGTTGATGCGCAAAATCCACGATGCGAAGCAAGAGGGGCGCGACGTCGTCGAAATCTGGGGAAGCGGCACACCGATGCGCGAGTTTCTCCATGTCGACGATCTCGCCTCGGCCTGCCTCCACCTGGTGGAGCATTATTCGGATGCCCCGCACATCAATGTCGGCACCGGTCTCGACCTCAGCATCGCTGAACTCGCAGGCCTCATCGCAGACGTTGTCGGATTCAAAGGGCGTTTCGTCTACGACCGGAGCAAGCCCGACGGTACGCCGCGAAAACTCACCGACAGCAGCCGGCTCGCCGCACTCGGCTGGTCTCCACGTTACGATCTGCGATCGGGTATCGACATGACCTATCGCTGGTTCCAAGCTCAGGATCGTCTCGTGGAGCGCGTCTGATCGCCACCACTCGATCGCCGGACCAGCGCCAAATCATCGGTTGTCGCTTGACGTTTGGATCAGGGGGTGCGCTCGGTTTTGATCTCGTAGAGCGACCACGCCGCATTCTTGACGATCAGCCGGAACATCGGCGGGGGAGGCGCTGCGTTCGACGTCACGGCAAAATAGGAGCTGTATGACCGGCTGAGCGACAGTCCGTTGGGCGACAGGGCTCCGCTCAGGATGCGTCGGTTCTGGTCCAGTTTGGCATCGCGGCGGGCGGGATCGTTTCGAAGTTCGCTACTCTGATAGTAGTTGGACAGGAAGACCTGCCGTCCCCCGCTTGCAGAAAAGGTGTTCCAACCGCCTAGCAGGGTTGGTTCTGCACTCGTCTGATCGGTGAAGATCAGGGCGTCCTGCGGTGTTCTCTCGCGCACTTTACGCCAGATGTCAGCTACCTCGGATGTGATGGGCCCGAGTGTGGAATGCGTGACCGGCAGCGGCCGGTAAGCCCCAGCGGCAAAGGCTGTAAGAGCAATCAAGGCTGCCGCGGCTGCTGCTGCGGAGACATAAGTGATGGCCGTCAGCGGCGCGCCGACTGACGGTCGCGCAAGGTACGCCGAGAGGGCAGTACCGCCGATAGCCACAGCCCATACGAAAGCAACGCCGGTTTCGAGGCCGGCTGGATCGGTGAACAGCATCGCCGGCACACACATCGCGATCGCGATGAGCGCAATCTTGCGCACAAGCCCGCCGCTGAATGGGGCGGTGCCCATCAGCAATGCCGCGGCGAGCAGCGCGACGACGAAGTTGATCATCAGGAATGTGTTGAGGACGATGCCGAGCAGCAGCGCCGCACCGAGCGCGGCCGCCAGCGCCCAAGGTTGCGAGCGCAGGAGGCAGAGAGCCAGCGGCAAAGCCGCCAAATCACGCAGGGCGTAGGGCCACACGGCGTACAAGGGCGCGTTCCAGCGCATCACCATGGTGCGGCTTTCCGGGCCTATGCCTTGGGCGGTCACCATGAAAACCCAGAACTTGGCGATGAGGGCCGCGCCGAGCGCCGCCAATCCAAGACCCAGCAATCCCAGTAGGACCAGCACGGACCTCGGCAAACGGCGGAAATCGCCGACAATGCCCGATGCGGCGACGCCACAGAAGCAGAGGCCCGCGGCCACCTTGGACGTGACGGTCGCGGGAAAGGCGATCAGCATCGGCAGGATGCGGTTGACGGCAGGCCCGCCGGGCATGACCGCCATGGTCAGGATCGAGATGCCGAAAGGAACGGCCAGCGCGACGGATGGACTTTCGGTAATCCACGAAGGGTAGCGGCCGGCGGCGATGGCGCCCAGCGCGACGAGGCCGACGCCGACGCCGTCGCGCGGCCCGTTCCTGACCCAAAGGAAACCTACGACCGCCAGCCCCACGGACATTGTGTAGAACGCGCCGAGGCCAGCCGAAAGGAAGAGGCTCGGGTCGATGGCGAAGACGCGGTGCAGCGCGGCTCCCACGAGCAGGACGAGCGAGCCGATGTGAACAAAGAATTCGCCCTCATTACCCAGATTTCGCAACGGGAAAGGCGACAGCGACAGGTTCACGATCGTCGCCGCGAAGAAGTTCATGTCGCCGGACAGGGTCGAGGGGCTGCCGGGGACGGGGCCGCGCCAGGTCATTCCGAACACGATCGCGAGGGCGAAGGCGAAGCCGGCGGTCTGGACGGCGACCCTGAAAATGGCGCGGCGCCTGCCGGGTTCAGGGCGCCAGCGCAGCAGTGCCAAGGCCGGCGCCAGCACGCAAGCCGCCGCGAGAACGCCTCCTGCGGGAACGACGAGCGGCAGGATTGAGGCCAAACCGACGATGATGGCCCCGAACGGGAAGCCGAGGGCTAGAACCGAAGCCGCCGATGGTTCCCTGTGCAGAAACAGCCGGCTACGCAGCGCCAGCACGGCCGCGCCCATGCCCGAAAGCCAGATGCCGGCCGCGACGAGCAGCCCGAGCAGGGCATGGACCAGCACCGATGAGGCGAATGCCCCGCTATTGGACAGCGCGGCGTTGCGGCCGACCGGCCCGGACAAGCCCAGAAGCGAGGGCAGCAGCGCCAGCGCAGGCGCGGCGAGTGCCGCCATCACGATGGCGAGCAGCACCGGATGAATCCTGCGCTCGACCAGCCGGCGCGCCGCCCGCGCCAGGCTGCGCCGCGCAAACCAGATTGCGATCACATCCAGCGCCGCGAGGCCAGCCAGCACGGGGAATCGCAGCTCGCGCCTGGCGGAGGCGATGTAGGTTTTGCCGTTGCCGCGCGGATCGCTGCCGTCCGAGGTCGAGAACCACAGCTCTTTGCGCCAGTGCGAATAGGCGCCGCTGCCTTTTTCCCTGACGACGCTGTGAGGGGCATGGGACGGTCCTAACGGCGTGCCGTTCTCCGTCAGCACGAGCCGTGAGCTCGAGCCCGAGCCCGGGCCGTCCGTCGAAACGGTGAAGAACGCACTTTCCGTGAAGGGTAGCCCGACCACATAGGCCCGGCCCTGCTCGGCCGCGATCCTGTCCGGCGCGAGGCTGGTGCGGACGCTGCCGGGAAAGAGCGCCGCGATAAGCACGGCCACGTTGCAGGCCAGGATCGCGAGACAGGCAAGGCGGCGCAACATGTCGGATCCAGCCATATGCGGTTGCACTGGCAGCCGCCAGCGAGCGCCCCATCCGGAGCAGCCGCCGATGGGGTCGCGCCTAGCGCAACCGCGATCCAGTAGTCAAGCCGCACCCTATGCTGTAAGGCGCTGCCCATTGGTAGCGGCAATATCGGACGACGATTGTCCGAAGAGGTTCCCGGTTTTGCGAAAGTGGCTGCTCACCCTCAAGATATTGGCCGGAATCGGATTGATCTACGTGATCATGAGGCGGGTCGACGCCAGCCGGATCGCCGACATCATGCTGAACGCGAAGCTTTGGCCGCTCGTCGGCGCATGCGCCCTCGTTGCGCTCGCCGTCGTCTGCAACGCCTATCGCTGGCGCGCCATCACGCGCTGCCTCGACCATGGCGTTTCGGCCCGGACAGCGGTCGTCGGTTACTTCGAGTCGATGTTCTTCAACCAGATCCTCCCGACGGGCATCGGCGGCGACGCCATCCGGGTGGTGCGCGCCTATGACTCCGGCGTGATGGCAGGCTGGGCAGTCGTCGGTGTCCTGATCGATCGCGCCTTCGGCCTGCTGGCCGTTGGCCTGATTCTCGTACTCGCCTACGGCATTGGCGGCACCGCGATCGCCGGCTCCACCCTGTTTTCGTGGCTGGCGCTTGCCGCCGTCGTCGTCGTCGCAGGGGCTGCGTTCGCAGCGTGGCTCGGCACGTTCGCCGCAAGGCTCGCCCTGCCGCGCTGGACGACGCCGCTGGTCTCCCTGCTCGTGGCATTCACGCAGGTCATGCGCGATCGCGCCGGCATGGTCGCGGTTGCGCTGACGCTGCTGGCGTCCTCTGCGGCAATGGCCGCGGCGCTGGTCGCCTGTGCCTCGAGCGTCGGCTTCCAGCTTGGCCTGTGGGACGGCGTGATCATCATGCAAGGTGTCCTGCTGGCCGCGCTCGCGCCGATTTCCATCGGCGGCTGGGGTGTGCGTGAGGGAGCGCTCATCCTGCTTTTCGCGCCGCGCGGCGTCGGCGCCGATCAGGCCATTGCAGTATCGGTCCTGTTCGGTCTGGTTCTGACGGCGATCGGTCTCGTCGGCGCCGTGGTCTGGCTGGCGAGCGACTACCGGCGTGTCAATCTCGCCGACCGCATCAGCATGATCCGGCAAAAGTCGGGTGGCGGCACGACGTGATTAACATTATCGAACCCGCATGGGGCCCGGCCCGTTTTTGGAAGATCTGCGCATGACGATGCCTGCTTCGCCTTTTGGCCAGCACAACGATATGGATGAACGGCTCGTCGAGCACCAGCGCATCTGGGCCGAGAAGCCGACCCTGCGCACAATCTACATGGACTATCATCGCCGGCTGGAGGCGTCCTGCCCGCCGGGCCCGCTGCTCGACATTGGCGGCGGCTCGGCGCATTTCAAGAACTACCGCGCCGACGTGACCTCTCTCGACATCCTGCCCTTTCCGGGCATCGACGTGGTCGCCGACGCACATGATATGCCGTTCGAGGATGGCCGCTTCTCCGGCATCGTCATGCTTGATGTTCTGCACCATCTGCAGCGGCCCATCACCTTCTTGCAGGAGGCTGCGCGGGTGCTAAAGCCGGGCGGGCGGCTGGCGATGATTGAGCCCGGCATGAGCGTGATCGCGAAGCAGTTCTATGACCGGTTCCATCAGGAGCCGGTGGTCATGAGTGCCGATCCCTTCGCAGAGGGCAAACAGTCGGGTGATGACCCGTTTGATTCCAATCAGGCGATCCCGACTCTGATGTTCGCCTCGGAGCGGGCCCGTGCGCGCGTCGAGGCGACCGTGCCGTCGTTGCGCGTCGTCGAGACGCGCTGGCTCGGCCTGTTCGCCTATCCGCTCTCGGGAGGCTTCAAGTCCTGGTGCCTGTGGCCGGCCTTGTTGACCAGGCCGATGATCACGCTGGAGGACAAGCTCCTGCCGGCGCTCGGTCCGCTGTTGGCCTTCCGGCTGATGGTCGTGCTGGAGCGGCGAGGCTAGGCCTTGTCATTGTCGGATCGACCATGTCGATCAGCTGACGCTTTCATAGAGGCCGATACCGAGGATGAAACTGCTTGTTACGGGTGCAGCTGGCTTCGTCGGCTATCACTGCGCGCAGCGCTTCCTGGCGGCGGGACATGAGGTTCTCGGTCTCGACAGCATAAACGACTATTACGACCCCGCCCTGAAGCAGGCGCGGCTGGCGCGGCTCAGGGGACATAACGGCTTCGGTTTCGAGCGCCTCGACGTTGCCGACGGGGATCGTCTGATGGCCGTCTTCGAGAGCTTTCGTCCCGACGTGGTGGTGAACCTCGCGGCTCAGGCCGGCGTCCGCTATTCGTTCGAGAATCCGCGAGCCTACCTGCATTCCAACATGGATGGCTTCCTGTCGATCCTGGAGGCTTGCCGCGCCTTTCCCGTGCGCCATTTGATCTATGCGTCGTCGAGTTCCGTCTACGGCGCCAATACGCGCACGCCGTTTTCCGAGCATCACGGCGTCGACCATCCGGTTTCGCTCTACGCGGCGACCAAGCGTGCCAACGAACTGATGGCCCATGTCTATGCGCAGGCCTTCGGCATTCCGAGCACGGGGCTGCGCTTCTTCACGGTCTACGGGCCGTGGGGCCGGCCCGACATGGCCTATTTCAGCTTTACCAAGGCGATTTTCGAAGGCGCGCCGATCGATCTTTACGACGCCGAGGCGATGCGGCGGGATTTCACCTATGTCGACGACGTGACGGTCGCGATCGAGCGCCTGCTCTCGCGGCCACCCGTGCCCGATCCGGCCTATGACTGGGACGTCGCAGACCCCGCCAGCGCTGCGGCGCCCTGGCGCGTCTACAACATCGGTAATCACACGCCGGTGCGGCTGCTCGATTTCGTGTCGGTGATCGAGAAGGCGGTCGGACGCAAGGCAATCGTGCGGCACCGGCCCAAACCGGCGGGTGACGTACAGGAAACACATGCGGATGTCGGAAATCTCAAGCGCGACGCCGGATTCGCTCCCGACACGCCGATCGAGGAGGGGATAGCGCGTTTCGTCGCCTGGTATAGGGATTACTATCAGCCTGCATAGCCGGGGCGGGCGTCAGGGTCGGGCCCCGTGCCGGATTGACCGGCAGTCCTCGATAGCCGGTCGTGCGCGGCTGCCTCGAGGTTTGCGAAACCCCACCTGGATGCTACAGGCGCGCGTCGCCGCCGGCCTCCTGCAATCCGGCTGAGCAATTGGAGATGTCTGATGCGTTTGGTCATGGTTGGCTCCGGCTATGTTGGTCTGGTGTCAGGTGTCTGCTTCGCCGACTTCGGCCATGACGTCATCTGCGTCGACAAGGATGCAGCCAAGATCGCAAGGCTGAAGGCCGGCGAAGTGCCGATCTTCGAGCCCGGGCTCGACGTGCTGATGCAGGCCAACATGAAGGCCGGGCGTCTTTCCTTCACCACCGACTTGGCTGAAGCGTCAGCCGGTGCCGACGGAATCTTCATCGCGGTGGGCACGCCGGCGCGTCGAGGCGACGGTCATGCCGATCTGACCTATGTCTACGAGGCCGCCCGCGAAATCGCACGGCTCGCGCCCGATGGCGCAGTCGTGGTGACAAAATCGACCGTGCCGGTCGGCACCGGCGACGAGGTCGAACGCATTATCGCCGAGGTCCGGCCCGGTGCGAACATCGCCGTGGTCTCGAACCCGGAATTCCTGCGCGAGGGCGCTGCGATCGACGATTTCAAGCGGCCCGACCGCATCGTCGTCGGCACCGACAGCGAGCATGCCCGCAAGATCATGACCGAGATCTACCGGCCGCTCTACATCAACCAGGGGCCGCTTCTCTTTGTCGATCGGCGCACCTCAGAACTAATCAAGTATGCCGGAAACGCATTCTTGGCGATGAAGATCACCTTCATCAACGAGATGGCCGATCTGTGCGAGAAGGTCGGCGCCGAGGTTCAGGACGTGGCACGCGGCATCGGGCTCGACAACCGCATCGGCGCGAAGTTCCTGCACGCTGGGCCCGGCTATGGCGGCTCCTGCTTCCCCAAGGACACGCTCGCCCTCGTCAAGACGGCACAGGAGGCGAAGGCGCCGACCCGGCTGATCGAGACCGTCGTTGCCGTGAACGACAGCCGCAAGAAGCGCATGGCGGACAAGGTCGTGGCGGCCTGCGGCGGCACGGTTTCGGGCAAGCGCATCGCAGTTCTCGGACTCGCCTTCAAGCCAAACACGGACGATATGCGCGACGCGCCCGCGCTCGACATCGTTCCGGCCTTGCAGAGGGCCGGCGCCGAGGTCGTCGCCTACGATCCGGAGAGCATGGAGCAAGCCAGGCCGCTGCTGCCCGGCGTCATCTTCGCCGACGGAGCCTATGCTTGCGTCGAGCAGGCCGACGCGCTGGTCATCATCACCGAATGGAACGCTTTCCGCGCGCTCGATCTCAAGCGGCTGAAGGCGGCGCTGAAGAGCCCTGTCGTGGTCGATTTGCGCAACATCTACCGCTCGGCCGAGATGACAGCGCTGGGCTTCGACTATCACGGGATCGGCCGCAAATGACTGATGCGCGATGGGGCATGGTCCAGCGCCGCCCGTGCGCTGCCAGAGTCGGCGTTCGCCTCGGATACTGCTTAGGCCCAGCCAACCTTGACAAAGGGCGGAGGCGCTGGTTCGTCGCCATCGATGGATTGTACTTTGCGTTGTTGAACGGGAGCGCCTTGGCGTGTCACTGAAATTCCTGGTCACCGGAGGCGCAGGCTTCATCGGTTCTGCAGTGGTGCGCAAGCTGATCGGCGAGACGCAGCATGGGGTCTGCGTCGTCGATAAGCTGACCTATGCTGGCAACCTCGCCTCTCTTGCATCGGTGGCGGGCAGCAACCGCTACCGCTTCGAGCATGCCGACATCGGCGACGGCGAGCGCATGCGGGCGCTCTTCGCCGAGGTCAAGCCCGACATCGTGATGCATCTCGCAGCTGAGAGCCATGTCGACCGTTCGATCGACGGACCAGGGGACTTCATCCAGACCAACATCGTCGGCACCTTCGCGCTTCTGCAGGAGGCGCTGCGGCACTGGCGCAGCCTCGAAGGCGAGGCCAAGGATCGCTTCCGCTTTCATCACATCTCGACCGACGAGGTTTTCGGCTCGCTCGGCGAGGAAGGATTTTTCCGAGAGGATACGGCCTATCAGCCGAATTCGCCCTATTCCGCTTCGAAAGCGGCGTCGGACCATCTCGTGCGGGCCTGGCACCACACCTATGGTCTCCCGGTTGTGATGACCAATTGCTCCAACAATTACGGGCCCTATCACTTCCCCGAGAAGCTGATCCCGCTGATGATCATCAACGCTCTGGAAGGCAAGCAGCTGCCGGTCTATGGCAACGGCCTCAACGTGCGCGACTGGCTTTATGTGGACGATCATGCCGATGCGCTACTGACTGTGGCCGAGCGCGGCGGTCTGGGCGAAAGCTACAATATCGGCGGGCACAACGAGAAGACGAATATCGAGGTCGTGAAGGGCATCTGCTCCATCCTCGATGAACTCAGGCCGGATCCGGCCGGGCCCCATGAGCGGCTGATCAGCTATGTGACGGACCGCCCCGGTCACGATGCGCGTTATGCGATCGATGCCGGAAAGATCGGCCGCGAGCTGGGCTGGAGCCCCAAGGAGACCTTCGAGACCGGTCTGCGCCGCACGGTCGAATGGTATCTCGCCAATGAAAAGTGGTGGGGCGACATCCGTTCCGGCATCTATCGCGGCGAGCGCCTTGGCGCAGCCTGAACTGGACGGACGAAACCATGCTCAGCGTCGAAGAGACTGCCATCCCGGCGGTCAAGATCATCACTCCGAAGCGGCATGGCGACCATCGCGGCTTCTTCTCCGAGGTCTACAAGCAGTCCGACATGGCGGCGGCGGGCATCGACCTCATCTTCGTGCAGGACAACCACTCGCTCTCGGCCCAGGTCGGCACGCTGCGCGGCCTGCATTTCCAGTCGGCGCCCTTTGCGCAGGACAAGCTGGTGCGCGTGGCGAAGGGCCGCATCCTCGACGTCGCCGTGGACCTGCGCGCATCCTCATCGACGTTCGGACAACATGTCGCCGTCGAGCTCTCGGCTGAGAACTGGCGCCAGCTCCTCGTGCCGGTTGGCTTCGCCCATGGTTTTGTGACCCTCGAGCCCGACACCGAGGTGCTCTATAAGGTCACGGCGCCATACGGCCCGGCCAACGACCATGGCCTCGCCTTCGACGATCCGGCGCTCGGCATCGACTGGCGCCTTCCCCATTCCGAACTCGTTCTTTCGGATAAAGACCGCAAGCATCCGCGCCTGGCCGATCTGCCGCGCTATTTCGGCTGAACGCAGGAGCGACCAGCCATGAGGATCACCGTCACGGGACAATCGGGCCAGGTCGTGCTCTCGATGCTGGAGCGCGCGCCGCGCGGTGTGTCCGTGACGGCGCTGGGCCGCCCCACGCTTGATCTGGAGCAGGTGAGATCGATCGCCCCTGCGCTCGCCGCCACCCGGCCGGACATCGTCGTCAATGCCGCAGCCTTCACTGCAGTCGACCTCGCAGAAAGCGAAGAAGCAACGGCTCAAACAGTGAATGGCGCTGCCGCCGGCGAGGTCGCGCGCGCCGCGGCCGAGCTCGGAATCCCGGTTATCCAGATCTCGACCGACTATGTCTTCGACGGCAGCCTGGACCGGCCCTATCGTGAAGACGACCCCGTCGGGCCGATCTCGGCCTATGGCCGCAGCAAACTCGCCGGCGAAGAGGCTGTAGCCGCCGCCAATCCAGGTTGTGCGATCCTGCGGACCGCCTGGGTCTACAGCCCCTTCGGCAAGAACTTCGTCAAGACGATGCTGCGGCTGGCCGAGACGCGCGACGAGGTCGGCGTCGTGGCTGACCAGGCCGGCTGTCCGACCTGCGCCCTCGACATCGCGGATGCAGTCTTCGCCGTGGCGCATAACATGGTCCAGAGGCCCACCGAGGCGGCTTTGCGCGGCATCTTTCATATGGGCGCGCAGGGCGAGGCGGTCTGGGCCGATGTCGCGGAGGCGATCTTCTCCGAGCGCGAGCGGCTGGGCGGCAAGCCTGTGCGGGTCAAGCGCATTGCAACGGCCGATTATCCGACGCCGGCGAAGCGTCCGGCGAATTCGCGGCTGGACTCCTCCAAGCTCACGACGATTCATGGCGCTACCCTGCCGCATTGGCAGGCCTCGCTCGCATCCTGCGTGCGCCGGCTCATGAGCGTCGAACAGACGGGATAGACGACGATGAAAGGTATCATCCTGGCCGGCGGGTCCGGAACGCGACTGCACCCGATGACGCTGGCGATGTCGAAGCAGCTTCTGCCGGTCTACGACAAGCCGATGATTTATTATCCGCTCTCGACGCTGATGCTCGCCGGTATCCGTGAGGTGCTGATCATCTCGACCCCGCATGACCTGCCGCATTTCAAGCGCCTGCTGGGCGACGGCTCGGACTGGGGCATGAGCTTGTCCTATGCCGAACAGCCGCATCCCGGAGGACTGGCGCAGGCGTATCTCATCGGCGCCGATTTCGTCGCCGGCCAGCCCTCTGTGCTGATCCTCGGCGACAACCTGTTCTACGGCCACACCCTGCCGGAGATGATGGCTTCCGCCTCGGGGCGGGCCAAGGGTGCGAGCGTCTTCGCCTATCATGTCCGGGACCCGGAGCGTTACGGCGTGGTGGCGTTCGACGCCGCCGGTAAAGCGATCTCGATCGAGGAGAAGCCCCAGACGCCGAAATCGAACTGGGCCGTGACGGGCCTCTATTTCTACGATGAGACCGTCGTCGACATCGCCGCCAACCTCAAGCCGTCCGCCCGCGGCGAACTCGAGATCACCGATGTCAACCGGGTCTATCTCGAACGTGGCGAGCTCTCGGTCGAATGCATGGGCCGCGGCTTCGCCTGGCTCGACACGGGCACCCCCGACAGCCTTCTGGAAGCCGGCGAGTTCGTGCGCACACTTGAGAGCCGCCAAGGCCTGCGCATCGCCTGTCCAGAGGAAATCGCCGCTCGCCAGGGATGGATTCCGCCCTCCGTGCTGGTCTCGCTTGGCGATAAGCTCAAAAAAGGCGAGTACGGCCAGTACCTGTTACAGGTCGCGAGGGATCTTGGCGCCTGACTGCTCCGCCGTGGACAAGGCCGACCTCACTAGCAGCCCCCGCGTCGCGGCTGCGACAGTTCTCTACATGCCCGATCCAGACCAGTTGGAGCAGCTGCTGGCGCCGCTCGATCGTGACGGCATCAGCGTTTTCGTTTTCCTCAACGGGCCGGTATTACCCGCGATCGAAGCAAGACTTTCGAGATCGACGGCCATTTCGCTGCGCTCGCCGGACAATGTTGGTCTCGGCCAGGCGCTGAATGCTGTCGTGGAAGCGGCCGTTGCGGAGGGGTTCGCCTTCCTCTTGCTGCTGGATCAGGACAGCGTGCCGCCCGCGGGGTTGGCAAATGCTCTGGCTGCGCAATTCGCACGGTTGCCATCTTCTGCCGGAGCACTCGGTCCACGCCTCGTTGCGCCCCACGACGAGCACTATCTCGAACCATGGTATGCGCGGCGTGGGGCGGCGGGACCGGATATCACCCTGGTCGACTTTCTGCCGACTTCAGGAACGCTCCTCCCGCTAGCGGCATGGCGGCAGGTCGGACCCTTCCGCGCCGATTTCTTTATCGATGGGATAGATGTCGAGTGGTGCTTCAGGGCGAGCGCGTCGGGACATCGGTGCTACCTCGCCGAAGCGCTCACGATGCAGCATCGTTGGGGCGATGCGACAGCGCAGGCCCGACGCAAGCCGCAGATACTGCGCCAGTCTTTGACAAGATCGTTCTATTACCTTCGCAATACGGTGTTTTGCCTTCGTCTATCTCACATACCAATGCGTTGGCGGTTGCGCTCGTGCCTGCGCATCGTCGCGCAAGCAATGCTGCTGGTTGTAACAAAGCCATTCAGCAGACCTACTTGGAAGACGGTTTCAGCGGCTCTTTCCAACGGCGTTCGCGGAAAGCTGGGGCCGATCCCGCCCGGCCTTGGCTGACCAGTCCTTCGAGCGCATCACTAAGCCTGCGAGATACCGCCGATCGGGATCGCGGCGCGTCGCCCAATATGGGTCTCGCTGCAGGCGGCCATTGCTCGTTTCCTTCCGGCTCATGTAACGATATCTCGCCGGGCCTGGGAGCGTTCGGCCGACAACGGAAGCCGATGCCTTTCTTCAACCTCCACAGCCACGGCTTTATCCGTCTCGCCTGCGCGGCTCCGCGGCTGAAGGTGGCGGATCCGGTGTTCAACCTCGCTCAGATGCTGCCTCTGTTGCGGCGGGCGGACGAGGAGGGCGCCTCGGTCGTGCTGTTCCCGGAGCTGGGCCTGAGCGCCTATGCGATCGACGATCTGCACATGCAGAGCGCGCTGCTCGATGCGGTGCGCGAGGCTCTGGCCGCGCTGGTCGAGGAGAGCCGGGCCCTGCGGGCGGTGGCTGTCGTCGGTGCGCCGCTGCGGGTCGGGGGGCGGCTTTTCAACTGTGCGATCGCCATCCATCGCGGCCAAATCCTGGCCGTCGTGCCCAAGACCTATCTGCCGAACTACCGCGAATTCTACGAGCGCCGGCAGTTCGCCTCCGGCGAGCGCGCCGGGATTGCCTCGATCGAGCTCTGCGGCCAGGAGGTCCCCTTCGGCACCGACATTCTGCTGACCGCCTCCGACGTCCCCGATCTCACGCTTCATATGGAGATCTGCGAGGACGTCTGGATGCCGGTGCCGCCGAGTTCCTTCGCGGCGCTGGCGGGCGCGACCGTTCTGCTCAACCTCTCGGCTTCCAACGTCACCATCGGCAAGTCGGATTGGCGCCATGCGCTCTGCAAGGCGCATTCGGGCCGCTGCATCGCGGGCTATGCCTATTCCGCCGCCGGCACGGGAGAATCGACCACCGATCTAGCGTGGGACGGTCAGGCGATGATCTACGAGAACGGCGCCCTGCTGGCCGAGGCCGAGCGCTTCGCCGCCGAGCCGCAGCTGATCCTCGCCGATATCGATATCGAGCGGCTGGCGCTCGACCGGTTGCGGATGAACACCTTCGGCGACAATGCCGATGCGTTGCGCGACCGGCTCGGGTTCCGCCGCATCGCCTTCGCGCTGGAGCCGGACCGCGAGAGCGATCTCGGCCTGCGCCGCGAGATCGAGCGCTTTCCCTTCGTCCCGTCGGACGATGCCCGGCTGAACGAGCTCTGTTTTGAAGCCTACAACATCCAGTCGCATGGCCTGCGCCAGCGGCTGGCGAGCACCCGCGTCGACAAGATCGTCATCGGCGTCTCCGGCGGGCTCGATTCGACGCAGGCGTTGCTGGTCGCGGCCGACACGATGGATGCGCTCGGACTGCCCCGCGAGAATATCCTCGCCTACACGCTGCCGGCCTTCGCCACGAGTGCGGGCACCAAGACCAATGCCTGGCGGCTGATGAAGGCGCTCGGCGTCACCGCAGCCGAGATCGACATGACGCCGGCGTGCCGGCAGATGCTGGTCGATATCGGCCACCCCTTCGCGGAAGGGCAGCCCGTCTACGATATCACTTTCGAAAACGTGCAGGCGGGCGCGCGCACCTCGCTGCTGTTCCGCCTCGCCAACAAGAACAACGGCCTCGTGCTCGGCACGGGCGATCTCTCGGAACTGGCGCTGGGCTGGTGCACCTATGGCGTCGGCGACCAGATGTCCCATTACAACGTCAACGGCTCGGTCTCGAAGACGCTGATCCAGCATCTCATTCGCTGGGTCGCCCGCACGGAGCGCTTCGGTGCGGAGGCATCAGTGACGCTGGAGGCGATCCTCGCCACCGAGATCTCGCCCGAGCTGGTGCCGGGGGATGGCGAGGGCCCGAGCCAGAAGACCGAGGATTTCGTCGGCCCCTATGCGCTGCAGGATTTCAACTTGTTCTACACGACACGCTACGGCTTCCGTCCGAGCAAGATCGCCTTCCTCTCGCACCATGCCTGGGCGGATGCGGCGCGCGGCGGCTGGCCGCCGCATATGGAGGCGGCCAAGCAGGTCGCCTACGACCTGCCGACGATCAAGAAATGGCTGACTGTGTTCGTCCGCCGCTTCTTCGAGACCAGCCAGTTCAAGCGCTCGGCCATGCCCAACGGGCCGAAGGTCTCCTCGGGCGGCTCGCTCTCGCCACGCGGCGACTGGCGCGCTCCCAGCGACGCCTCGGGCGCCGCCTGGCTGGCGGATCTGGCGCGCATTCCGGATTGAGGGTCGGTCTCAGGACCGCCCGCCATCCACCGACAGCACCTGCCCGGTGATCCAGCCGGCCTGCTCGCTGAGGAAGAACAGGCTGGCGGCCGCGATGTCGGCGGGGGTGCCGAGGCGGCGGGTGTGGATGCCCTCGATCAGGCGCTTCTGGCCTTCGGCCCCGTAGCTCTCCCATTGCCGCTCGGTCGCGGGGTTGGAGCGCACGAATCCCGGTGCCACCGAATTCACCGTGATGCCATGCGGCCCGAACTCCCAGGCAAGCTGCTTGGTCAGCCCGACCAGCGCGTGCTTGGCGGATGAATAGGCCTGGATGCCGGTCAGGCTCGGCCGGAGGCCCGCGCCCGAGGAGATCGTGACGATCCGCCCATGGCCGGAGGCCTTCATCGCCGGGGCCGCCGCCTGCGCCAGGAAGAAGGCGGAATCGACATTGGCCGCGAAGATCACCCGCCAGTCGGCTTCCGAGATCGCCTCGATCGGACGCCCGACCTGGCCGCGCACGCCTCCCGCCGCATGGACCAGAAGCTCCAGCCGGCCGCTTTGCGCGACGATGTCGGCGACGAGCTTGGCCGCGGCCTCGGCCGAGCCGAGATCGACCGCATGGGGAACGGAGCCGATCGCCGCCGCCGTGGCCGCCACACCATCGGCGTCGATGTCGGCGAGATGGACGGTCGCGCCGGCCTCGACCAGGGCGGTGGCGATGGCGCGGCCGATGCCCTGGGCCGCGCCGGTGACGAGGGCTACGCGGTCGTCAAAACGGATTTGCATCGGTCGATCAGCACTTTCAGGGTCTCGAAGGATTGCGGCCGCCGGCCGTCCTCGATGTCGTGGATCAGGGTCACCAGCGTCTCGACCGCCGGCGTCGGCACGCCGGCCTCGCGCCCGAGCGCGGCGATGATGCCGATCTGCGGATCGACCTCGGTCTTGCGCTTGCGCACGGCGAGGTCGCGCCAGATGCCGGAATGGGTCTTGGCGGTCTTGGAGGTGTAGTCGGCGAGCCAGGCGATCGTCTCGATCTGCGGATATTCCGGCTGGCCCGGCGCGAACACCATCGGGTCGAATTCGCCGAAACCCAGCGTCTTGACGCCGCGCGCCGCCGCCACCGCGGCGACCTCCTGGCCGAGCGCCAGCCAGACCACGAGGCGGTCGGGATCGGCGAAGTTCGCCGACATCGAATCCTGCGTCAGTGCGGTGCCGAACAGCATCGCGCCATAGGAGAGCTTGCCCCAGAGATAGCCCCAGATATTGGTGGTCAGGATCGATTTGGGCTCGAAACCGAGCAGAAGCTTGTGCATCTCGATGGCACGCGGCGTGATCTGCCCGTCGATCTCGCCGACGACGACGGCCCCCTCATTGCCGTAGAGGATCTCGCCGGGGCCGTGCCAGTCGGCGCCGAAATTGACGAAGCAGCCCATCGTCCGCTCCGCCCCGACGACGGCCGCGATGGCGATCTCGTTGAGGCCGTTCTGAGCCGAGAGGACGTAACCGTCCGGCGCGAGATGGGGCTCTAGCGCCGCGACCGCCTCGTCGGTGGCGCCGGCCTTCACGGCGAGCACGATGCGCTTGTAGGTCCCGGTCAGCTCGGCCGGGGTGACGGCGGGGATGACCTGCGTGAAAGTGTCGATCGGCCCCGTGATCGAAAGCCCTGTCGTCCGGCAGGCCTCGACATGATCGGGCACGATATCGACCAGCAGCACGGGGATGCCGGCGCGGGCCCAGTAGGCGCCGAGCGTCCCGCCGATCGCGCCGGCGCCCCAGATCAGGATCGGTTCGGTGGTCATGGGACATTATCCTCCGCTGTCATCCCGGGCGCAGCGCAGCGGAGACCCGGGATCCATGCCGGAACGTTAATTCGGACAGGCTCCGGAATGGATCCCGGATCAGCGCTGCTGCGCAGCTTGTCCGGGATGACCGGGAAAGGGTGGGGCAGCGGGCCAGCCATCACGCCTGACCCGCAATCTCGACATCCGTATGGGTCGCGACATGGACGGTCCCGTCCGGCGTCACCCAGCCGCGATACATGCCCTGCGTATTGTAGGGCGCGACGATGGTTCCTTGAGCGTCGATCGCCACCAGCCCGGCGCCGATCTTATGCGTCGTGAGTTCGCCGAGCACGGTGGCGCTCGCCTCCTCGAGGTCGAGACCCTTGTAGCCGATCAGCGAGGCCAGCTCGTGGCCGACGCAGCAGCGGATGAAGAACTCGCCCTTGCCGGTGCCCGAGACCGCGCAACGCCCGTCGCGAGCATAGGTGCCCGCGCCGATGATCGGGGAATCGCCGACGCGACCGACCGGCTTGTTGGTGTAACCACCGGTCGAGGTCGCCGCCGCCAGATGCCCGGCCGCATCGAGCGCGACGGCGCCGACGGTGCCGTGCTTCTCGGCCTCGCTCGCCTCGCCGGCGGTGCCGACCAGTTCGCGGATCTTCATCGAGGACAGGTTCTTGCGCCGCCGCTCGGTCGAGAAATGCCCGTTCTCGACCGTGTCGAGCCCCTCATGGGCGGCGAAGGTATCGGCCGCGGGTCCCACCAGCAGCAGCGGGTCGCCGCGCTGCATCAGCGCCCTGGCGGCGCTGACCGGGTTGCGGATGCGCTTGGCGGCCGCGACCGCGCCGGCCGCCAGCGTCGCGCCGTCCATGATCGAGGCGTCGAGCTCGTGCTCGCCCTCGGCGTTGAAGGCCGCGCCGTAGCCGGCATTGAAATGCGGCGAATCCTCCATCACCCGCACGGCTGCCTCGACGGCATCGACCGCCGTGCCGCCCTGGCTGAGGATGGCCCAACCGGCCCGCAGCGAGGCCGCGAGATCGGCCCGGGCCTCGGCCCATTCCGCCTCGCTCATCTCGGATTTCGGCAGCGTGCCGCAGCCGCCATGGATGGCCAGCGCAAGGGTCGTCATGAGGGAAGGCTCAATCCAAAAGGCAGGTCATGGGCGAGTTGCGAGTGGCGAGCGGGTCCATTCGCCCCTCGCCACTCGCGTCTCTCACTTCTTGGCGGGCTTGATGTCCATCGCCAGCGTGTCCTCGTCGACGCGCGGGGCGATCGTCACCTTGTCCTTCTGCATCGCCCAGGCCGAGCCGACCGCGACGATCGGCAGGCGCGGCCGGTCCTTGGCGACGATGGCGTTGGCCTGCGCGAGAAGGTCGTTGCGCTTGGCTTCGTCGAGCTCGACCGAAGCGTCCTGGATCAGCTTGTCGAGATCGGGGTTCTTATAGCCGAGCACGTTGAAGGCGCCGAGCTTCTTGGCCGGGTCGTTGGAATGGACCACGGAGGACAGCGTGTAGTTCGCCTCGCCGGTCAGCGTGCCCCAGCCCGACATGGCGAGCGAGAACTCGCCGCGCGTCCGGGCCGGGAAGAACACGGCCGCCGTCTGGGCATTGGCGGTGACGTCGAGGCCGATGCGCGCCAGCATCTGCGCCACCGAGGTGCCGACCTGCCGGTCACCCGGCAGGCGGTCATTGGTGAAGGAGAAGGTGGTCTTGAAGCCGTTGGGGTAGCCGGCCTCCTCGAGCAGCTTCTTGGCGCGGGCGAGATCGACCTTCAGCGGCGGCAGGCTCTTGTTGAAGCCGGCGATGCTGGAGGTGACGAGCTGGTTCACCGGCGCGCCGAGGCCTTCCATCGCGATCTCGACGAGCGCCGGCCGGTCGATGGCGAGATCGATCGCCTCGCGCACGCGGGGGTCCTGCAGCGGGTTCTTCGGCAGGGGCGAGCCGTCCTTGGCGCTGACCTGCGGGGACTTGTCCCGCATGTCGATTTCCATGTTGAAGACATAGACCGTGTCGATCGTGGCGACCGAGAGCTTCGGGTCGCGCTTCAGCGTCGCGACGTCGGAGGCCGGCGCGCGCACGATGATGTCGACCTGGCCGGCCTTCAGCTGGGCGACACGGGCGGCGTCATTGGGCAGCTCCTTGCGCACGACGCGCGCCCAGGGCTCCTTCGGGCCCCAGTAGCCGTCGAAGCGCTCCAGCACGAGCTGGTCCTTCGGCGTCCAGGACACGAACTTGTAGGGGCCGGTGCCGATCGCGGCCTTGCCGGAGTTGAAGGTCTCGTTGGCATTGTCCTTGGTCAGGCCGGCGGCGGCCTTGGACGAGACGATGAACAGGCGGATGAAGTCGTTTGGCAGGTTCGGCGCCGGCCCGTCGGTGACGATATGCACCGTCAGCGGGTCGATGATCTTCACCTCCTTGACGCGGCGCGTGTAGATCGTCGTCGGATTGGGGCCCGAGACGACCGGGATGCGCTCGATCGAGAACTTGACGTCCTCGGCCGTGAAGTCCGAACCGTCATGGAATTTGACGCCGGAGCGCAGCTTGAACTCCCAGGTGTCGGGCTTGATCGCCTTCCAGCTGGTGGCGAGGCGCGGCTCGATCTGCAGCTTGTCGCCCGACCAGGTCAGCGTGTCGAAGATGTGCTTCAGCGACTCGGCATGGGTGCCGGTCGCGGTGAAATGCGGGTCGATCGAATCCGGGCCGGCGCGGACGCCGATGGTCAGGTTCTGCGCGAGCGCGGCCGTCGAGACCGAGGCCCCGAGCACGAGAGCCAGGGCGGCGACGCGGGCGATGTGGATGTTCATGATGCGGTTCCCTCTTTTTCGAGATCGTTGGGCCAGGTCGGTGAGGCGATCACCAGCTTGTCCATGAGTTCGCAGAGCTGGCGCTGCTCGGCGTCGGTCAGCGCAGACAGCATCGCCGTCTGTTGCTGGATCATCAGCGGCATCGTCTCCTCGAAGATCGCGCGGCCCGGTCCCGTCAGATAGAGCACGAAGCTGCGCAGATCCTCCGGATCGGTCTCCCGCCGCAGCAGGCGCCGCTGCAGCAGCCGCTGGATCGCGCGGCTGAGCGTATTCTTGGGCAGGCCAGAGGAGGCGACGATGTTCTTGGCGGCGACCCCGTCGCGCAGGCCGACGGCATAGAGCGCCACGAATTCCGGGCGCACCAGGCCGTAGCGGGTCTCGATCCAGCGATAGACGGGGTCGTTGAAGCGGAACGCAACGAAGTTGAGCCGGAAGGACAGCCAGCACGGATTGTCCCAGAGCTTGGTCACCGTCAGCGGGTCGAGCTCGCTCAGCGCCTTCTCGCGCGCCGTGCCGACCTGCGAAACAGCCGTCGGCGCACGCCGCATAGCCACCTCCCCACCACTTAGTTCCAAATGGAACTTGACGCTGTCCGGCGCCAGAGTCAAGGATGAGAAAGACGAGGATGGTGGAGCCTTGTCGCGCGGGCAATGCGATTCTTGCGAACTCTGCGCAATATCACCCTAGCAAGGATCAGGCCGTGCGTGTCGCCGAGATGAACTGGATGCAGATCGAGGCGCAGGCGCAGCGCGACGACCGCTGCGTTCTGCCGCTGGGCTGCGTCGAGCAGCACGCCTATCTCAGCCTCGCGACGGACGCGATCCTCGCCGAGCGTGTGGCGGGCGAGGCGGCCGAGCCGCTCGGCCTGCCGGTCTTTCCGGTGCTGGCCTATGGCATGACGCCGGGCTTTGCCGCCTACCCCGGCACCGTCTCCCTGCGCATGAGCACCTATGTCGCGGTGATGGAGGATTTGCTGGAGGGCTTCTATCGCTCCGGCTTCCGCCGCATCGTTCTCGTCAATGGCCATGGCGGCAATTCGCCGATCATGACGCTGGCGACCGAGTGGATGGGCAAGCATGCCGACGCCAGCGTGCGGCTGCACAACTGGTGGGCGGGGCCGCGCTTCCAGGCCGCGGTCCGCGAGGTCGACCCGGCCGCCTCCCACGCGTCTTGGATGGAGAACTTCCCCTGGACGCGGCTGGAAGGTGTCTCCATGCCCGACGCCTTCAAGCCGCCCTTCGACGCCCCCGCCTACCAGGCCGCCTCGCCGCCGAAAAAGCGCGAGATCCTCGGCGACGGCAATTTTCACGGCCGCTACCAGCGCTCCGACAACGAGATGCTCGCCCTCTGGCAGGTCGGCGTCGAGGAGACGCGCGCCGCGATGGTGGAGAGCTGGCCGTGAGCGCCATCACGTCATTGCGAGCGCAGCGAAGCAACCCACGCAACGTCGAGCGAGCCCTTCTGGATTGCTTCGCTGCGCTCGCAATGACGAATAGCTTCGGCCCTCACGTGGCTGTCGCGCCATGCTAGCCCATATCCTCGGCAGGCTGGGGCAGGCGCTCGTCGTCATGCTCGTGATGTCGGCGCTGGTCTTCGTCGGCGTCTACGCCATCGGCAACCCGATCGACGTGCTGATCGGCCCCGATGTCAGCCAGGACATTCGGCTGGAGACGATCGCGCGCTACGGGCTCGATCAGCCGCTCTACGTCCAGTACTTCACCTTCCTCGGCCGCATCCTGCAGGGCGATTTCGGCCGCTCCTTCGTCTTCGGCATGCCGGTGCTCGACCTCATCCTGTCGCGGCTGCCGGCGACGCTGGAGCTGACGCTGGCGGCCGTTGTCGGCGCGGCGCTGATCGGCATTCCCGCCGGCATCTATGCCGGCTATCGACCGGACGGCTTCGCCGCCAAGGCGATCATGACGATCTCGATCCTCGGCTTCTCGGTGCCGACCTTCTGGATCGGCCTCGTCCTGATCATGGCTTTCGCGGTCGAGCTGCAATGGCTGCCAGCCGGCGGGCGCGGCGCGACCCTTCCGCTTTTCGGCGTCGAGTGGAGCTTCCTCACCGCCAACGGCCTGAGCCATCTCCTGCTGCCGGCGTGCAATCTGGCCTTCTTCAAGCTCGCGCTGATGACGCGGCTGGCCCGCGCCGGCACCCGCGAGGCGATGCTGTCGGACACGGTGAAGTTCGCCCGCGCCGCCGGCCTGTCCGAATGGACGGTGCTGCGCCGGCATGTGCTGCGGCTGATCGCGATCCCGCTCGTCACTGTCTTCGGGCTCGAATTCGCCTCGACGCTGGCCTTCGCCGTCGTCACCGAGACGATCTTTTCCTGGCCCGGCATCGGCAAGCTGATCATCGACTCGATCACCTCGCTCGATCGGCCGGTGATGGTCGCCTATCTGATGCTCGTCTCCTTCGTCTTCATCATGATCAACTTCCTCGTCGATCTCGCCTATGTCGGGCTCGATCCGCGGCTGCGCCGGGCGGGCTCGCGATGAAACAGCCGCTTCCCGCCAGAGAGATCTCCCCGGTCGCGCGCTTCTGGGCCGAGTTCCAGGAGAGCAAGGTCGCGGTCGCGGCGCTCGTCGTCGTGCTCTTGATGCTCGGCGTCGCGATCTTCGCGCCGCTGGTCGCCCCGCAGAACCCCTACGACCTCGCCAATCTCGTGCTGATGGATGCGCGCCGGCCGCCGGGCTATGTCGGCTCGGGCGGCTACACCCATATCCTCGGCACCGATGCGCAGGGGCGCGACCTGTTCTCGGCCATCCTCTACGGCCTGCGCATCTCGCTCCAGATGGGGCTGATCGCCGGTTCGCTCGCCTTCGTGATCGGCGTGGCGCTGGGCGTCGGCGCGGCCTATCTCGGCGGGCGCTGGGAAGCCTTCATCATGCGCGTGGTCGATCTGCAGCTCGCCTTCCCGGCGATCCTGCTGGCGCTCGTCCTCTCGGCCCTGCTCGGCCAGGGCAAGATGCAGCTGATCGCGGCCCTCGCCGCCGCGCAATACGCCTATTTCGCCCGCACCGCCCATGGCGCGGCCTCCGCCGAGCGCGGCAAAGACTATGTCGAGGCGGTGCTCTCGACGCCGCTGCCGGCCTGGCGCGTGGTGGTGAAGCACATTTTCCCGAACTGCCTGCCGCCGCTGATCGTGGTCGCGACCGTCCAGGTGGCGAGCGCCATCGCGCTGGAGGCGACTTTGTCCTTCCTCGGCGTCGGGCTCCCCGTGACCGAGCCCTCGCTGGGCATGCTGATCTCCAACGGCTTCCAGTACATGCTGTCGGGCCGCTACTGGATCTCGATCTATCCCGGCATCGCCCTGATCGTGCTGATCGTCGCCATCAACCTCGTCGGCGACCGCATTCGCGACCAGGTCAATCCGAGGCTGAAGCGATGAGCGACGCCCAGCAGCCTCCCCTGCTCGAAGTCACAGACCTCGCCACCCATTTCCACGCCCGTGCCGGCGTGGTGAAGGCGGTCGACGGCGTCTCCTTCAGCCTGAAGCGCGGCGAGGTCATGGGCCTCGTCGGCGAATCCGGCTCGGGCAAGAGCATCACCGGCTTCTCGATCATCGGCCTGCTCGATCCGCAGGGGCGCATCGAGCGCGGCTCGGTGAAGCTGGAGGGGCGCGAACTCGTCGGCCTGCCGGCGGACGAGCTGCGCGCCATCCGAGGCAAGGCGATCTCGATGGTCTTCCAGGACCCGATGATGACGCTGAACCCGATGCTCACCATCGGCGACCAGATCGGGCTCGCGCTGGAGGCGCATGAATCCGTCTCGGGGGCGGAACGCCGCCGGCGCGGCATCGCTGCGCTCGCCCAGGTCCGCATTCCCGAGCCCGAAGCCAAGATCGACTTCTATCCGCACCAGTTCTCCGGCGGCATGCGCCAGCGCGTCGCCATCGCGATCGCGCTGCTGCACCGGCCGCGGCTGATCATCTGCGACGAGCCGACGACGGCGCTCGACGTGTCGATCCAGGCCGAGATCCTGGCGGAGATGAAGGAGCTGGTCGCCGAACTCGGCACCGCGCTGATCTGGATCAGCCACGACCTCGCGACCGTCGCCTCGATCGCCGACCATGTCTGCGTGATGCGCTACGGCAAGATCGTCGAGGCGGGGCCCGTGCTCCAGGTCCTGACCCGGCCGCAGCACCCCTATACGCAGGGCCTGCTCGACTCGCTGCCCTCGCGCGCCAAGCCCGGCACGCTGCTGGCACGCGGCGCCGGCACCGATGCCGCGCCGCCGCCCCGCCTGCCGCGCCAGGCCGAGACCGGCGGCCGCGCCGCCGACCTGCCCTCTATCGTCGCGGAAGGGGTCGCCAAGCGCTTCCAGCGCAAATCCGGTATCCTGCGCCTGCTTGCTCAGAAGGCCGGCTTCGCCCGTCCGCTGCCGGCGGTGCAGGCGGTGGATCATGTCACGCTCTCGATCGCCCGTGGCGAGGCGCTGGGCCTCGTCGGCGAATCTGGCAGCGGCAAGTCGACGCTCGGCCGGATCGTCGCCGGCATCTATGCGCCCGACAGCGGCCGTATCCTGCTCGACGGCGAGCCGGTGATGAGCGACGGCGAGCGCCCGCACAAGATCACCACCCGCATCCAGACGATCTTCCAGGACCCCTTCGCCTCGCTGAACCCGCGCATGCGGATCGGCGACAGCATCGCCGAGGGGCCGCTCGCCCACGGCCTGATCTCCCGCGCCGAGGCCGGTACCTATGTCGCGCAATGGCTCGCCGCGGTCGGGCTCGATCCCGCCTTCGCCGCGCGTTACCCGCACCAGTTCTCGGGCGGCCAGCGCCAGCGCGTCGCCATCGCCCGGGCCCTCGCCATGCAGCCCGATGTCGTGGTCTGCGACGAGCCCGTCGCCTCGCTCGACGTCTCGATCCAGGCGCAGATCATCAATCTGCTGCTGCGGCTGCGGCAGGAGCTCGGCCTGACGCTGCTCTTCATCTCCCACGACCTCTCGGTCGTCCGCCATCTCTGCGACCGCGTCGCGATCATGCATCGCGGCAGGATCGTTGAGAGCGGCGCGGCCGGCGAGGTCTACGACAACCCGCGCGACCCCTACACGCAGCGCCTGCTGGCGGCGGTGCCGGTGCTGCCGGTGGCGTGAACCTCTTCCGTCATTCTCGGGCGAAGCGCAGCGCAGACCCGAGAATCTCCGGCCAGAGATGCTCGGGTCGAGCCCGAGCATGACGTGCCTCGACAAAAGGAGAGACCCCATGTCCGAACCCGAACTCCTGCCCTGGCAGTGGCCCGAGGAAACCTGGCGCGCCAAGGTCGAGCGCGTGCGCGCCGGCCGCAACCTGAAGCCGGCTCAGTGGAAGGGCGGGGCGCGCTGCGCGGTCGCGCTCTCCTTCGACGTCGATCACGAGACCAATGAACTGCGCGACGGCGGCAAATCGGTCGGGCGGCTGTCCTGGGGGCAATACGGCAACCGCGTCGGCATGCCCCGCATCCTCGAACTGATGAAGAAGGAGGACATCCAGGCGACCTTCTTCGTCCCGGCCGTCACCGCGCTGCTCTATCCCGACGAACAGCGCCGCGTCATCGCCGAGGGCCACGAGATCGGCCTGCATGGCTGGATCCACGAGGTCAACACCGCCGTGCCGCCCGATGCCGAGCGCGAACTGCATCTGCGCTCCGCCGACACCTTGGAAAAGATCACCGGCGTCCGCCCGGTCGGCATGCGCACCCCCTCCTGGGACTTCTCGGAGGTGACGCTCTCGGTCGAGCGCGAACTCGGCCTGCTCTACGATTCCTCGCTCTTCGCCGATGACGATCCCTACGAAATCATCGAGAAGGGCGAGCCGACCGGCATGGTCGAACTGCCGGTCGAATGGATCCGCGACGACGCGGTTTATTTCAACATGAACCGCTTCCAGGCCCTGCGCCCCTATACGCCGCCCGAGGCCGTCTTCGACATTTTCCGCCGCGAATTCGACCGCGCCTATGAGGAGGGCGGGCTCTTCCTTCTGACGATGCACCCGCATGTCATCACCTATCGCTCGCGCATCTGGATCCTCGAGAAGCTGATCGCCCACATCAAGGAGATGCCGGGTGTCTGGTTCGCCAGCCATGCCGAAATCGCCGCCTTCGTGAAGGAGCAGGCCGGCATCTGAGGGAGAAGACGGCCCGGTTTGCGCGGAACCGGGCCCAATTTCCGCCGTTTTTGGTTCAGGACGGGTTCAGCGCATCCGGCGCGTTCTCGCTCGCAGTCGAAAACGGAAACGGATTTCATGACGCGTACCAAGCACTGGCTTCTGGTCGGCACCATCCTCCCCGCCCTCGTTCTGTCGCAGGCCGGCGGGGGCATCGCCGCCGCTCCGGGCGGCTTCCCCGAACTCGCCCAGGCGCCGCCGCCGGCCGACGCCCCCGAGGGTCCGCCGCGTCGCGAGC
>FWWL01001775.1_pt1 | contig 48872 bp, 39 predicted proteins | sample 2228331 | NCBI WGS metagenome assembly FWWL01 (sample SAMEA103939775, study PRJEB20133) | metagenome | reverse complement strand
CGACCGGCGCGCCGCGGAGCCTGCCTGCGCGCGGCGGGAGGAGGCGGTCTGGCGCGAGCGTCTCGGGCAGGCGACGCAGGCCGTCAGCCGCGCCATGGACGCCGGCCAGCGCAGCAAGCTCGCCTCGCTGCAGATCGCCTGGGAGGGCTATGTCGCGCAGAAATGCGCCTTCTATGGCGCGAGCCAGCGCGAAGGGTTTCAGCTCGGCCGGCAGGCCGGCTGCGAACTGCGCGAGGTCGCCACCCGCGCCCTCGAACTGGAACGCTCGGGGACGCAGGCGACGCCGTCCCGTCCGCAGCAGCCGCCGCGCATTTTTCGCGGTGAATGAATGCGTTAGGCCGGCGTCAGCTTTCGCGCGCTAAAGCTCCGACGTCGCGCGGAAGCCAGCCATGTTCTTCGTCCTGTCCAAGATCGTCTGGTTCGTCGTCTCGCCGGTGAACCTCGCCATCCTGCTGGCGCTGGCCGCCGCCGTGCTTGCGTTCTCGCGCTATGCGCGGATGGCGCGCTGGCTCGGCCTCGTGGCGCTGGCGGGACTGGCGATCATGGCCTTCAGCCCGCTGCCCCGGCTGATCATGTGGCCGCTGGAGAACCGTTTTCCCCAACAGGATGCGACGAAAGGCCCTGTGGCTGGCGTGATCCTGCTCGGCGGCGCGATCGGGGTCGCGCGCGGCGACGTGGTGATGACCAGCGCCGGCGCACGCATGACCAAGACGGTCGAACTGGCGCGGCTGCACCCGCAAGCGCGCATCGTTTTCGCCGGTGGCGCGGCGAATCTGATCTCGCCGGTGACAAAGACCGAGGCCGATGGCGCGCGGCTGATGTTCGAGGGGCTGGGGCTCGCGCCCGAGCGACTGATCTTCGAGGACAAATCGCGCAACACGCGCGAGAACGCGCTCTTCACCAAGGCATTGGTCGACCCCAAGCCCGGCGAGCGCTGGCTGTTGGTGACCTCGGCCTGGCACATGCCGCGCGCCATGGGCGTCTTCCGCAAGGCCGGCTTCGCCGTCGAGGCGTTCCCGGTCGACTATCTCACGGAGGAAAAACTTGCCGACTTCGTGCGCGTGTCGGGGCGCGCGCCGCGCGGCCTCGGCATCGCCGATGACGGCTTCAAGGAGTGGGCCGGCCTGCTGGCCTACTGGCTTGTCGGCTATACCGACGTGCTGTTTCCAGGCCCATAGCGTTAGCGGGGCCTGATCGACTGCGGCTCGTCTGCAGGAAGCATGGCGCGATACATCAGCCGCCAGGCTCCGTCGCCCATCGCGAAATCCTTGCATCTCAGATCGCGCAAGATGGTCTTGCCGCGCGTGATGAGCAGCCCGTCCGTCTCGCTTCGGCCCTGCGTGCCGACGAGCGCGTAGATCGTATAGGTGAATCCCCCACGCGAGAACCGGACATAGTCGCCACGCTCGGTCGAATCGATCCCCGCGACGAAAGCCGTGCGTGGGTGACCAGGCGTCTCGGGATGGGCCAGCTCGACTGCGCCGCGCCGACCGAAGCGGTAGGTCATGATGCCCTTCGTGTCGTCGAGATCAGGAGAGGCGCAAAGCGAGGCGACCTTGCCGCCGACCGCGCAGGAGAAGATCGCGGTCTCAGCGGCCGAGCAGAGGGACGGACGTCTTTCGACCGAGGCGGCCGGGTGAGCGGTTGCAAACGCCGTCGCGAGCAGCGCGCCCACCGAAAGGCTATATCGTCCACGCTGCCGCATGCTGCTGACCTTTTGCTGGTTCAGTCGCCCTCTGGCAGCCTCAGCCGATAGACCCCGCGAAAATCGTCCGGATCGACCGGGCGGCCTTTCCTCGTGATGACAATCCGGCCTTCCTTCATCAGCCTGACCGCGATCTTGCGTGCCGGCTGCATCAGCGGGCCCCAGCCGTCGGGATGGTCGCCGCCGACGGCGCGCGCGGCCTCCGACGGGCAGATCGTCTTACCCGGGCCGCGCGCGGCGGTCAGCGACAGCATCGCGGCTTCGAGTGCCTCGAGATCGGTGCTCATGGCGCGCCTGGATGACGGAAGACGCGGGCGGCGTCGGAAGCGAACTGCCGCCGATACATGGCCACCAGCACGGCGATGGTGAAGGCGAGGAAGGTCGCCGGCCCGAGGAACCAGCCCATATAGGCGAGGGCGAAGAAGAAGGCGCGCTGACCGCGGTTGAAATGCCGGCCGGCCGCGATGTTCATCTCGGCCATTTCGTGGATGGCGCGGGCGGCGTCCTGCGGATCATGCTCCTTGGCCGGCGGCATCGCGCCGATCAGGATGACGCAGTAATTGAACAGGCGGTAGCTCCACGCGAATTTGAAGAACGCGTAGCCGAAGATCACGGCGAGCCCGATCACCTTCATCTCCCAGCCGGCGCGCGTCGTCACCGTGCCGAAGGGCAGATCCTCGAACAGCGCCACGACCCGGTCTGTCGATTGCAGCAGCGTCAGTGCGCCGCCGATGGCGATCAGCGAGGTCGAGGCGAAGAAGGCGGTGCCGTTCTGGAGGCCGTTCATCACCTGCGTGTCGACGATGCGGTTGTCGCGCGCCATCGCCTCGCGCACCCAGCGGGCGCGGCGCAGGTTCATCTTCATGTTCAGGCTGCGGGCCGCATGCGGACCCATCTCGACCGCATAGTGATAACCGAGCCAGGCCGCCACGAAGACGGCGAACGCGATCACGTCGAGCGAGGAAAATCCGATCATTCACGCCCCTTGTCGCCCGATGCCACGCTTGGCGGGACGCATCCGATGATGCGGAACAGCTTGCGGGAATGCCGCTGAAGCGGCAAGTGTCACGTCACAACGGAGACGAGGCGCATGCCGCAGACCATCACGAAAGGCTACAAGGCGCTGCTCGCAGAGGCCGAGGCAAAGGTCGAGACGCTCTCGATCGAACAGGCGCAGGCACTCCATGGTCGCGACGATGTCGTCTTCGTCGATCTGCGCGACCCGCGCGAGCTGGAGCGGGAAGGGCGCATGCCCGGCGCGTTCCACTGCCCACGCGGCATGCTGGAGTTCTGGATCGACCCCGAGAGCCCTTACGCCAAGCCGGTGTTCCAGGAGGACAAACGCTTCGTCTTCTTCTGCGCCGGCGGCTGGCGCTCGGCGCTTGCGGCTCAGGCCGCGCAGGAGATGGGGCTTACCCCCGTCGCGCATATCGCGGGCGGTTTTGGCGCGTGGAAGAAGGCCGGTGCGCCATTCGAGGCGGCGGAGCCGAAAGAGCCGAAGGTCTAGGCGCGCTCTTGTCTCATATCCTGATCGTTCTGGCCGTCATCGGCTTCCTGTTCCGCAAGCCGCTGGGGCGGATGTTCGCGAAACAGTTTCCCGACCGCGCCAAGCGCCATCGCGTCGTCGGCACGATCATCCTGGCGTTCGCGCTGGTGATCGCGGTGAGATTGGCGGCGCTGTTGTGGAAGTGAGGCGGGTTTTTCCTTCCCCGGGGAGAGAAGGTAACACCTAGCGTGTCCCGCAATCGCCCCATGCGCAAAACACAACTTGCGCGGTTCGCATCTGCTCGCTTATCGTGCACTCGTGGCTCCAACTTATGAGAGGGAGGGCTGAATGGAATTCATCATCAAGTTCAGCTCCCCGCGAGTGTCCCGCCGCTAGGCCGGACTCGCCCGTGGCCCGCCTGAGCGGTCCCTGAGCCTTTTTCCATCGCGTCGTCATTTTTGCTGGAGCCCGGCGCGTTTTGCCGACTCTGCGTTTCTCGGAGCCGGCCCTTGGCGGGGCTGGATGATCCCATGTCAGTTGATGCCAAGACCGGGCGGCAGGAGGCTGCTCGCAAAGAGCCGTTCCGGGCCGTTCTCGGCTTTACCTTTCGTCACTGGGCGCGCGCGCCGCGCAGCGTCGCCTCCGTCGTCGCGACCGTGATGGTGGCGACGGCGGCTGACCTGTTCATGCCGCTTTATGCCGGCCGCCTTGTCGATGCGGTGGCGGGCTCGGGCGAGGCCGCCCGTTCGGCGGCGCTGGGCGCGCTCGCCGCCATGCTGGCGCTCGGCGCGATCACGGTCGCGGCGCGGCACCTGTCCTTCATCGGCATCACCGTGATGACGCTGAGGACGATGAGCGATGTGGCGCAGGAGGCCTTCGCGCGCCTGCAGCGCTTCTCGACCGACTGGCACGCCAACAACTTCGCCGGCTCGACCGTGCGCAAGATCACGCGCGGCATGTGGGCGCTCGACCTGCTGCACGACACGATCCTGATCGCGCTGCTGCCCTCGCTGATCGTGCTCGCCGGTACGACGCTGCTGCTCGCCTGGCACTGGCCGGCGATGGGCGCTGTCGTGCTCGTCGGCGCGCTCGCCTATATCGGCCTCACGGTTTCGCTGTCGCTCCACTATGTCGCGCCGGCGGCCCGCCTCGCCAATAGCTGGGACACTCGCGTCGGCGGCGCGCTGGCGGATGCGATCTCGTGCAACCCGGTGGTGAAGGCCTATGGCGCGGAGCTGCGCGAGGATGCCCGCCTCGCCGGCGTGCTGGCGAAATGGTCGCTCAGGACGCGCCGCACCTGGGTGCGCGGCACCACCTCCGGCACGGCGCAGCAGGTCATCCTGCTGGCACTGCGCGGCGCGGTGATCGGCCTCGTGATCTGGCTCTGGGCGAAAGGCCAGGCCACGCCGGGCGACGTTGCCTTCGTTTTGACGAGCTATGCGGTGGTGCATGGCTATCTGCGCGATGTCGGCCAGCATGTGCATAATCTCCAGCGTTCGGTGAACGACATGGAGGAACTCGTCGCCATGCATGCGCAGCCCTATGGCGTACCCGACGCCAAGGGCGCGGGCGCGCTCGCGGTGACGGCCGGCGCGATTGCCTTCGAAGGCGTGACCTTCCACTATGGAGGCCACGCGCAGCCGCTCTACCGCGATTTCTCGCTGAAGATCGCGGCCGGCGAGAAGGTCGGGCTGGTCGGGCGCTCGGGTTCCGGCAAGACGACCTTCGTCAAGCTGGTGCAGCGGCTCTACGACGTGACGGCGGGCCGCATCGCCATCGACGGCATCGACATCGCCGGCGTGACGCAGGCGAGCCTGCGTCAGCAGATCGCGATCGTGCAGCAGGAGCCGGTGCTGTTCCACCGCTCGCTGGCCGAGAACATCGCCTATGGCCGGCCCGGCGCCTCGCCCGCGCAGATCGAGCAGGCGGCAAAACTCGCCAACGCGCATGAGTTCATCATGCGACTGCCCAAGGGCTACGCCACGCTGGTCGGCGAGCGCGGCGTCAAGCTCTCGGGCGGCGAGAGGCAGCGCGTCGCGCTGGCGCGGGCCTTCCTTGCCGATGCGCCGATCCTGATCCTGGACGAGGCCACCTCCAGCCTCGATTCGGAATCGGAGGCACTGATCCAGCAGGCGATGGAACGGCTGATGCTCGGGCGCACCACGATCGTCATCGCGCACCGGCTCTCGACCGTGCGCGCGATGGACCGGATCCTGGTCTTCGACCGGGGCGAGGTGGTGGAGGAGGGGCCGCATCAGGCGCTGCTCGCCCGCGAGGGCGGCGTCTATCGCGGCCTGTTCGAGAAGCAGGTCAGCGAACTGGCGAAGGGGCTGGCGGCGTAGCGCCGCCGTGCTTCCTCTCCCCTTGCGGGAGAGGGTTGGAGTAAGGGGTCGGGCCGCGCTGTCCGCAAGACGGATTGCGCAGCGCGACCCCTCATCCGTCTCGGCCTCGCCGAGCCACCTTCTCCCGCAAGGGGAGAAGGAAGCGCGCCTCACCTCGGCGCGAGTGCTCTCGGCCGCACGCCCTTCACCGGCCCCGGCGGCAGTGGCTCGTCGCTGGCAGCCAGCCCCTTCAGATCCAGATTGGGCTTGCTCAGAAACCGAGTCACATTGGCAATGTAAGCCTCGGGCAGCGACCAATGTTTCGCCGCTGCGACCACCGTCTCCATATAGCCGGGCTTGGGCCTGCCGACCGAGCCGGAGCGCCCGACATAGACCAGCGCCCGCTTCGCCCCGCCGGGAACGATCACCGGCTGGCTGATCTTGACGTAGAGGCCGCTGGCGATGTCCTCGAATTTGTCGAGCGTGCGGACGTCCCCGAGCGAACAATCCCAGAGCATCCCATGGACCTCCTCGCGCGGATCTCGGATCACCGAGGCGTAGCCATCGGTGGTGACGATGAAGCGGTGGCGCGGCAGGCGTGCGGGGCCGAGCGGCTTCGAATTCGGGCAGCGATCGGCCATCCCGATCGGGTCCATGTTGAGGCCGTAGGCGAAGTAGAGGGGCATGGCGCTTTAACCGTCCAATGGCTCTGCCGTCATGCTCGACCTTGTGCCGAGCATCCATGTTTTGGGCGTGGAGCTCGACGAGCGAAAACGTGGATGGTCGGGACAAGCCCGACCATGACGCGCCTCCAGCCGATGCGCGTCACTTCGTTTTCTCGAATAGTTCCCGCCCGATCAGCATGCGCCTGATCTCGCTCGTCCCGGCCCCAATCTCGTAGAGCTTGGCGTCGCGCAGCAGCCGCCCGGTCGGGTAGTCGTTGATGTAGCCGTTGCCGCCCAGCAACTGGATCGCGTCGAGCGCGATCTGCGTCGCCTTCTCGGCCGAGATCAGGATCGCGCCGGCTGCGTCCTCGCGCGTTGTCTCGCCCCGATCGCAGGCCTTGGCGACGGCGTACACATAGGCCTTGCAGGCGTTCATCATCACATACATGTCGGCAAGCTTGCCCTGCACGAGCTGGAACTGGCCGATCGACTGGCCGAACTGCTTGCGTTCGTGGACATAGGGCATGACCACGTCGAGCGCCGCCTGCATGATGCCGAGAGGGCCTGCCGAGAGCACGACGCGTTCGTAATCGAGCCCCGACATCAGCACGTTGACGCCGCGCCCGACCGCGCCGAGCACGTTCTCCTCGGGCACCTCGCACTCCTCGAAGACGAGTTCGCAGGTGTCGGAGCCGCGCATGCCGAGCTTGTCGAGCTTCTGGTGGGTCGAGAATCCCTTCATGCCCTTCTCAATCAGGAAGGCCGAGATGCCGCGCGAGCCGGCCTCCGGATCGGTCTTGGCATAGACCACCAGCGTCTCGGCGATCGGCCCGTTGGTGATCCACATCTTGTTGCCGGTCAGGACATAGCGGTCGCCCTTCTTCACGGCCTTCGTCTTCATCGAGACGACGTCCGAGCCCGCGCCGGGCTCCGACATGGCGAGCGCACCGACATGCTCGCCCGAGATCAGCTTCGGCAGGTACTTCGCCTTCTGCGCGGCGTTGCCGTTGCGGGCGATCTGGTTGATGCAGAGGTTAGAATGCGCGCCATAGCTCAGCCCGACGGAGGCCGAGGCGCGGCTGACCTCCTCGATCGCGACGACATGTTCGAGATAACCGAGCCCCGAACCACCATCCTCCTCCTTGACGGTAATGCCGTGCAGGCCGAGCGCCCCCATTTCTGGCCAGAGATCGCGCGGAAACTGGTTGTCCCTATCGATCGCCTCGGCGCGCGGGGCGATCTTCTCCTGCGCGAAGGCGTGGACCGTGTCGCGAATGGCGTCGGCGGTCTCGCCGAGATCGAAATTGAACGGGCGCGGCGCGTTGGCGAGCATATCTCTGTCCTCCCGGATGTCAGGCTGGAGCCGTCGCTCCTTGGCTCGCGTTATAGCGCGGTCGCGGGCTTTGTCAGCGCGAGGCCGCGCAACCTATGCTCGGTCAAACGGCCCGGATCGCCGCCCGCACCCCGTCGATGACGAACTGCACGGCCAGCGCCGCCAGGATGACGCCGAGCAGGCGCGTGAGCACGACATTGCCGGTCACGCCGAGCAGACGCGCCATCGGCGTCGCCAGCAGAAAGACCACGAGGCAGGACAGGATCACCAGCGCGCTGATGGCTGCGAGCGAGGTGAGTAGCACGAGGTCGCCTTCGGCCCGCCCCGCCAGCAGCATCATCGCCGTCAGCGCGCCCGGCCCCGCCATCAGCGGGATGGCGAGCGGGAAGGCGGCGACGTTGCGGATATGGTCCTGGGTGATCGCGGTCTCGGCGGTCTGCGCCTTGCGCTCGTTGCGGCGTTCGAACACCATCTCGAATGCGATCCAGAACAGCAGCAGCCCGCCGGCGATGCGGAAGGCGGGCAGCGAGACGCCGAGTGCCTTCAGCACCACGTCGCCTGCCACGGCGAAGAAGGCCATGATGCCGAAGGCGATGATGCAGGCCCGGATCGCGACCTGCCTGCGCTCTCCCGTCGTCATGCCGCGCGTCAGGGACAGGAAGATCGGCGCGAGCCCTGGCGGATCCAGCGTGACGAGCAGCGTAACGAGGGCCGAGGTGAGGAAATCGAGGGTCATAGCGGCGAGTTAGGCACGCCGTGTCGCGCCCGTCACCCGGCAATTGCGGCGGGATTGCTGCGGCGGTTCCGGAATCGATTCAGAAAACAGGTCTAAGATATTGATTTAGATCAGTAAAAATTCATGTTGAGATTGGCCTGTTTCGCTGGCTTCCTCACACGGAATCGGATAGCCAGAAGCCTGAAAAACAACAGAAATCGGGACCTTCCCCCTTGGCCGAAGACGACGACGCAAAGCGCCCCGATGAGCCCCAGTTCGGCGGCGACATCAAGCCGATTGGCATCACCGACGAGATGAAGAAGAGCTATCTCGACTACGCCATGAGCGTGATCGTGAGCCGCGCTCTGCCCGACGTTCGCGACGGCCTCAAGCCCGTCCACCGGCGCATCCTGTTCTCGATGCACGAAAACAAGAACACGCCCGACCGGCCCTACACCAAATGCGCCCGCATCGTCGGCGACACGATGGGCCGCTACCATCCGCACGGCAATCTCGCGGTCTATGACGCGCTGGTGCGCATGGCGCAGGATTTTTCGCTGCGGCTGCCGCTGATCGACGGGCAGGGTAATTTCGGCTCGATGGACGGCGACAGCCCTGCTGCCGACCGCTACACCGAGGCAAGGCTCGAAAAAGCGGCGATGACGCTGCTGGAAGACCTCGACTTCGACACGGTCGCGTTCCAGCCGAACTATGACGGCAAGGAGCAGGAGCCGACGGTTCTGCCGGCGCGCTTCCCCAATCTGCTCGTCAATGGCGCGGGCGGCATCGCCGTCGGCATGGCGACCAACATCCCGCCGCATAATCTCGGCGAGGTCATCGACGCCTGCGTCGCGCTGATCGACAATCCCGAGATCACCATCGACGAGCTGATCGAGATCGTGCCCGGCCCGGATTTTCCGACAGGGGCCTCGATCATGGGCCGCAGCGGCATCCATTCGGCCTATCACAACGGGCGCGGCTCGATCGTGATGCGCGCGAAGACGCATATCGAGGAGCTGCGAAAGGAGCGCGAGGCGATCATCGTCACCGAGGTGCCCTACCAGGTGAACAAGGCCGCGATGGTCGAGAAGATCGCCGAGATGGTGCGCGAGAAGCGCATCGAGGGCATCTCCGACCTGCGCGACGAATCGAGCCGCGAGGGCGTGCGCGTCGTCATCGAGATCAAGCGCGACGCGCTCTCGGACGTCGTGCTGAACCAGCTCTATCGCTTCACCCAGCTCCAGACCTCGTTCGGCGCGAACATGGTCGCGCTGAACGGCGGGCGGCCGGAAGTCCTGAACCTCAAGGACTTCATCTCGGCCTTCGTCGAGTTCCGCGAGGAGGTGGTCTCGCGCCGCACGCGCTTCCTGCTCAACAAGGCCCGCGAGCGCGCCCATGTGCTGTGCGGGCTCGCGACCGCCGTCGCCAATATCGACGAGGTCATCCGCCTGATCCGGACTGCGCCGAACCCGGCCGCAGCCCATGCCTCGCTGATGGAACGCAACTGGCCGGCCGAGGACATCGCGCCGCTGATCGCGCTGGTCGACGATCCGCGCCATCCGATCAATGCGGACGGCACCTACAGGCTCTCCGATGCGCAGGCGCGTGCGATCCTCGAGCTGCGTCTTGCCCGCCTGACGGCGCTGGGCCGCGAAGAGATTGGCGAGGAGCTGTCGAAGCTCGCCAAGGAGATCGCGGATTACCTCGACATCCTGCGCTCGCGCGCGCGCATCCAGGCGATCATCAAGACCGAACTCGCAGAGGTGAAGGCCGCCTTCGCCACGCCGCGCCGCACCACGATCCAGGACTGGGGCTCCGACCTCGACGACGAGGATCTGATTGCGCGCGAGGACATGGTCGTGACCGTGTCCCATGCCGGCTACATCAAGCGCGTGCCGCTCTCGACCTATCGCGCGCAGAAGCGCGGCGGCAAGGGGCGCTCGGGCATGGCGACGCGCGACGAGGATTTCGTCACGCGGTTGTTCGTCGCCAACACGCATACGCCCGTGCTGTTCTTCTCCTCGGAAGGGCAGGTCTACAAGGAGAAGGTCTGGCGGCTGCCGCTGGCGGCGCCGAATGCGCGCGGCAAGTTCCTCAACAACATGCTGCCGCTCGAAAAGAACGAGCGCATCACCACCATCATGCCACTGCCCGAGGACGAGGAGAGCTGGGAGACGCTGGACGTCATGTTCGCGACCGCGTCCGGCGGCGTCCGGCGCAACAAGCTGTCGGATTTCGTCAACGTCAACCGCGCCGGCAAGATCGCTATGAAGCTGGACGAGGGCGATCATATCGTCGACGTGCAGATCTGCACCGAGCATGACGACGTGCTGCTGACGACGGCGGCAGGCCAGTGCATCCGCTTCGAGGTGCCGGAGGTGCGCGTGTTCAAGGGCCGCGATTCCACCGGCGTGCGCGGCATCAACCTGGCGCAGGGCGACAGCGTGATCTCGCTGGCGATCCTCAAGCATCTCGATGCGACGCCCGAGGAGCGCACGACCTATCTCAAGGACGCAGCCGCCGCCCGCCGCGCCATCAGTGGAGAGGCTGAGGAGGCCGAAACCACGCAGGTCACGAGCGAGCCGGAGGAGAGCGCCGGCGAGGTCGAACTCGGCGACAAGCGCGTCCAGATGCAGCTTGCCGAGCAGTTCATCCTGACGGTCTCGGAGAACGGCTACGGCAAGCGCACCTCTTCATTCGAGTACCGGGTCACCGGGCGCGGCGGCAAGGGCATCGTCGCCATGGTCGTCAACGAGCGCAATGGCCGCCTGATTGCCTCGTTCCCCGTGGAGGAGCGCGACGAGATCATGCTGATCTCCGATGGTGGGCAGACCATCCGCATGCCCGTGGAAGGCGACAAGCCGATCCGCATCGCCGGCCGCTCGACGCAAGGGGTGACGATCTTCGACACCGCCGAGGGGGAGAAGGTCGTCTCGGTCGAGCGCATCGGCGAGGATGGCGATGATGACGCGGCGGTCGAGGGCGAGGTCGAAGCCGGTGAGGGCGGCGGCAAGTAAAGCCGCCGGCTGTCTGTCAGCGCAAAAGCTGGATCGGGAAGGTCAGCGCGCCGGGGTTTCGCCGGGCGCTGTCGACATCGAGTTCGAACGTCGGAGCGTCGAGCGGGCCACGCAGCACGAAAGGCACTCTCGGCGAACCGCCGGGGGGCGAGAGCAGGGCGGCGAAATCGAGCCAGCGACCGGGCAGCGAGGCCTGTCCCGAGAGCGCAACGCGGAAGGCGGTCCCAGCCATCTGCGAATCGAACAGCGTCGCGATGCCGCCCGCGACATTGGCCTGCAGCACCGCGCTCTCGAACGCCGTCTTGCCCTGCCGCCAGTCGCGCAAGGCGAGCGCGGGGTTGCGCTCGATCCGGCGCAGCAGATCGGCAAGGGCGACGCCGCCGATCTCGCCCTGCCGCAGCACGAGCCCGGCCTTGCCGTTGAACGAGGCCAGCATATCCTCCCAACTGCCGCCGACGCCCTCCAGCGCTAGTTGGAGATTGCCGGCGCCGCTCAGCCGGCCGAAATCGGGCATGTCAGATGCGGCCTGGCCGAGATTGATCCGCTCGAGCCCGGCCTGAAGCCTGAGATCGACGCCGCTAGCGCCAAGCACGGCGAGCACGCGCCCCTTGGCCGCGCCGCCATAGAGGCTGGCGCGCAGCAGCGAGGCCTCGAACCGCCCCTTGCGGACGAGAAGCTGCGTCGCGAGGTCGGTCAGCCGTGCGCCGTGGAAGCGCGCCGCATCCACCGAAACCCGCAGGTCGATGTCGTGGCTGGTCCAGGCCTCGAAATCGAGCGGCGTCGTATCGCGCTGGCCGAAGGCCGAGGGCGTCAGGCCGAGCCGCCCGGCGGCACGGCCGACATCTAGGCTCGCGCCGGCAAGCGTGCCAGACAGCGCCCAGCGTGGGCCGAGATCGGCGAGCTTGATCGCGCCGTCGAGCCGTTCGCCGTCCAGGCTGGCCACAACCTGGCTCAGCGAAGCCTCGCGCGGCTTCAGGAGCGCCTCAGCGGACAGGCTCAGCGCGCCGATCGCGCCCGCGAGCCGTGGCGTCTCGCCGAACCATTCGAGCAGGGCTGGCAGGCTACGTGTCGTCAGAGTCAACTGGCCGTTGACCACCGACTCGGTCAATCCGGAACGAAGGCCGTCGAAGCGCAGCGAAAGCAGGGGCGACGTCGCGCTCAGGCTCAGCCGCGCCCGGTCGCCGGCCATCGGCCATTGCAGAGCGATCTCGGTGCGCACGCCGCGCCAGTTGAGCGATCCGTCGATGACGAGGGGATCCTGCGCCGTGCGGTCGCCGGCGACGAGATTGACGTCGCGCAGGATGGTGCGGATCGCGCCTTGCGCTCGGACGAAGACAGAGCCCGAACTGATGACGATTTTGCTCTGGCTGAGCAGGGGCTCGAGCAGGGAGAGCGGTCCCGAGAACCAGTCCCCGAGCGTATCGCCTTCGCCGCCGGCGGCGATGTCGATCTGTGGGGTGACGAGATCGATCCGGTCGAAAGCGATCTCGCCTGAGACCAGCGACAGCAGACGCAGCCGCGCTCGCAGCCGCAGCGCCTTGCCGGCGAGAGGGCCTTCTTTCTGGTTGAAGGCGACGTTGGAGAGGCTGATCCGGGGCAGCGGGAGCAGGGCGATCTCGGCCTTGTCGAGCCCGGTCACGACCAGGCCGGTGCGGCGCTCGATCGCCGCGATGACCTGTGTCTCGACCCGGCCGACGGCGACGCCCCAGGACTGCAATCCAAGCAGCGCCAGCGCGATGGCGAGACATCCGGCAAGGATTTTGAAGCGTCGTGTCATGAGCCCGGGAGAACGGCGAATCCGGCGTCGCGCCGGCTTCGGAAAGGCGATGTCCGGTGTATGCCGATGCCGGAGGATTGTCGAGTTACGCGAGGTTTCCGCTCAGACGGTCGCCGTCAAGGCTTCGCCCCGGCGCGCGCGAGGATGACTGCCGGATAAAGCCCTGCCAGCACGATAAGCAGCCCGGCCAGCGCGCCGTCCTCGAAGGAGCCGCGCGAGGCATGCCCGTAGACGATCGTGGCCAGCGTCTCGACATTGAGCGGCCGCAACAGCAGCGTGGCCGGCAGTTCCTTCATGCAGTCGACGAAGACGAGCAGGGCCGCGGCCGCGATCGCAGGCCGCGCCAGCGGCCAGTGCAGGCGGCGCAGCACTTCGGTTGAACCTGCGCCGAGGGCGCGCGCCGCATCGTCGACGCGCGGCGAAATCCGCGACAGGCCGCTTTCGATGCCGCCGATCGCGATCGAGAGGAAACGCACGACATAGGCGATCACCAGCGCCGCGCCCGAGCCGATCAGCAGCAGGCCGGGATTGAGCCCGAACCACGCGATCATCGCATTGGCGAAGGCATTGTCGAAGGCTGCCAGCGGGCCGAGCAGGCCCAGCGCCAGCACGGCGCCGGGCAGGGCATAGCCGAGGCAGGCCGCACGCAGGGCGGTCGGCAGCCAGGGCTCGCGGCCCTGCCGCGCGCCCGCCGCGATGGCCAGACCCAGCGCCACGACGATGGCCGCCGCAAGCCCCGAGAGCAGCATGGTATGGCCAAGATGGATCAGCAGCGCCCCATCGATCCGGCTCAGCAGGCCGCGACGGATGACCTCTGCGGCCAGGAAGCCGATCGGCAGGATCGCGCCCAGCAGCACGGGCAGTGTACAGGCCAGAACAGCAAGCGCGGCCCGCCGACCGCCGAGCCGCGTGCGGCCGACCGCGCGCGGCTGGCGCACCGACAGGGCGAATCGCCGCTGACCGCGCAGCCTGGACTCGATCAGGATCAGCACGACGACAAAAAGCATCATGATGCAGGCGATCTGGGCTGCGCCAGCCAGCGAACCGCGGTTTAGCCAGGTCGTATAGATCGAAAGCGTCAGAGTCCGTACGCCGAGGTGCTCGCTGGCGCCGATGTCGTTGAGCGCCTCCAGCAGCGCCAGCGTCAGACCGGCCGCCAGCGCCGGCCGCGCCAGCGGCAGGCCGATGCGCCAGAAGAGCTGCCGAGGCGTCGCGCCCAGCGTCCGTCCGGACTCGACGATGCTGGCGCTCTGCAGCCCGAACAGCGCCCGGACGCTGAGATAGACATAAGGGTAGAGCACGATCGCCATCAAGAAGATCGCGCCCGCGAGATTGCGCGGATCGGGAAACCAGTAGTCCCGCAGGCTGCGCCAGCCCGTCAGCGCCCGCAGAGCGGTCTGCAGGGGACCCTGGAAACCGAGGAAATCGACGTAGATATAGGCCGTGATGTAGGTCGGCATCGCCAGCGGCAGCACGAGCGCCCATTCGAAGGCGCGGCGGCCGGGGAACTCGTACTGCGTCACCAGCCAGGCCGTACCGACGCCGATGACAGCGCAGGCGAGGCCGACGCCCGCGAGCAAGGCTACCGTGCCGCCCAGCGCCTGCGGGATGACGTTGGCGGCCAGATGCGGCCAGATCGACGCAGCCTGCCACGACAGCGCCGTCGCGGCCAGGGCCAGCAGCGGCAGAGCGACGAGGCAGGCCCCCAGCAGCAACGCCCAGACGAAACGGCTCGACGGCCGCCACTGGCGTGGCGACCGTCGCGGATGAGAGGCATGAAGGCTCAGGCTCAATTGTCGAAGCCGACCTTGTCGACGAGATCGGCCGCGGCCTTGCGGTTCTTGGCGACGTCGCCGAGTGGCGTCGTATCGGGCGTGATCGCGCCGAGCAGCTTGACGGCGGCGCTTTCCTTCACGTCCGGGTTGACCGGGAACTCGAAATTGCCGTCGGCGTAGAGGGTCTGGGCCTTCTCGCTGAGCATGTATTCGATCAGTTTGACGGCCTCTGCCTTGTTCGGCGCGTTCTTGGCAATGGCGGCAGCCGATACGTTCACATGCGTGCCGCCATTGGCGAAGGTGGTCTTGAGCGGCTTGATCGCGTCGAACCAGCCTTTCTGCTCGTTCTTCGCCTGGCTCATCAGTCCGATATAGTAGGTGTTGATGATGGCGATGTCGCACTGGCCCGACAGGATGTCGCGCGCCACCTCGCGGTCGCCGCCGCCGGGCTTGCGGGCCGTGTTGGCCTTCAGCGCCTTGAGATAGGTCTCCGTCTTCTCGGCGCCGTTGCGGGCGAGATAGGCGGCGAAGAAGGCGTTGTTGTAGGGGTGCTGACCGGCGCGGATGCAGAACTTGCCCTTCCACTTCGGGTCGGCAAGCTCTTCATAGGTGATCGCATCCTGCTTCACGCGGTCCTTCGAGACGACGACGATGCGGGCCCGCTTGGTCAGCGTGACCCAGTTGTTACCGGCGCCACGCAACTGGGCCGGAACCGCCTTGTCGACGGCCGCCGACTGGATGGCTTGAGTGATGCCGGCCTGGGCCAGCGCGTCGATCTGGCCGACATCGACCAGCAGCATCACGTCGGCGGGGCTGTTGGCGCCCTCGGCCGCGACGCGCTCCTGCAGGCCGTCCTTCAGGAACACGGCATTGACCTTGACGCCGGTGTCCTTGGTGAAGGCCTCCAGAACCGGGTTGAGCAGGCCGGGCTCGCGGGTGGTGTAGAGATTGACGCTCTGGGCCAGCGCGGGCGCGGCAAACAGGCACGATGCGACAGCGAGAGCGGAGAGGGAGGTCGTCGGCTTCATGGTTCGCTCCTTCGGGATCAGGCCAAGTCAGGCGGCGCGATGAGCGGAGCGGTAGAGCGACCAATCCCGATCGTCAACAAAAAAGACTTTTAAATCAGATAGTTATAAGTCTTCTAAGCTGTGTCGAAATTAGAATTCATCAAAGTTGGCGTGTGATCACAGGTCGGTGGAAGGGGCGCTTCGCGCTCCTTCCACATGTCGCTGGAATATGCCGATGCCGGCTTAGCGCGAGATCGGAATGATGCGGACCGTGCCGCGCGCCGCCGGATCGAGCGTGCCGCGCAGGGCTGTCGCGTCGTTGGCGACGGTGTCGTCCTGGACGCTCGCCTCGCGCAGGCGCATCTGGCGGCGAAGGCTGGTGGCTTGCGCTTCTTTCCGGGAAATGCCGACCAGCGCGTCGATTTGCCGACGCTGGCCCGTGCTGAGCTCGGCGGAGCTGCGGAAATCGCGGAAGTCCTGCGCCCGATAGGGCCAGCGCTGCGAGCCGGCGAAGGTCCGGACCTTGCCGTCGAGCACGACGCTGTCGCCGGGACGCAGCGTGAAGTCGCGCAACAGCGAGACGCGACGCTCGCCAGCCTGGACGATCGCCGGGCGGCAGGCCGAATCGGCGGATTTCTCGTGACCATAGGCGACGGGCAGGGCCCGGTAGCGCTTGCCGTCGGCGGCTTGCGCGTCGTCGATGGTGTCGGCGCCGGCTGCGACGCGGAAGACCTTGACGGGGATGCCGGGGTTCATCGCCTGGCAAAGCGCCTCATGGCCCTTCATCTCGGCCTGCGAACGCAGATAGCCGATCGGCGCATGGAAGCCGTCGCAGAGCCGCACGCAGATGGTGCGCGCCACATCCGCCGCGCCTGAGACGGTGTCGAGCCGGGCGACGACCTGCTGTGTCTTCTTCGGCCGGGACGGCGCTGCGGCGGCCGTGCTGCGCGGCTTGAACGGATTGAGTTCGAGCGGCGGCTGGGCCAGACGGCCGTCCGGGCGCTGCTGGAAGATGTTCTGGTACCAGCGCCCTTCTGCGGGGGCATAGGCTCTGGTCGAGCTGTAGGCGACCGGCGGCGGGGCCGCGTAGCGCACGGCTTGCCGCGGGGCCTGATCGGTGAAGAAGGCACGGATGCCGGCGTCGTTCTCGGCCTGGACGACCGAGACGGTCAGCACCACGCCACCTGCGCCGAGCGCAAGCCCGAACAGACCGAGCGCCGCGCTGCGCATCGCGCCTGCGGGCCTGCCTATCCTGCCAGGGGTCGAGAACTCGCTGGCGGGCGCGCGCGCGTCCGCCTTCTGGTCGTCACGGACACGCAACATCGCGTCAACTCCACTGCACGCTTGTCCACTCGTCCGCCGCCAGATTTTTCTAGTTTACTTTTCGTTAAGGCACAACGCCGCATGCGGCCTATCCCGCTGCAATGACGAGGATGCTTAACGCAACGACGCGACGAAAAAGCCCGCCACAACGGGCGGTTGCGGCGGGCTTTTCATCGGGGGCGAAGTGCGGACGACTACAGATCGGGCTTGTGAACCGCGCTCGGCACCGCGACAGGCGCGGCCGGGCCGAGGATCTCGATCGGCTCGCGCCGGTTGCGCCCGGAAAGCCAGCTATCGACCTTGTCGAGATAGAAATACACCACCGGGGTGATGTAGAGCGTCAGGAGTTGCGAGACGAGCAGGCCGCCGACGACGGCGATGCCGAGCGGCTGGCGCAGTTCGGCGCCCGCGCCATGGCCGATCGCGATCGGCAGCACGCCGAACACGGCGGCGAAGCTCGTCATCATGATCGGCCGGAAGCGGACCAGCGCTGCCTCGCGGATGGCCGACAGCGCGTCGTCGCCCATCTTGCGTCGCTCGATGGCGAAATCGACCATCATGATGGCGTTCTTCTTGACGATGCCGACCAGCATCAGGATGCCGATGATCGCGATAACCGAGAGGTCCATGCCGTAGTACTGCAGCGCCAGCAGCGCTCCCAGGCCAGCCGAAGGCAGGCCCGACAGGATCGTGATCGGGTGGATGAAGCTCTCGTAGAGAATGCCGAGGATGATGTAGATCACCAGGATGGCGGCAACGATCAGCAGGCCCTGGCCCTTCAACGCGTCCTGGAAGAGCTGGGCCGAGCCCGCAAAGCTCGTCACGATCGTGGCCGGCAGGTTGACGTCGCGCTCGGCGGCGCGGATCGCGTTCACGGCGTCGCCGAGCGAGATGCCGGGCGCGGTGTTGAACGAGATCGTCACCGCCGGCTGCTGCGCGATGCGGTTGACCGCCAGCGGGCCGACGCTCGGCTTGATGGTGGCGACCGATTCCAGCGGGACGTTCAGCCCGTTGGAGGCCTTGAGCAGCAGGCGCGACAGCACGGCGGGGTCCTGCTGGTAGGCCCGGTCGGCCTCCATGATGACCTGATAGTCGGTCGCGGGCGTGAAGATGGTCGCGATCTGGCGCGAGCCGAATGCGTTGCCGAGCGCCTGCCTGATCTGGTCCGAGGAGATGCCGAGGCTGGCGGCGCGCTCGCGGTCGATCTCGATCGAGAGCTGAGGATTGCGCAGTTGCAGGTCGATATTGGCGTCGCGCAGTTGCGGTATCTGCGACAGGCGCTGCTGCATCAGCGGCGCATAGGCGAAGAGCTGGTTCAGGTCCGGCCCCTGCAACTGATAGAGATACTGCGCGCGCGAGGCGCGGCCGGCGTTGAGGTTGATGTTCTGGACCTGCTGGAACACGGCCGTCATGCCGGGCACTTCGGAGGTTGCGCGCCTGAGTCGCGCGATCACGACATCGGCCTTGTCGCGCTGGTCCTTGGGCTTCAATGCGATGAACATGAAGCCGTTGTTGACCGCGTTGAAGCCGCCGATGTTCGAGGTCAGGTAATCGACCGCCGGGTCGGCGCGCACGATCTCGGCGACGCGCTGCTGGCGCGAGGCCATCGCCTCGAAGGAGGTGTCGGGCGGACCCTCGGTGGCGCCGCGCAGAAGCCCGGTATCCTCGATCGGGAAGAAGCCCTTGGGCACGGTCGTGTAGAGATGGGCGGAGTACCAGACCGTGCCGAGCGTCAGCAGCAGCATCAGGAAGCGGGCCTTAAGCGTCCAGTCCAGCGTGACGCGGTAGGCGGTCAGCATGCCCTGGAAACCGGCCTCGAAGACCCGCTCGACGATGTTGGGCTTCTTGTGATGGTCATGCGCCTTGAGGAAGCGGGCGCAGAGCATTGGGGTCAGCGTCAGCGAGACGAAGCCCGAGACGATGATCGCCGCCGAGATCGTGCCGGCGAAGGTGACGAAGACCTTGCCGACGACGCCGCCCATGAAGAAGACCGGGATGAAGACGGCGACCAGCGAGATGGTGATCGAGATGATGGTGAAGCCGATCTCGCGCGAGCCGTCGAGCGCGGCCTGGAACGGCTTCTTGCCCATCTCGATGTGCCGGACGATGTTCTCCAGCATGACGATGGCGTCGTCGACGACGAAACCGACCGCGAGAGTCAGCGCCAGAAGCGAGATGTTGTCGAGCGAATAGCCCAGCGCGTACATCGCGGCAAAGGTGCCGATGAGAGAGATCGGCAGCGCCAGCGCCGGTATCACGGTGGCGGCAAGGTTCTTCAGGAACAGGAAGATCACCATGATGACGAGCACGATCGCCAGCACGAGCGAGAACTCGACATCCTCGACAGCCTCGCGGATCGGAATCGAACGGTCGTTGAGGATGTGCAGGTCGATCGCGGCGGGAAGCTGCGCACGATAGGCGTCGATGCGGTTCCTGATGCTGTCGACGACCTCGACCGTGTTGGCGTCGGATTGCCGGTAGACCGCCAGGATGATCGAGCGCTGGCCGTTGTACCAGCTCGCGGTCTGGTCGTTCTCGACGGAGTCGTAGACGGTCGCGAGGTCCTCCAGGCGGATCGGCACACCGTTCTTCTGCGCGACGATGAGGTTGCCGTACTCGGAGGCGCGTTCGAGCTGGCCGGTGGCGCCGAGCGTCAGGCGCTGGTTCTCGCCGTTCAACGAGCCGACCGGCGCGTTGGAGTTGGCGGCGGCGACGGCGTTGCGGACGTCTTGCAGAGCGAGGCCGCGCGAGGAAACAGCATCCGGATTGATCTTAATGCGGACGGCGTATTTCTGCGCGCCGAAAATGTTGACCTGGGCGACGCCGTTGAGCTGCGAGATCTGCTGCTGGAGGATGTTTTCGCCGAACTCATGGACCTCGTAGAGCGGCTTGGTGGCCGAGGTCAGCACCATGAACAGGATCGGCGTGTCAGCCGGGTTGACCTTCCTGAAGCTGGGCGGGGAGGGCAGTTCCGGCGGCAGCCGCCGCGCGGTCGCGCTCAAAGCCGCCTGCACGTCGAGCGCGGCCCCGTCGATGTTGCGGTTGAGGTCGAACTGCAGCGTGATCGAGGTTGAGCCCTGCTGCGAGACCGAGGACATCGAGGTGATGCCCGAGATCGAGGCGAATTCGCGCTCCAGCGGGGCCGCGACCGAGGAGGCCATTGTCTCAGGGCTCGCGCCCGGCAGGCGGGCGCTGACGTTGATGGTCGGGAAATCGACGCGCGGCAGCGCCGCCACAGGCAGTTGCTTGAAGGCGAACAGTCCGAAGATCAGGAAAGTGGCCATGATCAGCGTGGTCATGACCGGGCGGCGGATGCAGATTTCCGGCAGGCTCATCAGGTCGAACTCCCCCGCTGCGAGGTCAGGTTGCCGGGCGGCCTGCCGCCTGCGCCGCCGCCGCGATTGCGCTCGACCGTGCGGGCGCCGTCGGTAAGGAGCAGCGCGCCGTCGACTACGACCGCCTCGCCGCCCTTGAGGCCCGAGGCCAGCACGACGCGACCGTCGATGCTGCGATCGACCACGACAGGCCGCGTGCGGGCGATGCCATCCTCGATGACGAAGACGAACGCGCCGCTCTGGCCGTTCTGCACGGCCTCGCGCGGAACGGTCATGGCGTCGGGCTCGACCCGCAGCGAGATCCGCACCTGGCAGAGTGCGCCCGGCCAGAGCGTTTCACCGGCGTTGTCGAAGATCGCGCGCATCTGGATGGTGCCGGTCGTGGCGTCGACCAGATTGTCGATGACGGCGATCTTGCCCTCGGCGGCTTCCGTAACGCCCTGCTGGGTGGCGCGCACGGTGGCCGTGCCGGCCGTCATCGCGGCCTTGATCTCGGGCAGATGGCGCTGCGGCAGGGCGAATGAGACATAGATCGGGTCGATCTGGTTGATGGTCGCCAGCACGCCGGAATTGTCGCCGGTCTTGGCGATGTTGCCTTCCTTGAGGGCCGCGACGCCGATCCGGCCGGAGACCGGGGCCGTGATGGTGTAATAGGTCAACTGAACCTTCAGGCCATCGACCGCAGCCTCGCCGCCACGGATCGAGGCGCGCAGCGTCGCGGCCGTGGCGCGCGCCGTCTCAAGGCGCTGGTCGGTGGCGAATTCGCGCTTGGCCAGTTCCTCGGCGCGGCGCAGATCGGCCTCCGCCGAGACCAGCGAGGCGCGGTCGCGGGCGACGTTCGCCTCGGCCTGACGCAGGCTCGCCTCGAGTTGGCGTGAGTCCAGCCTGAACAGCAAATCGCCCTTCTTGACGACATCGCCGTCCTTGAAGCCGACCTCCATGATCTGGCTCTCGACCCTGGTGCGTACGGTGACGGCCGAGATCGTCTGCGCGGTGCCGATCGCCTCCAGCCTGACCGGCATCGGCCGGCGCTCGGCGACCGCGGTGACGATCGTGGCGGGCGGACGCTGCGGGGCCGCGCTGCGCGGGCCTCCTGCGCCGGTGGCAGGCTTGGCCACAGCGACGGTGTAGGGCGGAATGACCTTGCCGTAGGGAATCTTGTCGAGCGGGGCAGGGACGGGGCGGCCCGTATAATGAAGTCCCGCGCCGGTGGCGACGACGCCGACCGCTGCCAGGACGAAAACACGTCCGAACGTCAGAACCGGCATGCCGAAAAGCCTTGCGCCAGAGGGGGGACCTGGCTCGCCTGTACCAAATGGAACGGTTGTCCCCCAAACCGTTCCGCTCTCTAGCATTTAGCATGCCGAGACGATTTTTTGCGCGCAAGCGCAAAACACGGTTTATCCGGCAATGTCGCGCGGATGTGACAGGTTTCCTCTGGGGCGTGGCGTAGGGGAAGTTCGCGCCTGAAGCGAAGAGCTAGATGACCGTCGCGACGACGCCGACCCACATCAGGAACAGGCAGACGAGACCGGCCGCGAAGACCAGCGCGCGGGTCTGCAGCCGGTTCGACCCGGTATGCACCAGCGTATGGGCGATGCGGGTTGCGACGAAGGTCCAGGCCAGCGCCGTCATGATGTAGCCGCTGGCGCCGACCTCCATCGCCAGCATGATCAGCGCGAAGAACAGGACGGGCGTCTCGAACTGGTTGGTGAAATTCGCCGCCGCCAGCCTGGCGCGGTCCGGATAGGCGTCCGTCGAGACCGCCACGTCGGCCATCCGGACCTCCTTGCCGACCAGCGCCTTGCGCCGGCGCACGAACATGATGACCAGCACCACGAAAGTCCACAGGATCTGGGCGAGCGCCGGATAGATCAGCTTGATGGTCATGGGTTGCCTCTTGTCGGGGTCTTGTCTTGCGACGGTCGCTCAGGACCGGGTCGGATAATTCGGGCTTTCGCGCACGATCGTCACGTCGTGGACATGGCTCTCGCGCAGGCCCGCGCTGGTGATGCGGATGAAGCGGGCTTTTGCCTGATAATCGGCGAGATCCCTGCCGCCGACATAGCCCATCGCGGCGCGCAGGCCGCCGGCGAGCTGGTGCAGCACGCTCGAGACCGGGCCCTTATAGGCGACCTGGCCCTCGATGCCCTCGGGCACCAGCTTCAGCGCATCCTTGATGTCCTGCTGGAAGTAGCGGTCGGCCGAGCCGCGCGCCATCGCGCCGACCGAGCCCATGCCGCGATAGGATTTGTAGGAGCGGCCCTGATACAGAAACGTCTCGCCCGGCGTCTCGTCCGTGCCCGCCAGAAGCGAGCCGACCATGGCGCAGGAAGCCCCTGCCGCCAGGGCCTTGGCGAGATCGCCTGAGTATTTGATTCCGCCGTCGGCGATGACCGGGATGCCGTGCTTCTGGGCCGCCGAGGCTGCGTCCATCACGGCGGTGAGCTGCGGCACGCCGACGCCCGCGACGATCCGGGTGGTGCAGATCGAGCCCGGACCGATGCCGACCTTGATCGCGTCGGCTCCGGCGTCGATCAGCGCCTGCGCGCCGCCGGCAGTGGCGACGTTGCCCGCGATGACCTGCACGGCGTTGGAGAGCTTCTTCACCCGCGTCACGGCTTCCAGCACCTTGGCGGAATGGCCATGGGCGGTATCGACCACGATGATGTCGACGCCGGCGTCGATCAGCAGCTCCGAGCGCTCGAAGCCGAGATCGCCGGTGGTGGTGGCCGCCGCGACCAGCAGCCGGCCGTGCGAGTCCTTGGCCGCCGTCGGGTGGGCGACCTGCTTTTCCATGTCCTTGACGGTGATCAGGCCGATGCAGCGGTAGTGGTCGTCGACGACGAGCAGCTTCTCGATGCGGAACTGATGCAGCAGCCGGCGCGCCTCGTCCTGGCTGACCCCCTCGCGCACGGTGATCAGGCGGTCCTTGGTCATCAGCTCGGAGACCGGCTGGTCGGGATTGGCCGCGAAGCGCACGTCGCGGTTGGTCAGGATGCCGACGAGCTTGCCCTTGTGGCCTTGCGGCCCGCGCTCGACCACCGGAATGCCGGAGATCGAATTGTGCTTCATGATCGCGAGCGCATCGGCCAGCGTCTCGTCGGGGAAGATCGTGATCGGGTTGGCGATCATGCCCGATTCGAACTTCTTGACGAGCCGCACCTGCTGCGCCTGCTGGTCGGCCTCGAGATTGCGGTGGATCACGCCGAGACCGCCGGCCTGCGCCATGGCGATCGCCATTCGCGCCTCGGTCACCGTGTCCATCGCCGAGGCGATGATTGGCATGTTGAGCGTGATGGTCTTGGTCAGTTGCGTCGCGATATCGACATCGGCGGGCATGACCTCGGACGGGCCGGGCTCCAGGAGCACGTCGTCGAAGGTCAGGCCATCGCGGATGTCAGTGAGGTTCGCCATCGTCAACTCCGGGCCGGCGCTGCCGGCTTTGATCGGACCGGGCGGAAGCAGCCCATAGCCGAGTTGACGAGGCCCGTTATCACGCGTGTGACGGTGCCGCTAGAGTGCGACGCAAAAAAACGGGACGATCGGCCCCGCGACGGCTGTCAAGCCGGCGCGGGGCAAAATCGTTTACTGCTGCTGGGCCGGCCGCTGGCGGCCGGCATCTCGCGCCGGAGGCCGTCCAGTTGGCATGACGCCGAAGCAGCCCATCTCCATCATCATGCCGCCCTTGGCGTTGGCCATCGTGACGCAGCCCTTCTGTCGGTCGCAGTTCATGGTGCGCAGGAGATCGCCGGGGCCGGGCGTGACGTTGCGGATGGCGCAGCCGATCTCCCAGCTTTCCTGCGGCGCTTGAGCGAGGGCGGGCAGGCTGAAGAGCAGGCCTCCTGCGGCGAAGCCCAGCCCGGCCAGCACCGCTGCGAGTGCGCAGCCGCGACGGCTCGCGCGTTCAACCGACATTTCGATCATGGAACACCTCCTGGGCAGACGCGTCCGCGCCGCCATTGGCCTTCGAAGGCTCAAGATCATCCTGAGTCAGATGCCAGATAGGGTTGCCTGCCGAGGCTTGACAGTTGCTTCTGGCGCATGGCGGATTTGCTGAATTCGGCATTTTGTCATAATGATGCATGGCGGATAGGCGGCTTCCGATATCGCGCCATGCCGCAGCCGCAACCCATGCCACGCGTTGAAGGAGCGCCCACGCTCTCGTCAGCTAGGGACGGGGCCGCTAAGGCTTGGGCGAGCTGAGGTTGGGCGAACTGAGGCTTGGGCGAAAGCTCGCCTGACCAGCCTATCCGTCGCGAAAGTGACCTTCCGCCTTGCAGCGCGCCAAACTCCTGCCTCTGATCGTCGCTTGCGCGCTGTTCATGGAGAACACGGATTCGACCGTGATCGCGACCTCGCTGCCGGTGATCGCGCAGTCGCTGGGCGAGGACCCGATCGCGCTGAAGCTGGCGCTGACCTCCTATCTCGTCAGCCTCGCCGTCTTCATCCCGATCTCGGGCTGGATGGCCGACCGCTACGGCGCGCGCACAATCTTTCGGGCTGCGCTCTGTGTCTTCATGCTCGGCTCGGTTCTGTGCGCGCTGTCGAGTTCGCTCGGGGCCTTCGTCGGCGCCCGCTTCGTGCAGGGCATGGGTGGGGCGATGATGGTGCCGGTCGGCCGGCTCGTGATCCTGCGCAGCGTCGAGAAATCGCAGCTCGTCTCGGCGCTGGCCTATCTGACGGTGCCTGCGCTGGTCGGGCCCGTGGTCGGCCCGCCGCTCGGAGGCTTCATCACGACCTATTTCGACTGGCGCTGGATCTTCTTCATCAACATCCCGATCGGCATCGTCGGCCTCGTGCTGGCGACCCTGTTCTTCGAGGATGTCCGCGAGGAGGACGTCGCGCCGCTCGACATACGCGGCTTCCTGCTTTCCTCCTTCGGGTTCGCGGCCCTGATGCTCGGGCTCGCCACCGGTGGACGACATCTGGTGCCGGAAGCGGCGTCCTACGGCATGGTCGCAGCCGGGGTCGCGGCGCTCTACGCTTACTGGCTGCACTCGCGCCGGGTCGCCCATCCGGTTCTCAACCTCGCGCTGCTGCGCATCCCGACCTACCGCATCGGCGTGATCGGCGGATCGGTCTTCCGGACCGGCATCGGCGCGATTCCGTTCCTGCTGCCGCTCATGCTGCAACTCGGCTTCGGGCTCGATGCGCTGCAATCGGGGCTCATCACCTTCGCCTCGGCGGCGGGCGCGCTGATCATGAAGACGCTGGCCAAGCGCATTCTCAGCCTCGGCGGTTTTCGCCGCGTGCTGACTGTCAACGCGCTGGTCGGATCGGCCTTTCTGGCGGCGTCGGGACTGTTCACGCCGACGACGCCGCACTGGCTGATGCTGGCCGTGCTGCTCGTCGGCGGCTGCTTCCGCTCGCTGCAATTCACCGGCATCAACGCGCTAAGCTATGCCGACGTGTCGAACAGGGAGATGTCGGGCGCGACCTCGCTCTCCAGCGTCGCGCAGCAATTGTCGCTCAGCCTCGGCGTCACCATCGGGGCCTTCGCGCTGGAAAGCGCCAACCTGTTCAATGGCGGCAAGGCGCTGGGCGCGGGCGATTTCTGGCCGGCCTTCGTGCTGGTCGGCCTGATCTCGGCCTCGTCGGTATTCTGGATGGCGCGGCTCGCGCCCGATGCCGGCGCGGAGGTCTCGGGCCACCGGCCGCTCAGCGCCCGCAAGGAGACTGCGGCGGCGATCGCGGACCAGAAGCCGCTGGAGTGACATAGTTGCGTCCCGGGCGGCGCGGTCTCACCATACGTCATGACCACCGCGCCCGAACACACAGCACCACGCGCCTATGATCTCTGCGTCCGCTCCGAGGGCTTTCGGCTGAAGCATGCCGAGGTGACGGTGACGGTCAGCGACGAGGGCATCGCCTACGATCTGGACGGAGATGGCGGCCTTCGCTCCTTCGAGGAGTTCGAGAGCATCCGCATCCAGGCCGTGCATGGCGGCAAGAACGCCCCTTGGGAATCGATGATGGAGCTGAGGTACCGGCGCGGCCTGCCGCTCAGCGTCTATTCGACCTCGCCCTGGGGCACGAACGATCCGGACCGCGATGTCGGCTTTATCGCCTTCGCAGAGGACCTGCATCGGCGCATCCCTCAAGCCGAGCGTGGGCGCATCCGCTTCCTGCGCGGCGTGTCGGAAGGCCGCCATCAGGTCATGATCGGTGCGTTCGTGCTCTTCCTGGCGGCTTTCGGTGGCGTGGGACTGTTCATCCTGTCGACCGCCCTGTCGCGAGGCGCGTCCGGGCTGGAGGTCGTCGGCGCGCTGGCCGGAATCGCCATGTTCGGCGCATGGATCGTGCAGTCGATCCGGAAGGCCAAGCCCGGAACCTACGATCCGGCCCGGCTGCCGCGAGACATCTTTCCGCAGTAAGAGTGAGCCTATCCCGATCAATCGTCCGCGATCGATCCTGTCGTCTCGACATCGCGATTCGCGACGGTGCGTTGCGGCACCTTCGCCGGCGGAGCCATCCTGAGCGGGGTGCCGCCTGCGGATTTCGGCGCGCGCGAGCCGGCCGAGGTGGCGGGCGGCTTCGGTCCCGCGATCTTCGGCTCGCCTGCGCGCCATTTGCGCGCGCCGATGTCGAAGCGGCCCTCGCGCCAGGCGGCGAATTCGGCCTCCGTGCCGTAGAAGGCGTTGCGGTCGACGTCGCCCGTTATGCCCGGCACGCGACCCGTGGTGGTGAACTGCCAGAACTCCCATTTGTCGCGCTCGTAGCGATGCTTGAGCGGGGCCGCCGTCGAGCGCAGCCAATAGGGGTGGTCGTTGAACTGGCCCTCCAGCACGTTCTCGTGGAAGGTGATGTCGGTGTAGATGATCGGCTTCTTGCCGGTGTGTTCCTGAAGCCCGCGCAGCATCTCGCGGATCTTGGCCAGCGCCTTCTCCCTCGGAATCTTCTTGCCGCATTTGGCCGATTCGCCGTTCCACTCGACATCGAGCACAGGCGGCAGGGCGTCGGGGTCGCGCGGGATGTTGCGCTTGAACCAGCGCACCTGATCTTTGGCCGGCCGGCACCAGTAGACGAAATGGTAGGCTCCGCGCGGCACGCCGGCCTTCTTCGCCTCGCTCCAGTTGCGGCGGAAATTCGGGTCGAGATGGTCGCCGCCTTCCGTCGCCTTGATGAAGGCGAAGCGGGTGCCGGCGTCCTTGACCTTGCTCCAGTCGATCTCGGCCTGCCAGCGCGAGACGTCGATGCCCTGGATCGTCATGCGGCGCGCATTGCGCACGCCGGCATGGGGATCGCTGTCGCCCTTCTTGGGGTAGAGCGCGGCGGCGGGCTCGGCGAAGAGCAGGACGAGGCTTGTGGCGGCGAAGGCGCGCAGAAAAGCTGAGATGGCTGTGCGTCGCGCCGGCATGCGATCCTCCCTGTGCTTTCGAGATGCGGGCGGCAGGGTTAAAAGCCGGTTAGACTTCGCTTCAATGCGACAGGGTTGTTTCAACAGTGGTTAACCGGGGAGCGTGCGCGTGAACGAGACCCCGGGGGCGGGCTGGCGCAAGGCGCTGGCCTATGGCGTCCATATCTTCACGGCGCTGGGCGCGGCGCTTGGTCTGCTGGCGCTGCAGGCCGTGATCGCAGGCGACCTCGCGCTGGCCTTCATCTGGCTGGGCGCCGCTCTGGCGGTCGATGCGCTCGACGGGCCCATGGCGCGTCGGCTCGACGTGGGCAGGCTGGCAAAGCGCTATGACGGGGCGCAGCTCGATCTCGTGGTGGATTTCATCACCTATGTCTTCGTGCCCGCCGCGATGCTGCTGCGCGCGGATGTCATGGCGCAGCCCTGGGGATTGATCGCTGCGCTGGTCGTGACGCTGACCAGCGCGCTCTACTTCGCCGACACCGGCATGAAGACCGACGACTGGTGGTTCCGCGGCTTTCCTGCGGTGTGGAACATCGTGCTGTTCTACGTCGTCGCCTTCGCCCCGCCGGTCTGGCTTTCGCTGGCGGTGATGGGCGTCGCGACGGTGCTGATGTTCGTGCCGGTGCTGTTCGTGCATCCGGTGCGGGTGCGGCGCTGGCGCAGCGTCACGTTTGTCGTACTCGCTGTATGGGGCGTCGCGGCGGTCGCGTCGATCTGGCAAGGGATGCGGCCGGGATGGCAGGTCAAGACGCTGCTGCTGGCCTGCGCCGTCTATTTCGTGCTGCTCGGGCTGTGGCGCGCGCCGATCCTGACAGAGCGCGACAAAGCGCCCAACTGAGCTGCCGACGCTACTCGGCCTCTGCTTCCGTCGTCTCGAAGGACGAGGCGACCGGCGCGATCCCACCTGGAATCGTCGCCACCGGCGCGGGCGCGGCGGGCCGCTCCGGCCCCGGCGAAGGCTGAGGCGGCACGCCGCGACGCGTCGTCCAGCGGCGCGTGCCGATGTCGTATTCGCCGTTGCGCCAGCCGACGAACTCGGCCTCGCCGCCGAAGAAGGCGTTGCGGTCGACATCGCCCTTGATCCCCGGCACGCGACCGGTCGTGGTGAACTGCCAGAATTCCCAGGGCCGGTTGACGTAGCGCGTCTCGGGCAGGGCGGCGGTCGAGCGGATCCAGTAGGGATAGTCGTCGAACTGGCCTTCCAGTACGTCCTTGTGAAAGGTGATGTCGGTATAGATGATCGGCTTTTTGCCGGTGAGCTGCTCGAGCTCGGTCAGCATCAGCCGTATCTTCTCCAGCGCCAGCTCGCGATCGACCTTCTTGGGGCAGGTCTTCGAATGGCCATTCCACTCGACGTCAAGCACCGGCGGCAAGGCGTCGGGGTCGTTGGGAATGTGCTGCTTGAACCAGACCGCCTGCTCATGGGCCGGGCGGCACCAGTAGACGAAATGGTAGGCCCCGCGCGCGATGCCGGCGCGGCGCGCGCCCTCCCAGTTGCGCAGGAAAGCGGGGTCGATGTGGTCGCCGCCCTCGGTCGCCTTCATGAAGACGAAGCGGGTGCCCGCACCCTTAACGGCGGTCCAGTCGATGTCGCCCTGCCAGCGCGAGATGTCGATGCCGTGGATCGGATAGTTGTGCGCGGCGGCCACGCCCGGGTGAGGGCGGTTGTCGCCCTTGGCGGGGTAGTGGCTCTCCATCGCGACGCAGCCGCCTAGCACCGCGAAGGCGGCGGCGAGCAGGAGCGGAACGGGACGGAGATGTATCATGCGGCGGGTCGTCATCTCGCAAAGCATTGAGGAGAAAACTTGACGGCCGGTTTACGTTACCCGTTTTCGCCCGCCTGTTTCTAGCGCAGGCCGAGCAAAATCGTCGCAGTCCCGAGAAAGGCGAAGAAGCCCACCACATCGGTCACGGTCGTGACGAAGGTGCCCGACGAGACTGCGGGGTCGATGTCGGCGCGGTCCAGCAGGAACGGAATGGCGACGCCGGCAAGTGCGGCCGCGACCAGGTTGATCACCATGGCGATGCCGATGACGAAGCCGAGCCAGAGATTGCCGAACCAGAAGGCCGCGACCACCCCGGTGATCATCGCGAAGGCGACGCCGTTGATCAGCGCGACGATCAGCTCGCGGGTGAAGAAACGGCGGATGTTCCAGGAGCCGAGCTCCCGTGTGGCCAGCGCGCGCACTGCGACGGTCATGGTCTGCGTCGCGGCGTTGCCTCCCTGGCTGGCGACGATCGGGGCCAGGATGGCGAGCGCCACGAGCTGGGTGAGCTGCGCCTCGAACAGGCTCATCACCGCGGCGGCGAGGAAGGCGGTGATCAGGTTGACGAAAAGCCAGCGAAAGCGGCTCCTGGCGATCTGCGGCACCGAATCGGACAGCTCCTCGTCGGCATCGACGCCGCCGAGCTGCTTGACGTCGTCGTCGGCCGCCTGCTCGATCACGTCGACGATGTCGTCGATGGTCAGGACGCCCACGAGCCGCCCGGCCTCGTCGATGACGGGCGTCGCGATCAGGTTGTAGCGCTGGAACAGCCGGGCCACGTCCTCGATGTCGTCGGTCGCGTTGACCGCGCGGCTGTCCTCGTCGACGAGCGTGGCGATCGCAACCGGGCGCTGCGTGCGCAGCAGCCGGTCGAGCGGCACCGAACCGACGAAATGATGCGCCGGATCGGCGACCAGCACCTCGAAGAAGCGCTCCGGCAGGTTTTCCGTCTGGCGCAGATGGTCGATGGTCTGGCCGACTGTCCAGAACGCCGGCACCGCAAGGATTTCGCTCTGCATGCGCCGACCGGCGCTGTTTTCGGGATAGTCGAGGCCCTGTTGCAGCACGATCCGCTCGGCGGGAGTGAGCCTGTCCAGCACCTCCTGCTTGTCGGCCTCGTCCATGTCCTCGAGGATGTAGACGGCGTCGTCGGTATCGAGTTCGCGCACGCCCTCGGCGACGGTCTGCGCCGAGAGTTCTTCGAGAATCTCCTCGCGGACGGCGTCGTCGACCTCGGTCAGTGCGGTGAAGTCGAAATCGGCGCCGAGCAGCGAAATCAGGCGCGGGCGCTCATCGGCATCGAGCGCCTCGAGCAGCGCGCCGAGATCGGCCTCGTGCATGTCCTCGACGACGCCGCGCAGCGTCGTCAGGTCGGACAGCAGCAGGGCCTGCGAGACTTTCTCGACCAGTTCGTGGTCGAACGCGCCATCCTCGTCGCGGATCGGTCGTTCGAGGACGTCGTCTGAAGCCTTCTCGGTGTCGGCCATCGCTTGGGCTCCGCGATTCGAGAAAGGGGCTTTTCAGGAGGAGGTCCGGCCCTTGTGTCAGCGGCGCGCGGCTCTTGCAACGCAACATGGCGGGCCTGACGTCGGAAACGAAAACGGCGATCCTCGCGGATCGCCGTTTTCATGGGCTTGCGCCCCAAACTGGTGCGGTCAAGAGGACTCGAACCTCCACGGGTCTCCCCGCTACCACCTCAAGGTAGTGCGTCTACCAATTCCGCCATGACCGCAGCGGCTCACCGTGGCGCGCTGGCGCGCCGTATCGGTGAGCGGCGCGGGTCTAGCAAATCGAATCCGCCGCCACAAGTGCGTTCGCCGACAAAGTGTCGGTCAGGCCGCTTCGGCGACGGTCTGAAGCGAGTAGACCGTCGGGCGCATCAGCATCTGGGTGATCTCGACCGAGATCTTGGAACCGCTGACGACGACGTTGCCCTTGGCGAAGGGGTGGTTGTTGGCGAGGATTTCGACCTCGTCGCTCTCGGTGGCATTGAGCTCGATGATGGCGCCCCGGCCCATGCGCAGCAGCTTGTAGATCGGCATCCGGGTCTGGCCCAGAACGACGGTCAGTTCGACAGGAACGAGATCGAGATCGGCCTTCAAGTCCTGCCTCCGGCACCTTAACTTTTCAATTCGACTAACAAGACTTGTCGATCAACGAAACTTGTCTGCCGACTGGAATCTGGCGCATGAGAACCGCGCCGCATCGGGTGAAAAGAGCATCGACCAAACATGGTTAAGCGCAAGTGAAGAGCCGCGCCGAACTGTCGGTTTTGTTTCTGCCGGAGCCGGGTTCCGCCCCGGTCGAATGGGTCGTTGCCGAGGGGCTCACCGGCTATCAGGAGGCTGTGGCCGAGATGGAGGCGCGCACCGCCTTGATCGCCGATGGGCAGGCGGCCGAGCGCGTCTGGCTGGTCGAGCATCCGCCGCTGTACACCGCCGGCACCTCGGCGAAGGATAGCGATCTCGTCGCGCCGGGCCGGTTCCCGGTGCATCAGGCGGGCAGGGGCGGGCAGTACACCTACCATGGGCCGGGCCAACGCGTGGCTTATGTGATGCTCGACCTGAAGCGCCGCGAACCCGATTTGCGGCGGTTCGTTGCGGCGCTGGAGGCCTGGCTGATCGGCACGCTCGACGCGATGAACGTGCGCGGCGAACGACGCGAGGACCGCGTCGGCGTCTGGGTCCGGCGGCCGGACAAGGCGGAGGGAGCCGAAGACAAGATCGCCGCGATCGGAATTCGCGTCCGCCGCTGGGTGTCGTTCCACGGCATATCGCTGAACGTCGAGCCCGATCTCACCCATTTCGACGGCATCGTGCCCTGTGGCGTCAGCGATCAGGGCGTAACCTCGCTGGTCGATCTTGGGCTGCCGGTGACGATGGCGGAGGTGGATGCTCTGCTGCGGGCGGAGTTCGAGCGCATCTTTGGGCATACCGTGTTGGCTTGACCCATGTTGGCACCGGCAGCTTGGCCGTCCATAAGCAGGGCAGACGACTATGACTGCCCAGGGAGCCCGACGTGCCGGTCATCGAGAGCAAGGTCGATCTGAGTTCGGCCGAGACGCAGGCCAATGCGCAGGCCTGGAGCGAGCTTCGCGCCGAGCTCGAGGCGCGCCGGGCCACCGCCGCGCTCGGCGGCAACGCCAAATCCCGCGAGCGGCACACCGCGCGTGGCAAACTGTTGCCCCGTGAACGCGTGCTGCGCCTGCTCGATCCGGGGTCGGCCTTTCTGGAGATCGGCTCGCTCGCCGCCTTCGGCATGTATGAGGGCGATGTCCATGGGGCGGGCATGATCGCCGGAATCGGCCGGGTCGCGGGCCGCGAGTGCATGGTCGTCTGCAACGATGCCACCATCAAGGGCGGCACCTACTACCCGATGACGGTGAAGAAGCATCTGCGGGCGCAGGAGATCGCGGCCGAGAACCGTCTGCCCTGCATCTATCTCGTCGATTCCGGCGGCGCGAACCTGCCGCACCAGACCGAGGTGTTTCCCGACCGCGAGCATTTCGGCCGGATCTTCTACAATCAGGCCAATCTCTCGGCCGCCGGCATTCCGCAGGTCGCGGTGGTCATGGGTTCCTGCACCGCGGGCGGGGCCTATGTGCCGGCAATGTCGGACGAGACGGTCATCGTGAAGAATCAGGGCACGATCTTTCTGGGCGGCCCGCCGCTGGTGAAGGCCGCGACAGGCGAGGTCGTGACGGCAGAGGATCTCGGCGGCGCTGACGTCCATGCAAGGCTGTCGGGCGTCGCCGATCACTACGCAGGCGACGACACGCATGCGCTGGCGATCGCGCGGCGCATCGCCGGCAACCTCAACAGCGTCAAGCGGCCCGATATCGACATCGCGGAAGCGGTCGAGCCGCTCTATCCTGTCGAGGAACTCGAAGCGGTCGTCCCGACCGATTTGAAGAAGCAATACGACATCCGCGAGGTCATCGCCCGGCTGGTCGATGGTTCGGAGTTCGACGAGTTCAAGCGGCTCTACGGTCAGACCCTGATCACGGGCTTCGCCCGCATCCATGGCATTCCCGTTGGTATCATCGCCAATAACGGCATCCTGTTTTCCGAAAGCGCACTCAAGGGAGCGCATTTCATCGAGCTTTGCTGCCAGCGCCGGATTCCGCTGCTGTTCCTGCAGAACATCACCGGATTCATGGTCGGCCGCGACTTCGAGACGCGCGGCATCGCCAAGGATGGCGCGAAGCTCGTCACTGCGGTGGCCTCGGCGCGGGTGCCGAAAATCACCGTGTTGGTCGGAGGCTCCTTCGGCGCGGGCAATTACGGCATGTGCGGCCGGGCCTATTCGCCGCGCTTCCTGTTCACCTGGCCCAATTCGCGCATCTCGGTGATGGGCGGCGAGCAGGCGGCAAGCGTGCTCGCGACTGTCCGTCGCGACAATATCGAGGCCGATGGCAAAAGCTGGTCCGCGCAGGACGAGGAGGCGTTCAAGGCGCCGATCCGCTCGAAATACGAGGAGGAGGGCTCGCCCTACCACGCCACCGCCCGGCTCTGGGACGACGGCATCATCCTGCCCTCGGAGACGCGCCGCGTGCTGGCGCTGGCTTTTTCGGCCTGCCTGAACGCGCCGGTGCCGGAGACGAAGTTCGGCGTCTTCCGCATGTGAGGGAGCGGAAACGCTCTCATTTCCCGCCGCCGCATTCACCGGCGCTTAACCAAGATCGCGTCTGATAGGCGCGTCTGAGTTCTCGGGTTATCCGCGCCTGCGGCGATCCCGGTGGTTGCGTGAGTGGCGTCGCATGGGTTTCTCGATACGCCGGGCCGGGCGCATCCGCGCCGGCTCGCATGGCCAGAGGCGGCGCGCGCTCTGCATCAGGTTGCTGATCACATCTGTCGCGCTCGGGTTGTTCGCGCTGGCGGGCTGGCCGGAGCAGGCGGCGGAGCCCGTTATCGTCGCCGCAAAGACCGAGCCGACGCATCGTCAAGACGTCAAGCCGGCCGCGACTCGCTACAGCGCCCTGCTGGATGCACGGGTCACGATCGGCGCGACGCCGCTGACCTTCGCGGAGCAGGCCCCTCTGAGCGCGGCCCTCATGCCCGCGATCGTCGATCCGATGCAGACGGCGAGCCTGCCGTCATCCGCGCCAATGTCGCGCCATCCCCAGGGTGGCGAGGCCGCAGCCACCGACCAGCCTGCCTCCTTGCCGTTGATCACCTCGCGGCTGATCGCTGCGCCGTTGCCTGTGCCGCGCCCTGCGGATCTGAGGATTCCGGCGTCGGCGGATGCGAAGGCAGTCGCGCCGACCGAGAAGCCGCGCCTCGCGGCCACGCCGGCGACCCGTCGCGGCAAGACGGCCCCAGTCGCCGCCGCAGCGCCCGAGGACAACCGAAACTTCATTCAGAAGCTCTTTGGCGTGTCGCCGCGCGAGGCCGGCACGCAACTGGCCTATGCCGCGCCGCAGGACGGGGAGATCGATCGCGGCGCCGCGCTCGGGCCCGGTCTCGGCCTGCGCCTGACGCCGCGCCCGGCGAGCCCCCCTCCGTCGAGCCTCAGCGCCGGCACGGCGATCTACGACATCAAGGCGCAGATGGTCTATCTGCCCAACGGCGAGCGGCTCGAGGCCCATTCCGGCTTCGGTGAGAAGATGGACGACATCCGCTATTCCCATGTCCGCATGAACGGAGTGACGCCGCCCCACACCTACAACCTCGTCGAGCGCGAGGCTCTGTTCCATGGCGTCCGCGCCATCCGGCTGCATCCGGTTGGCGGCAGCGGCGCGATCTTCGGCCGCGCCGGGCTGCTGGCCCACAGCTACCTGCTCGGCCCCAGCGGCCAGTCGAATGGCTGCGTTTCGATCAAGGATTACGATCGTTTCCTGCAGGCCTATCTGCGCGGCGAGATCAGGCGGCTGGTGGTGGTGGCGAGCCTCTGAGAACGCCTCAATCCAGAATCCGCGCCAGCACCTTTTCCAGCAGGTCGAGCCGGTAGGGCTTCTTGAGCAGTTCCGTGCGCGGCTCCGAGGCAAAACCCTCTATCCGGTCGCGGCCCGTCGCGAAGACGACGCCGATGCCGGGCTTGAGGTCGCGCAGGCGGCGGGCCAGTTCGAGACCCGATATATCCGGTAGGCCGATATCGGTCAGCAGGATATCGACCTCGTGACGGCTGGCGATTTCCAGCGCCTGCCGGCCGCTATCGGCCTCGACCACGGCGTAGCCGAGTTCCTCGACCAGATCGACCGTGTCCATGCGGATGATGGCCTCGTCCTCGCAGACAAGAACCGTCAGCTTGCGGTCGGGTTTGGGGGCTTGTGGGGGTGCTTGCGGCTCGGTCTGCCGCGCCGGCTCGGCGCCCGCCCGCTTGCCGTTCTGCCCCAGCACCTGCCTGACCTTCCGCGCCAGCGCCTCATGGCTGTAGGGCTTCGAGATCAGGTTGACGCCCTCGTCTAGCCGGCCGCCGTGGACGATCGAGTTCTCGGTGTAGCCGGAGGTGAACAGCACGCCGAGATCGGGCAGGCGCTCCTTGGCCTTGCGTGCGAGCTCCGGGCTTTTCAGCGTGCCCGGCATCACCACGTCGGTGAAGAGCAGGTCGATCGGCACGCCGCTCTCGATGACGGCGAGCGCGCTCTGCGCATCGGGCGCCTTCAGCACGCGGTAGCCGAGTTCGCCGAGGAGGGCGATCACGGTTTCGCGCACGCCCTCGTCGTCCTCGACCACGAGAATGGTCTCGTTGCCGCCGCTGACCGGGCCTGACTCGCTCTCGACCAGCACGTCCTCGGCTTGCGTCGAGCGCGGCAGATAGAGTTTTACCGTCGTGCCCTGGCCGGGTTCGCTGTAGATCTTCACATGGCCGCCGGACTGCTTGACGAAGCCATAGACCATCGAGAGGCCGAGACCCGTGCCCTTGCCCTCCGGCTTGGTCGAGAAGAACGGCTCGAAGACCTGCTCCAGAACCTCGGCGCTCATGCCGGAGCCGGTGTCGGTGACCGCCACCATGACATATTGCCCGGGCTCGACATCCGAATGGGTGCGGGCGTAAGCATCGTCGAGGAAAGCGTTGCCGGCCTCGATGGTGAGGCGGCCTTGCGACTCCATCGCGTCGCGCGCGTTGATCGCCAGGTTAAGCAGCGCGTTTTCGAGATTGGTCGGGTCGGCCAACGTGTTCCAGAGCCCGCCAGCGATCATGGTCTCGATTTCGACGGCTTCGCCGAGCGTTCGCCGCAGCAAGTCGTCCATGCCGCGGATCAGCCGGCCTATATTGACAACCTTCGGCTCCAGCGGCTGACGCCGGCCGAAGGCGAGCAGTTGCGAGGCGAGCTTGGAGCCGCGCCCGACGCCGGCCATGGCGTTGGCGACGCGCTTCTCGGCCTTGTCGTTGCCGGCGATCTCGCGCATCAGCAATTGCAGATTGCCGCTGATCACCTGCAGCAGATTGTTGAAATCGTGGGCGACGCCTCCGGTGAGGTTGCCGATCGCCTCCATCTTCTGGCTGTGGCGCAGCGCATCCTGCGCCTTGGCGAGTTCGGCGGTGCGCTGTTCGACGCGCTCCTCCAGCGTCTCGGCGAGGTCGGCGAGCGCGGCCTCGGCGGTCTTCTGGTCGTCGATATCGGTGTTGGTGCCGATCCAGCGGGTGATTGCGTCGGTATCGCCGCGCACGGGGACGGCGCGCGCGATATGCCAGCGGAAGACGCCGTCATGGCGGCGCAGCCGGAACTCGGTCTGGTAGGGTGATCCGTCGCGCCGCGCGTTCTCCCAGGCGGCCGCGGCGCTCGCCACATCCTCGGGATGCACTATCGCCACCCAGCCTTCGCCGTCGAGCGCGCCGGCCGCCATGCCGCTATAGGCGTAGACCTGCTCGTTGAACCAGTCGAGCAAACCGTCGGGACGCGCGGTCCAGGCGTGGTTGGGCATGGATTGCGAGAGGCTGCGGAAGCGCGCCTCGCTCTCGCGCAGCGCGGCTTCGGCCTTCTTGCGGCCGGTGATGTCGAGAAACAGCACCGAGAAGCGCTCCGGCCCGAGCCGGCGGGCGCGCGCCTCGAACCACTTGTCCCTGAGCGAGGGCACGTTGATCTCGTAACGCGCCGGCTCGCCTGTATCGATGACCCGCGCATAAGTCGCGATCAGCTCCGGCGGCAGGTTCGGGATCACCTCGCTGACGCGCCGGCCGAGCGCGTCGTCCATCTTCACGTCGGTGCGCGCCTCGAAGGCGGGGTTCATCTCGACGAAGCGGAAATCGACCATCGTCCCGGCTGAGTCGCGCACGGCCTCGCCGATGAAGAAGCCCTCCTGCATCTGTTCGAACAGGTTGCGCCAGCGCGTCTCGCTGGCGCGCAGTGCTTCCTCGGCGAGCTTGCGCTGCGTGACGTCGAAGCAGACGCCGACAAACCGCCGCCGGCCGCCATCGGGCGTGGCGACCGCCTCGCCCTGGCGGGCGATCCAGCGGATCTCGCCGGTCAGCGGGTCCAGCCTGCGATACTCGGTGTAGGCCAGCGGGTTGGCCTCGCCGAGACGGTTCGAGCCCGAGAGCGCGCGGTCGTCGGGGTGGAGCATCGAGATCAGAAGCGCGTCGGTGACCTCGATCTCCGGCGGAAGGCCCCAGATCCGGCGGTACGTGTCCGAAACGTCGAGCTTGCCGCTTTCGGGATACCATTCGAAGACGCCAACGCTGCCGGCCTCCTGCGCGATCTTGAGCCGCTGCTCGGCGCGCAGGCGCTCGGTGATCTCGATGACGATAGCGAAGACACCGACCGGCTTTCCGCCCTCGTCGCGGATCGGCATGTAGTCGAGATCGAGCCAGCAATCCTCCATGGCGCCGTGTCGGTTCAGCGTCAGGCGCTGCTCGCGCAGCGAGAGCGTGCCGCCGGCCAGCACCGTGTCCAGCACGCGGCGGTTCAGATCGGCCGCCTCGGGCCAGCCTTCGAGAACCTTCGCGCCGAGCAGGCCGGGGTGGCGGCCACCGGCGAAGCCGGCATAGGCGTCGTTGTAGATCAGAATGCCGTCAGGCCCCCAGAGCATGACGACCGGATAGGGCGTGCTGAGAGCCAGTGCGACCGTGCTGCGCAGGCTCTGCGGCCAGGCTTCGATCGGCCCAAGCGCGGTCGCCGACCAGTCGAAGCGGCGGATCAGCGCGCCAGTCTCGCCGCCATGGGGGAGGAGGGTGTCTATGTCGGTCACGTCCAGGGGCCGCCACGAGAAAACGGACTGCGGAAAAACGAAGTGGAGGATGTTCGTTTGACGGGATTGCGCGTCATCCGCAAGCGTCCGTCGCCGCTTCGCGCCCATCGGCGTGTCGCAGCCTGCCATCCATGGCCGATCCGGTGCGCGACGACACCGTCTTTTGCTGTGTTTTCGATGCCGAGCCCGCATTGTCGCCGCGACATGATCACGGAATGACCATGCGATGCCCGGCTTGCGACCCAAATGACCCTGTGAACTGCGGTGCTCGTCCATCACCCATCAGGAGATGTTCATGCGCAGGATTTCAACTCTCACGGTCGGCGCTGCCTTCGCGGCACTCGGCGCCTTCGGCCTGCAGGCCCCGGCCATCGCCCAGGCGCCGGCCCCCGCGCCAAGCGAGGCGCCACGCCCGGCGACGCCGCCCGCGATCACCTCGGTGAACGTCGTCGATCTCGACGAACTGCCCGAGGCGACGAAGACGGAGGTCAACAAGGCGCTGGCGTCACGCACAGCCGACGACCTGCAGAAGCTGCGCAACGCCGTCGAAGCCGCGCCGGAGATCAGGTCGGCGCTGGAGGCCAAGGGCCTGTCCTCCCGCGACGTCATCGTCGCCCAGGTCAGCCAGACCGGTACGCTCACGCTGGTGACGAAGAAGTCGGGCTGAGCGACTGCGGTCCGGCGTCAAGCGCCGGACCGTTCGCGATCGATCAGCGAGCTTCATCCTAGCGTAAACGCCTCGTGCACGGCGCTCTGCACACCGCCGCCCATCACCGGGCCGCCACCTGCGACATAAATCGCATCCCCCACCAGCGCCGCGCCGAGGCCGTGGCGCGGCGTCGGCATCGGCGCATATTGCTCCCAGGAATCGGCGGTCGGGTCATAGGCCTCCATCTGGCCGAAAACCCGGTTGGTGCCTTCGCCGCCCATGACGAAGACCTTGCCGCGGTAGAGCACCGAGCCATGGCCCGAGCGGGCGGTCGGCAGCGGATTGCGCGGCGCCCACGCATCCTTCGCCGGGTCGTAGGCGTGGTGCAGATTCGAGTTGGTGTGGAACGAATCGACACGCCCGCCGATGACGTGGATCAGGTCGCCGATCGGCAGCGTGCCGGTGTGGTCGCGCCCCGTGGGCATCGGCTTGCGCTCGCTCCAGCGGTCGGCCTTCGGATCGTAGACCAGATGCCAGTCGACCGAGCGCTTGGTGTCGAAGCTGTCGCCGATCGCGCCGCCGATGGCGTGCAGCACTCCGCCGAGCCCAACGATCGCGGCCGAGCCGACCGCGCGGGGCAAAGGCGCGATCTCGGCCCAGCGGTCGGTCTTCGGATCCCAGACGAAACAGCGTGGATGGGGCTTGCGGTTCTGCTCGGTGAAGCCGCCGATGGCGTAGAGCCTGGCGTCGAGAAAGGCGACGCCGACATGGTTGGCGCCGAGCGGCAGCGGGGCGGCGTCGATCCAGCGGTCCTCCTTCGGGCGGTAGACATGGTGGTAGGGCCGGTCGACGCGCTGCTCGGCATAGCCGCCGACGATGTGCATGCCCTCCGCGTCGGCCGCTGCCCAGGCCATTTCCGAACGCGGCAGCGGCAGCAGAGCCTTGGCACTCCAGCGGCCGGGATTGGCCGCCTTGGGCACAGGCGAGTCGAAGACGTTCTGGCTGTCGGCCAGAGCGGGCTTGGGGATGCGGCCGGGCTGGTTCAGACGCTCATAGTGCCCGCCATGATGCTCATGGCCGGCCTGCTGGGCCAGAGCCGGCCCGGCGGCGAGCGCGGCTGCTCCCGATGCGATCAGGCTTCTGCGGTTGAGGCTGGTCATGGCGTGTCCTCCCTGCCTACAACTCTATGGTGGCCGGCTCCGCTGGCAAGCGGCTGTCGGCAATGCGCCGGCGGCTGTTCCGCATGCTGCACACGCTGCTATGGTTGGCCCGCCATCTGAAACGGTTTAGTCGAAGAAAAGACGAGGGATACGCATGTCTGGGCACAACAAGGTCGCCATCATCACCGGGGCGGGATCGGGCGTCGGGCGGGCGGTCGCGCTCGCCTTCCTGAAGGACGGTTACCGCACCGTGCTGGCCGGGCGCCGTGAGGACGCACTCGCCGAGACGATCCAACTTTCGGGCGCGCCTGCAAGCCAGTCGCTGGCCGTATCGACCGACGTGACCGATCAGGCATCGGTGCAAAACCTGTTCGCGAAGACCAAGGAAAAATTCGGCCGCCTCGACGTGCTGTTCAACAATGCCGGCGTCAATGCGCCGGGCGGCATCATGCTCGAGGACCTGACGCTGGCGCAGTGGCAGGCGGTGGTCGACACCAACCTGACCGGGCCGTTCCTGTGTACGCAGGAGGCGTTCAAGCTGATGAAGGACCAGACCCCGATGGGCGGGCGCATCATCAACAACGGCTCGATCTCGGCCTACGCGCCGCGTCCGAACTCGGTCGCCTACACCGCGACCAAGCATGCGATCTCGGGGCTGACCAAGACGGCCTCGCTCGACGGGCGCAAATACGACATCGCGGTCGGACAGGTCGATATCGGCAACGCGCTGACCGAGATGGCGCGGCGGATGACGCAAGGGGTGCCGCAGGCCGACGGCTCGATCGCGATCGAGCAGGTCATGGACGTCGATCATGTCGCGACCTCGGTGCTGCACATGGCGAGCCTGCCGATCGAGGCGAATGTGCTGTTCCTGACGGTGATGGCGAGCAAGATGCCGTTCGTCGGGCGCGGGTGAGGGCGGTCGGTTCGGCAACCCGGATACCCTCCGCCGTCATGGTCGGGCTTGTCGCGACCATCCATATCTTGCGACGGCGAGGCCAGGCGTGACACGTAGGCTGCGTGTGCCGGAGTTTCCCGCTTGTCGATCGTGAGTGCGCCCCAGACGCCGGAAGACGTGACTGGTCGGGACAGGCCGGACCATGATGAGGAGGGCGCTGCTGGGAATGTGGTCATCCCGGCTACCGCTCGGTCCTACACGCTGACGATCTGGGCGATCGCGCTCGGCATCTTCGTGCAGGCGGCGGCGACCGTCGCCTGGGCGCTTTCCATCAGGAACGACCAGCTCTTCAAGGACGGCGTCGACTGGGTCTACGACGTCATCCTCTATGGCATCGCGGCGCTCGTCTTCGGCCGCGACGCGCGCGCGGAGAAGCTGGCCGCGCTCGGCATCGGCGCGGTGATGGCGGTCGCAGGCCTGCACACGCTCTACGACCTCTGGGACAAGATCGTCCGGCCGCGCCCGATCGAGTTCTGGACGCTCGGCTTCGCGGCGGTCAGCATGGTCTTGATCGGGTTTTGCGTGGTCGCGGCGCTGTTCCGCTTCCGGCGCGAGAGCAACCCGGTCATCAAGGCGACCTGGCTCTCGGCCCGCAACGACGCGGTCGCAACCTTCGGCTTCGCCATCGTCGGGCTCGTCGCCCGCATATTGCCGGTGCGTTGGCCGGAATACGTCTTCGACGTCGTCGTCGCGTGCTTATGCTTCCAGGCGACCTGGGCGATCTGGCGATCGGTACGGGCGCAGGGCGCTGTGCGCAACAAGGCCGCGACAGACGCCGCCTTCCCGCTATAAAGGCGGCAACACCTTCCGGGATGCCGCCTCATGCCGATTGCCGCCAAGCTGCCCTCCATCCTGATCGCCAATCGCGGCGAGATCGCCTGCCGCGTCATCCGCACGGCGAAGCGGCTCGGGCTTCGCACCATCGCGGTCCATTCCGACGCCGACAGCGAGGCGCTGTTCGTGCAGATGGCCGACGAGGCCTATCGCATCGGCCCGGCACCGGCCCGCGAGAGCTATCTCGACGCTGACATCATCCTGAAAGTGGCCAAGGAGAGCGGCGCGGCCTGCATCCATCCGGGCTACGGCTTCCTCTCCGAGAACGCCGATTTCGCCGAGGCCTGTCAGGCGGCCGGCATCGTCTTCGTCGGGCCGCCGGCCTCGGCCATCCGGGCGATGGGTCTGAAGGATGCTGCCAAGGCGCTGGTCGAGAAGGCCTCGGTGCCGGTGGTGCCGGGTTATCACGGGACCGAGCAGGGCGCGGATTTCCTGCGCGCCGAGGCGCGGCGCATCGGTTATCCCGTGCTGATCAAGGCGGTCGCGGGCGGCGGCGGCAAGGGCATGAAGAAGGTCGACCGCCCGGAGGAGTTCGACGACGCGCTGGCGAGCGCCCAGCGCGAGGGCAAGAACGCTTTTGGCGACGCGCGCGTGCTGGTCGAGAAATATGTGCTCTCGCCGCGCCATGTCGAAATCCAGGTCTTTGGCGACAGTTTTGGCAATGTCGTCCATCTCTACGAGCGCGACTGCTCGCTGCAGCGCCGCCACCAGAAGGTGATCGAGGAGGCGCCGGCGCCGGGCATGACCGACGAGGTTCGGGCCGCCATGGGCCGGGCCGCGACCGAAGCCGCCAAGGCGGTCGGCTATGTCGGGGCCGGCACGGTCGAGTTCATCGCCGACGGGCGGGATGGGCTGAAACGAGACGGCTTCTGGTTCATGGAGATGAACACGCGGCTCCAGGTCGAGCATCCGGTGACGGAGGCGATTACCGGGCTCGACCTCGTCGAGCTTCAGCTACGGGTGGCGGCCGGAGAGCCGCTGGGGTTTTCGCAAGCCGACGTGACGGCGAAGGGCCATGCCGTCGAGGCGCGTCTTTATGCCGAGGACCCCGAAAAGGGCTTCCTGCCCTCGACCGGCAAGCTCTGGGCGCTGCAATTCCCGGAGGGCGAGGGCATCCGCATCGATACCGGCGTCGAGGCCGGCGACACCGTGACGCCGTTCTACGATCCGATGATCGCAAAGGTCATCGCGCATGCGCCGACGCGTAACGAGGCGCTGGACCGGCTGGCCAGCGCACTTGGCGAGACGGTGGTGGCCGGCCCGCGCACCAATCTCGCCTTCCTGAAGAAGCTGGCGGAGTCGCAAGGGTTTCGCGACGGCCCGTTCGACACTGGCTTCATCGAGCGCAACATCTCAGCGCTTGGGGCCGAGCCGCAGCCGCTCGACGCGGCGGCTGTTGCGGCCGCTGCGCTGCAACTGGAGGAGGAGCGCCAGCTTGCGGGGGTCATGCAGGCGGCCGAGCGGGTCGATGGCGAACACCGTTCGCCTTGGCTCGTTGCGGACAATTTCGCGCTGATGCCGCAGCCGCTGCTGGGTTTGCCGCTGCTGGTCGATGGCGAGCGCGTCGAGGCGCGGATCGAATGGGACGAAGACAGCGCCCGCGTCAGCCTGCCCGGCCATGAGATCGGCGAGGGCGAGCATGAGATCACGCTGGCTCAAGGAGAGCGCGGCACCTATCTCGCGCTGCATCGCGGCCGGCAGACGGCGGTGTCGCTGTTCGACCCCTTCAGCGTCGATCTCGACGCGGCCTCGGGCTCGGGCGGCGTCGTCAAGGCGCCGATGCACGGCAAGCTGATCGCGTTGTTCGTGACGGCCGGCGAGGCGGTGGTGAAGGGCCAGCGGCTCGCCATCGTCGAGGCGATGAAGATGGAGCATGTGCTGACCGCGCCGCGCGACGGAACCGTCACCGAGGTCGCGGGCGAGCCGGGCGGGCAGGTCGCCGAGGGCGCGAAGGTCGTGGTGTTGGGCGAGTAGGCGGCCAGCGTCCCAGCCGCCCCCGTCAGATCGCGAAGGACGTCCCGCAGCCGCACGACGCCGTTGCGTTCGGGTTGGTGATCTTGAAGGACTGGCCGACGAGATCGTCGACGAAGTCGATGGTGCAGCCCTCCAACAGATCGAGCGAGGTCTCGTCGATCAGTACGGTTGCGCCGCCGCGCTCGATCACGAGGTCGCCGGGCGCGGTCTCGCGGTCGACGTCGAAGATGTACTGGAAGCCCGAGCAGCCGCCGCCCGAGACGCTGACGCGCAGCATCGAGCCCGGCGGTTCATGCGCCATCACACTGACGATGCGGGTCGCGGCCTTGTCCGTCACGGAAATGCCGCGCGGCTTCGCCAGAAGATCGGTCGACATGGTGCGCTCCATGGCAGGGGGCGGCTCTTCGCTCAGAAGCGCCTTGCACCCCGGTTGTCCGTAAAGGTAATTGCGCCGCAGGCCTGCGGCAAGACGTAGCCCCAGACAGGTCGGCCATGCCTTTTCGAGACAGCTTCGAGACATTGCAGGATCGCGAGCCGGGCGAGCGCTGGCGCGCCATCTACGCGTGTCGCTCCAGCCTCAGTCGCGGGCGGCTCGTCGCCGAGCCTGGCTCGGCGACGCGCAACCAGTTCCAGCGCGACCGCGACCGCATCATTCATTCGACCGCGTTTCGCCGGCTCAAGCACAAGACCCAGGTGTTCGTCTCGCATGAGGGCGACCATTTCCGCACAAGGCTGACGCATACGATCGAGGTCGCGCAGATCGCCCGCGCGCTCGCCCGTGCCTTGGGGCTCGACGAAGATCTCGCCGAGGCGCTGGCGCTGGCGCACGACCTCGGCCACACCCCCTTCGGCCACACCGGCGAGGATGCGCTGGCCGAGTGCATGGCGGCTTTCGGCGGGTTCGACCACAACGCCCAGACGCTGCGGATCATGACCCGGCTGGAGCGCCGCTATGCCGGCTTCGACGGGCTCAATCTGAGCTGGGAGACGCTGGAAGGGTTGGTCAAGCACAACGGCCCGCTGCTGGATGCGCAAGGGCTGCCGACCGAACGCTACGCGCAAGCCGGCATTCCGGCGGCAATCGTGGAATATCAGGCGCGGCAGGATCTCTGGCTCGGCACCTACGCCTCGGCGGAAGCGCAGGCCGCGGCGCTCGCCGACGACATCGCCTATGACGCGCATGACATCGACGACGGGCTGCGCGCCGGGTTGTTCTCGCTCGACGAGTTGCGCGGCCAGCCGTTCCTCGCGGGGCTGCTCGACGAGATCGATGCCTTGCATCCGGGGCTGGAGCCGCAGCGCGCCACCAACGAACTTGTCAGGCGCGTCATTACCCGCTTCGTCGAGGACGTCATCGCCGAGTCGCAACGCCGCATCGCGACGCTGGCGCCCGCGGATGTGGATGAGATCCGCCATGCCGCCGCGCCGGTCGTCGCCTTCTCCGAGCCGGTCGCGGCGGCGGACCGAGCGATCAAGGACTTCCTGTATCCCAACATGTACCGGCATCCGCGCATCAGCCCGATCCGGGCCAAGGCGGCCGGCGTCGTGCGCGATCTCTTCGCGCGCTTCAGCGCCGATCCGTCCACGATGCCCGGCGAATGGGCGGCCGGTTGCCACAGTCTCGACGAAACCCGCCGGGCGCGCCGCATCGCCGACTATATCGCCGGCATGACCGACTGGTATGCGCTGGACGAGCACCGCCGCCTGTTTGACGCCACTCCCTCGCTGCGATAGGGGCCGCACTTCGCCACGATTATCAGGCAAGTCAGGCTGCAATGAACCTGTTCGAGAGCTTTTCCGCCCGCATCGCCGCCATTCTGGCGGGGCTGGCCGAGCGCGGCGCGCTGCCGGCGGGTCTGAACCTCTCCCGCGTCGTGGTCGAGCCGACGCGCGACCCCGCCCATGGCGATCTCGCCTGCAACGCCGCAATGGTGCTGGCCAAGGAGGCCGGGACCAACCCGCGCGCACTGGCCGAACTGCTGCGAGACGAGCTCATCAAGGACGTGGACATCGTCAAGGTCGAGATCGCCGGCCCGGGCTTCATCAACCTCACGCTGAAGCCGTCGATCTTCACCGCGATCCTCAAGGACGCCGTGCAGCAGGGGCCGGATTTCGGCCGGGGAACGCCAAAGCCGCAGCCGGCGGTCAATGTCGAATATGTCTCGGCCAATCCGACGGGGCCGATGCATGTCGGCCATGGCCGCGGCGCGGTGTTTGGCGATGCGCTCGCCAATCTGCTCGCCTTTGCGGGCCATGCCGTGACGCGCGAATACTACATCAACGATGCCGGCGCGCAGGTCGACGTGCTCGCCCGCTCGGCGTTCCTTCGTTACCGCGAGGCGCTGGGCGAGACGATCACCATCCCGCAGGGTTTGTATCCCGGCGATTATCTCGTCGCTGTCGGCGAGAACCTCGCCAAGGCGCATGGCGACGCCCTGCTCGTGATGCCGGAAGCTGAATGGCTGCCGCTGGTGCGCGCGGCCGCGATCGACGGCATGATGGCGATGATCCGCGACGATCTCGCCGCGCTCGGCGTCGTCCATGACGTGTTCTTTTCCGAGCGCTCGCTGCAGGGTCCGCCCGATGTGGTCGCCGAGACCATCGCCGATCTGCGCGCCCGTGACCTGATCTATCAGGGCCGGCTGCCGCCGCCCAAGGGCCAGAAGGACGAGGACTGGGAGGACCGCGAGCAGGCGCTGTTCCGGGCCACGCAGTTCGGCGACGACGTCGACCGGCCGCTGCTGAAATCGGATGGCAGCTACACCTATTTCGCCAACGACATCGCCTATCACCGCTCGAAATTCATGCGCGGCTTCCCGGTCATGATCGATGTCTGGGGCGCCGACCATGGCGGCTACGTCAAGCGGATGCAGGCGGCGGTGAAGGCGGTGACGGGGGGCGAAGGCTCCCTCGACGTCCGGCTTTGCCAGCTCGTCAAGCTGCTGCGTAACGGCGAGCCTGTGAAGATGTCGAAGCGCTCGGGCGATTTCGTCACGCTGCGCGAAGTCATCGACGAGGTCGGCCGCGATGCGGTGCGCTTCATGATGATCTTCCGAAAGAACGATGCGACGCTGGATTTCGACCTCGCCAAGGTGGTCGAGCAGTCCAAGGACAATCCGGTCTTCTACGTCCAGTACGCCCATGCGCGCTGCGCCTCGATCTTCCGGCAGGCGCGCGAGGCCTTTCCCGATCTCGACCTGAGCCCGGAAAGCCTGGCGCGGGCGGAACTGGAGCGCCTCGACGACGAGGCCGAGATCGGCATCGTCAAGATGATCGCGGCCTATCCGAGGATGATCGAGGCGGCGGCGCTGGCCTGCGAGCCGCATCGCGTGGCCTTTTTCGTGCATGAGCTGGCGAGCGCATTCCATTCGCTCTGGAACAAGGGCAAAGACTCGCCGCAATTACGGTTCGTTAATCAAACTGATCGAAACTTGACCCTGGCGAGATTGGCGTTCGTTCATTGCGTGCGCAGCGTGCTCGCCTCCGGTCTGGCTGTCGCGGGCGTCGCGGCGCCGGAAGAGATGCGCTGACGGACGCTTTCCGCCGGCGCGCACGAGGTCAGAAATTGACCGCGCAATGCGTTCGGCGTTCCATCGTGGCGTCGGCCCTGTGCTGGAATGGATCATGCCATGAGTGAGCCAGCTAGAAACCGTTTCGCCCTCGATCTCGAAGATCTCGAGCGTCAGCTTCGCGGCGCGGCGCAGCCGCAGCGCCCGGCCAACGCCGTCGATCCGCTTGTCGAGCTGACCCGCATCGTCGGGCAGGATGATCCGCTGAAGGACCTGTTCGCCCAGCGCGGCCGTGGTCCCGCTCCGGCGAGACAGGAGCCGAGTTTCGCGGCCGCCGAGCCACAAACGCAGAGCACGCCGCCAGCCCAAGGCGCGCCGCCGGCTGAGCTGCGTGGCGCCCTCGACGAATTCGAGGCTCTGCTGCGCCGCAGCGAGCCCGCGCGCGCCGCGCCTGTCGCAGAGCTCGTTCCGCTGCCTGTCCAGCCCTCTGTTCCGGCTGCGCATCCCATGCCCGATTTCGACAATCTGGTCGCCGAAGCCTATGCCCGCCAGCCGCCGCCCAAGGCCGAGCAGCCGCGCGACCTCGACCAGGAGGCAGGCTACGCCCCAGAGCCGCGCTACGACGACTATGCCTATGAGCAGCAGCAGGCTTCGGCAGCGACCTATCAGAACGATGCGCGCGCCGCCGACAACGATATGCCCGAGCTCGAGCCGCAGCGCTCGCGCAAGGGGCTCTGGACGGCGGCCGCGCTGATCGCGGTCGGCGTCATCGGCGTCGGCGCGGCCATGCTGCTGCGCGGGGGGCCTGTCGGCACGAACGGACAGCCGCCGGTGATTTCGGCCGATGCCGGCCCGACCAAGGTCGCCCCCGCCAATCCGGGCGGAGCTGAGATTCCCAACCAGAACAAGCAGATCTACGAGCGCGCCGGCGAGACGCCCGCCAAGCAGGCGACGGTCGTCAGCCGGGAGGAGCAGCCGGTCGATGTGCAGCAGGCGGCCCGCTCGCTGCCGCCGCGCGTCGTGCTGGCGGGTCCCGGCGCCGCGACCGCCGACGCGGCCAGCGGCAATCCGC
>FWWL01001696.1_pt1 | contig 48882 bp, 41 predicted proteins | sample 2228331 | NCBI WGS metagenome assembly FWWL01 (sample SAMEA103939775, study PRJEB20133) | metagenome | reverse complement strand
CGGGCCCGGCGGACGGGGGCGCTGCGGGCGCTCGCCGTCTTCGGCGGGAGCCGGAGCCTGGGCGGTCTGGAAAGAGGCGGGAGCGGCAAAGCCGCCCTGCGAGAGCGTCAGCGCCGGCAGCACGGTGCCGATGAGAAGCCAGGTTTTTGCGCGCGTCCGTGTATCGTTTTTCAAGATGAAGGTCCGTTTCCGTTTCACTGGCAGGCATCAACGCGCTTGGGCGCTGAACCCGTGGTGAACCGAAAACGGCCGAAATCGGGCGGTGTTCCGCCTGTCTTTTGGTTAGTTCGGCTTGAAAAAGGCCGTCAGAGTCTCGCCTGGCCCTTCACATAAGCCGCGATCTCGTCATGGCGCGCGAACCAGACCGAGCCCCGCGCCTTGGCGTGCGCGATCAGCTTTTCGAGGATCCAGAAGCGCGAGCGATAGGTGATGATGTGCGGGTGCATGGTCAGCAGGAACAGCCCGCCGGCCTCGTAAGCGCCGTCGAATTCGCGCTTGAAAATGTCGTAGACGGTCTCGGGCGCGGTGTAGGGCCGTAAGCTCTGAAAGCGGTTCATGTTGAAATAGACCGCATCGTCGCGGATCCATTCGACCGGCAGCTCGACCATGCCGGTCGGCTCGCCCCTGTCGATCAGCTCATAGGGGTCGTCGTCGGCGAAGAGGGAACTGTCGTAGAGCAGGCCGAGCTCGCGCTGGATCGCCAGCGTGACCTCCGAAAAATCCCAGGATGGGGTCCGCATTCCGACCGGGCGGATGCCCGTGATCTTTTCCAGCGTATCGGCGGCGCGGAAGTGCAGTTCGCGCTCGTTCTCCGGCGGGACGGCGGTGTTGACCTCGTGAATCCAGCCATGCAGGCCGATCTCGTGGCCCTCGGCGATGACGCGGCGCTGCTCGTCGGGATGCAGGAGCGCGGCCACGGCCGGCACGAAGAAGCTCGCTTTGATGTCCTCGCGCTTCAGCATCTCGAGGATGCGCGGTACGCCGACGCGTGCCCCGTACTGGCCCCATGACAGCCGGCCGACGGACCTGCCGCCGTCGCGCAACTCGTTCGTCTCGTGGTCGGCGTCGAAGGAGAGCGCCACCGCGCAGCGCGCGCCGCCAGGCCAGCGCGCGGGCTTGAGACTGCGGCCGGCTCGGACGCGCTCGACTTTTGCGCGCCAGGTTTCTTCCGGCCACTGCCAGGGGTCGAGCGGGATGTCGGTCATGATCGTCGCCTTCGGGCCGGAGCGCTTCGCCGGCAGCAAAGCACGGCTGTGGCCGTGAAGGCGACAAAGCGGCGGTTGCGCCGCCATCCGTTCCCGCCGGGCCGCCATGCGCGCCCGGCGGAGGTGGAGCAGGACTCAGCTTATCGGCGCGTATTTCACAGCGCAGCCATAGGCCCGGGTTGCGGCTTCGGAGACCGGCTTGCCGGCCTTCAGCTCCGCAACGGCCTGCCGGACATAGCTCTTGGCGCCATTGAGGCTCGCCGCGCTTGCCGACGGTTTGTCGTCGATCGCGCCCATATAGGCGAGCGTGCCCTTGGGATCGACGATATACATGTGCGGCGTCGTGGTCGCGCCATAGGCACGGGCGACCTTGCTGTTGGGATCCAGCAGGATCGCGGCGGGCGCGGCATCGCGCTTGACGCTGAGTTCCTTGGCGGCCGCGCCGTCGACATGGCCCTGCTCGCCGACGGGCGAGGAGATCACCGAGAGCCAGACGATGCCCTCCTTCGCCATGTCCTTCTGCAGCGTCTGCATGGTGGCGCTGTTGTAGTGCTTCTTCACATAGGGGCAGTCATGGTTGGTCCATTCGAGGATCACGGTCTTGCCCGCGAATTCGGAGAGCGAGCGCATCTTGCCGTCGGCGTCGACCGCCTGGAAGGCAGGCGCAGGCGCGCCGATCTTGGGAGTGCTCTGGGCGAAGGCCGAGCCGGAGGCGAGGGCGAGGCCCGCACAGGCGAGGCCGGCGAGGACGCTCTTTCGGGTCAGGCCTGATGTCATGGTCAGTCTCCTTTCGTTGAGAGTAGCGATGGGGGAGCGGGATCAGGGCCGGCTGGCGGCCGTCTTGATGTCGCGGCCGGCCGCGCGCGCGGCGGCCGTGACCAGCATGTCGGGCGTGAGAAGCTGCGGCAGGATTTCCGCCTGCGCGCCTTTCACCGCCGGATAGAACAGATAGAGCGGCACGCCGGCCCGGCCCTGCTCGGCCAGGGCCTGAGCGATCTGACTGTTGCGGTTGGTCCAGTCGGCCTTGAGATAGACGACCTTGTTGGCGGCAAAAGCCTCCTTGACCTCCTGCCGCGAGAGCGCGACGCGCTCATTGGCGAGGCAGGTGATGCACCAGGCGGCGGTGAAGTTGACGAAGACCGGCTTGCCCTCCGCCTGCAGGGCCACGACGCGCTCGGGGCTCCAGGCCTGAATGTCTCCGGCTTTGGCCTGAGTATTGACCTCGGGCACGGCGCTCTGGAGCACGAACCAGCCTGCTCCGAAGGCGACCAGCACGGCGAGCGCCGAGGTCGCAATCCGCGCGCGGCCGCCGCCGCGCGAAACCCCGACGAGCCAGACGATGAAGCCCGCCGCCAGCACGGCGACCAGAGCCGCCAGCACGCCGCCGGGACCGGCCTGCACCGAGGCGACCCAGATCAGCCAGATCGCGGTGGCGAACATCGGGAATGCGAAGGCCTGCTTGATGACCAGCATCCAGCGGCCGGGCTTTGGCAGCAGCCGCAACAGGCCGGGCGCGAAGGACAGCGCCACCACCGGCAACGCGAAGCCGACCGCCAGTGCGAGAAAGACGGAGAGACCAAGCACCGGCGGTTGCGTCACCGCATAGCCGACAGCCGCGCCCATGAACGGCGCGGTGCAGGGCGTCGCGACGACGACGGCGAGCGCGCCGGTCATGAACGCGCCGATGCGCCCGCCCCGGCTGGCGAGGCCATGGCCGACGCCAGCAACCGACGTGCCGACCTCGAAGGCCCCGAGCAGGTTGAAGCCGATCAGCGTCATCACCACGGCGAGTGCGATGACGAGCGGCGGCGACTGCAACTGGAAACCCCAGCCGACCGAGGAGCCGAGCGCCGCAAAGCCGATGACGAGCCCGGCCAGCGCCATGAAGGTAACGACGACGCCGGCGAGGAAGAGCAGGCCCTGTTCGCGCACTTGCGCGCGGCTGGCCTGCGCCAGTTGAGCGAAGCCGAGCGCCTTGATGAACAGCACCGGCAGGACGCAGGGCATCAGATTGAGGATAAGCCCGCCAAGGAAAGCGAAGCCGAGCGCGGCAAAGAGCGTCAGGTCCGCGCCCTCGACAGGAACCGGCATGCGAAGCGTGGCGGCGGGTGGCGCGGCGGGTGTCGCGGACTGGGCGAGAAGCGCCGGCTCGGCTTCGGCCGTCACGAGGAGCGCGCGGGGCGTCCCGTTCTCGCTGTAGGTGAGGACGCCGGTCTGCGCCGTCTGCTGCAGCTTGAAGGCACTCGAGCGGGCAAGCGTCAGGCTCGCGCCCTGTCCGGACGCGGTCGCCGGCTGCGGCGCGGCATGGTCGATCAGCGTGTCGGAATAGGGGAAGAAGCGCAGGTCAGCGGCAGATGCGCTAACGCCGGGCAAGGAGAGCGCCAGCGCCTCGCCATCGGCCTTCAGCGAGGCCGTGAAACCGGCCGGCTTCGGCAGGGCAGCGCGGGTCGCGTCGATGCGGGACTGCGCCGCGTTATCGCTGACGGGCGCGGCCGCGACCGACAGGTCGAGCGTGAACGCGCCCTCTTCCGGGATGCAGATCTTCTCGCAGACGAGCCAGGTCGCATTGGCCTTCAGCGTGACCGTCTCGCCGGGTTTCGCATCGGCGGGAACGACCATCTCGACAGGCAGGAGAACCGTGCCCTCGAAGCCGAAATTGACCAGCGGCTCGACCGGCAGCGCCTTTGGCGCGGGCCATTGGATATCGCCGGCGCTCATGCCGGCCGGCAGCGCCCAGTCGATCTTCGTCGCCTCGCCGGAATCGCCGGGGTTGCGCCAATAGGTGTGCCAGCCGGGCGCGATCTTCTGCACCAGCGCGACATGAAAGCGTTCGCCGGGAGAGACCGCGTCGCGGCTCGACAGCAGCGTCGCCGAGACGCGCGGCGAGGTTACGGCGGCCGATTCCGCAGCCGGAGCGTGGGCTGGCAAGGTGAGGCAGAGCGCCAGGAGCGCGCCGGCCAGAAAACCATGTCGGGCGGTCGAAGCCATCGGCTGGATCGTCACTCCGTTCAATTCATCGTCCAGATGCCCGAAATTGGCAGTCACTGCCAATGACAAGCGGGTGATGCCCGGCAAAGGCGGTCATTTTCGGGCAGTCGCGCAAAGGCCGGGCCGCGCCATGATGTCGCCGCTCGGCTCCCGTTCAAGTGCCGACCCGACTTTCCGAATCGCGAGCCTGCCGATGTCCCATGCCCAGACCGTCCTCGTCCCCAATCATGTCGCCGTCGTCACGGGCGGGGCGTCCGGCATCGGCTTTGCCGCCGCGCGCGCCTTTGCCGGGCTCGGCATGAAGGTCGCCATCGCCGACCGCGACACGGACGGGCTGAAGGCGGCGGGACAGGTTCTCGCGACGCTTGTCGGCGCGGAGAATGTGCTCGCCCTGCCGACGGATGTGGGCCGGCGCGAGGACATCGTTGCGCTCTACGACCAGGTGATCGCCCGGTTCGGGGCCGTGCATCTCTTGATGAACAATGCCGGCATGCAGCCGGGCAGCCAGATGTTCGGCCCGCACGAGACCTGGGAGCGGATCATGGCCGTCAATCTCGGCGGCATCGTGCATGGCACGCAGGTCTTCGCGCCCGGCATGATCGCCGGCGGGCAGCCGGGGCTGATCGTCAACACCGGCTCCAAGCAGGGCATCACGACCCCGCCGGGCGACCCGGCCTACAACGTCTCCAAGGCCGGCGCGAAGGCCTTCACCGAGGCGTTGCAGCACGAGTTACGCGGCACGGAGGGCTGCCGGGTCAGCGCGCATCTGCTGATCCCCGGCTTCGTCTACACGCCGCTGACGGCGAAGGGGCGGACCGAAAAGCCGGCCGGCGCCTGGACGCCGGAGCAGACGGTCGACTTCATGCTCGACAGCCTAAAGCGCGGCGATTTCTACATCCTCTGCCCCGACAACGACACGCCGCGCGCGCTCGACGAGAAACGCATGGCCTGGGCGATGGGCGACATCATCGAGAACCGCCCGCCGCTCTCGCGCTGGCACGAGGGCTATGGCGAGGCGTTCAAGGCGTTTGTGGAGGGGCGGTGACGCTGCCTGTCATTCCGGGTTCCTCGCTGCGCGAAGCCCCGGAATGACAGGCATCAGATCGCAGCTCCATCCGTCACGGTATCAGCTCCCAGCCCCAGCCTGACCGCGCGCACGATCTCGGCCTCCGCCGCGCCGCCGCGCCTGCGCGGGCGCGGCTCGCCGATGCGGTGCTCGGCGATGATCTGGCCGGGCGCGCCCGACAGCACCACGACCCGGTCAGCGAGATAGGCGGCCTCGTCGATGTCGTGGGTGACGAAGAGCACGGTCTTGCCGGTCTGTCGCCAGACCCGGATCAACTCGTCCTGCAGGTTTTCCCGCGTCAGCGCGTCGAGCGCCGAAAACGGCTCGTCCATCAGCAGGATTTCGGGATCGACCGCGAGCGCGCGGGCCAGCGAGACGCGCTGGCGCTGCCCGCCGGAGAGCTGATGCGGCCAGCGCTGCGCCTGTGGGGCCAAACCGACGAGATCGAGCATCTCGTGCGCCCTGGCCAATCGCTCGGCGCGGGGCTTTTGCCCCTCCAGCCCGAAGGCCACGTTCGAGACGACCTTGCGCCAGGGCAGCAGGCGCGAATCCTGAAAGACCAGCGCGACCGGGCGGCGCGCGCTGTCGGCGGCATGAATCTCGACCTCGCCTCCGCTGGGCCTGGCGAGCCCCGCGATGACGCGCAGCAGCGTCGATTTGCCGACGCCGGACGGGCCGACGATGGCGAGGAACTCGCCGCGCGCAACGTCGAGATCGAGCTTGCGCAGGACTTCGGTCTGTTCGCCCTCGCGGCTGAAGGTCAGCGACAGGCCTCTGATCTCGATCACGCTTTCCATCGCAGCACCCATTTCTGGAACGCCACGAAGAGCGTGTCGAGCGCGCCATACAAGCCCGCCATGGTCAGCATGTAGACCACGACGATGTCGGTCGCGAGCAGGCTGGAGGCCTGCATCATGCGCTGGCCGACGCCGGCGACGCCGAAGATTTCGGCCGCGACCACCGCCATCCAAGCCTGGCCGAGCGCGGTGCGGATGCCGACCAGGATGCCGGGCATCGCGGCGGGCAGCAGAATCTTGGTCAGGCGCTGCCATGCCGAGTTGAAGCCGAAGGCGTCGGCCACCTCGATCAGGTCGCGATCGACGCCGCGGATCGCGCCCTGAGCCGCAAAGAAGACGATCCAGAACACGCCGATCGCGATGATGAACACAGCCGCCGACGGATTGACCCCGAACCAGATGATGGCGAAGGGCACCCAGGCAAGGCCGGGGATGGGCCGCAGCACGCGCACGACCCAGGCGGTGGCTTCCTCTGCCGTGCGCGACATGCCGACCAGCACGCCGAGCGCGACGCCCAGCACCGAGCCGGTGATCAGGCCGGTAAAGTAATGCCCGAGCGAGCCGAGGATGGCCGAGAACCACGCGCCGGAGCTTATCTCGCGCCAGAACGCTCGCGGCAGCGCGCTGGGCCCCGGCAGGAAGGCGGGGTTGACGAAGCCGAAACGGGGAATCGCCTCCCAAAGCAGCAGGAAGGCGACGAGGCCGGCGAGCGCCAGCGCCGGGGCGCGGAGGGAGGAGAGGGTCACGTCGCTGAGACCATTCGTTACAGGTCAACGCTCGATAGCGCGGCCAGCCCGTCATGGCGAGGAGCGTCAGCGACGAAGCAATCCAGGGGCGGAGAGCGCGCTGCCCTGGATTGCTTCGCTGCGCTCGCAATGACGGCGAGGCGCTGCGCTCACCCGCCCGCCTTGACCGCCTTATCGTAGAACTGCGTCTCGAACAGGCCGTCGAAGGGCAGTTCCTTCTCGAGCGAGCCGAGCTTGACCTGGTAGGCCTGCATGGCGCGCGAGGGCTCGATGATCTTGCGCGGGTCGATCTCGAAGGTCGAGGCCGGCGAGGTCAGCGCCTTGCGGATCAGCTCGGGATCGACGATGCCCTTGCCGAGCGCCGCTCCGACATGAGGCGCGGCCCTGTCCGGGTTCTTCGCGATCAGATCGGCGGCGCGGACCAGGCTGTTGACCAGTTTCTGCACGGCCTCGGGGCTCTTCGTGACGAAAGCGCCCGAGCCCGCGACGACGGTGCCTGGCTGGCCTGGAAACAGCTCCTGCCCGCCGGCGATGAGCTTGATACCGGGATTGCGGGTCTGGACGATCGTCAGCGCCGGCTCGCGCACGATCGCGCCCTCGACAGCGGCTGCCAGCACCGCCTGCTGCGTCGCGTCGATGCCCATCGGCACGATCTCGACATCGGCCTTGTCGGCCTTGGCGACCTCCCAGAGCCAGTACTGAAGCGTGGTATTGGGCACCGAGCCGGCCGGCTGGGTGGCCAGTCGCGCCGGCTTACCGGTCGCGGCCTTGTGCGCCTTGAAGGCGGCGGCCGGGGCCGTGCCGGGCGCGAAGAATTTTGCCAGCGCAGGGGCTGCGACGAAGACGTTCTCGGCGATGGCGGTCGCGGCTACAACGCGGACATCGACATTGCGCGAGCGGGCGACCGCCAACGGGGCGATGCCGGCGACGTAGAAGTCGATCGTGCCCGAGGCGACGGCCTGGATCATGTTGGGCCCGGATTCGAATACGGTGAAGACCGGATTGATTCCCGCCTCCTTCAGCCAGCCCTCGCCATTGGCGACGAAGACCGGGGCGGTGCCGATGATCGGGATATAGCCGATGCGGGCCGTGACCGGCGTGCCTTGAGCGTGGGCGCCAGCAAACGGCGCGGCGGCGAGAAGCGAGGAGCCTGCGAGCAGGAAGCGGCGGCGATCCATCGATCAAATCCTTCGTCGAAACGGGCCGTGAAATGCCCTATTGACTGTTTGAGAAAAGGATTTTCTATCTGATTACAAGGCATCGACTTCAAAAAGATGATTATTCTCTTCAGGCCGCCGGCGACAGAGATAATCGTCTCCCAATCGACGGATTGCGAGAATGGATCAGATCGACCGTAAAATCCTGACGGTGCTGCAGGGCGACGCCAACATCTCAATCGCCGAACTGGCGGATAAGGTGGGGCTCTCGCAGACGCCGTGCTGGAAGCGGATCCAGAAGCTCGAACAGGCGGGCGTGATCATCAAGCGCGTCGCGCTGGTCGCGCCCGAGAAGATCGGATTGGGGCTGACCGTCTTCGTCCAGATCGAGACCGCCGATCATTCCGGGCCGTGGCTGGAGAAGTTCGCGCAGATGGTCTCCTCGATGCCCGAGGTGATGGAGTTCTACCGGATGGCGGGCGACGTCGACTACATGCTGCGGGTGGTGGTGGCCGACATGGCGGCCTACGACACCTTCTACAAGAAGCTGATCGAGACGATCCCGCTGAAGAACGTGACGTCGCGCTTCGCGATGGAGCGGATCAAGGCGACGACGGCCTACAAGGTGCCGGAGCTGGCGCGGGTGTGAGTGGTGCGGCCTCGGCCGTCATCCAATACACAGCGAAGCGGGGCTCCGGGATGACGTCGTGGTAACGTGGAGGTAGCGTAAGCCCTCAAGACCGGCCGCCATCGACCGACAGCACCTGTCCGGTGATCCAGCCGGCCTGCTCACTCAGGAAGAACAGCGTCGCGTTCGCGATATCTTCAGCCGTCCCGAGCCTGCGGGTGTGGATGCTCTCGACCAGTCGCTTCTGACCTTCCGGCCCGTAACTCTCCCATTGCCGCTCTGTGGCAGGGTTGGAGCGGACAAAGCCGGGCGCGACGGAGTTCACCGTGATGCCAGACGGGCCGAACTCCCAGGCAAGCTGTTTCGTCAGGCCCACCAGCGCGTGCTTGGCGCTGGCATAGGCCTGGATGCCGGTGAGGCTCGGCCTGAGCCCCGCGCCGGACGAAATGGTGACGATGCGACCGTATCCCGCCTGCTTCATCGCGGGCGCAGCGGCCTGCGCCAGCCAGAAGGCGGAATCGACGTTGGCGGCGAAGATGACGCGCCAGTCGGCCTCCGAGATCGCCTCGACCGGCCGGCCGACCTGCCCGCGCACGCCGCCCGCCGCATGGACGAGGAGATCGAGCCTGCCGCGCTGGCCTACGATCTCGGCAACGAGCCCCTGCGCCGCCTGCACCGAACCGAGATCGGCGGCATGGCCGGTCGCGCCGAGTTCTGAAGCGGTCGCCGCCACGCCCTCAGTGTCGATGTCCGCCAGATGCACGGTCGCGCCTGCCTCGACCAGAGCGGCGGCGATGGCGCGGCCGATGCCCTGGGCTGCGCCGGTGACGAGGGCTACGCGGTCATCGAAACGGATCTGCATCGGTCGATCAGCACTTTCAGGGTCTCGAAGGCCATCGGACGGCGGCCGTCCTCGATATCGTGGATCAGCGCGACCAGCGTCTCGATCGCCGGCGTCGGCACGCCAGCCTGCGCGCCCAATTCGGCGATGACGCCGATCTGCGGGTCGACCTCGGTCCGGCGCTTGCGCACGGCGAGATCACGCCAGATGCCGGAATGGGTCTTTGCGGTTCTGGAGGTATAGTCGGCGAGCCAGGCGATCGTGGCGAGCTGGCGGTCTTCGGGTGCGCCGGGCGCGAAGACCAGCGGGTCGAATTCGCCGAAGCCGAGCGAGGCCACGCCGCGCGCCGCCGCAACCGCGCCGACCTCGCGGCCGAGCGCGAGCCAGACCGGCAGGCGCTGCGGATCGGCGAAATTGACCGACATGGAGTCGTTGGTCAGAGCCGTGCCGAACAGCATCGCGCCATAGGCGAGCTTGCCCCAGAGATAGCCCCAGATGTTGTCGGTCAGGATCGAGGCATCATCGAAGAGTGTCAGCAGGCGATGCATTTCGCGGACGCGCGGCGTCATCGACCCGTCGATCTCGCCGACGACGACCGCGCCGCGATTGCCGTAGAGAATGTCGCCCGGCCCGTGCCAGTCCGCGCCGAAATTGACGAAGCAGCCCATGGTGCGGGCCTCGCCGACTGCCTTGGCGATCGCGATCTCGTTGAGGCCGTTCTGGGCCGAGAGAACGAAGCCGTCCGTCGCGAGATGGGGTTTGAGTGCATCGAGCGCGGCCTGCGTTGCGCCCGCCTTCACGGCGAGCACGATGCGGGAATAGACGCCGGTCAGTTCGGCAGGCGTCACGGCCGGGATCACCTGGCGAAATTCCTCGATCGGTCCGGTGATTGACAGCCCCGTCGTACGGCAGGCCTCGACATGCTCCGGCACGATGTCGACGAGCAGGACGGGCACGCCGGCGCGCGCCCAGTAGGCGCCCAGCGTGCCGCCGATCGCGCCCGCGCCCCAGATCAGGATGGGTTCGCTCACGCCTGGCCCGCCGTTTCGACCTCGGCATGGGTCGCGACATGCACCACGCTATCCGGCGTGACCCAGCCGCGATACATGCCCTCGGAGTTGTAGGGCGCGACGATCGACCCGTCCGCGCCGACAGCGACCAGCCCTGCGCCGATTTTATGCGCGGTCAGCTCGGCCAGCACCGCGTCGGTCGCGTCCTTCAGGCTAAGGCCCCTGTAGGCGACCAGCGACGCGACCTCGTGGCCGACGCAGTAGCGCATGAAGTATTCGCCCTTGCCGGTGCCCGAGACGGCGCAGCGGCCGTCGCGGGCATAGGTGCCGGCCCCGATGATCGGCGAGTCGCCGACGCGGCCGACCGGCTTGTTGGTGTAGCCGCCGGTCGAGGTCGCGGCCGCCAGATGGCCGGCCTCGTCGCAGGCGACGGCGCCGACCGTGCCGTGTTTTTCCGCCTCGCTGGCCTCCGAGGCCGTGCCGACCAGCTCCCTGATCTTCATCGAGGACAGGTTTTTGCGCCGCCGCTCGGTCGAGAAGAACTCGTTCTCGACCATGTCGAGACCTTCGTGCTCGGCGAAGACGTCTCCGGCCGCGCCCGCCAGCAGGAGGGGATCGCCGCGCTGCATCAGCGCCTTGGCGGCGCTGACCGGATTGCGGATACGTCTGACGCCTGCGAGCGCGCCGGCGGCCAGCGTCGCCCCGTCCATGATCGAGGCGTCGAGCTCATGCTCGCCATCGGCATTGAAGGCTGAGCCATGGCCGGCGTTGAAATGGGGCGAATCCTCCATGACGCGCACGGAGGCCTCGACCGCATCGACGGCCGACCCGCCCTTGGAGAGGATCGCCCAGCCGGCGCGCAGAGAGGCGGCGAGATGGGCCTTGGCCTCGGCCCATTCCGCCTCGGTCATCTCGGATTTCGGCAGAGTGCCGCAGCCGCCATGGATGGCGAGGGCGATGGGCATGGTCTCAATCCTGAATGGGCGCGACGGCAAAGTCCGTCATGCTCGGCCTTGTGCCGAGCGTCCACGTCTTGGGCGTGGCGCTCGACGAGCGAAGACGTGGATGGTCGGGACAAGCCCGACCATGACGAGACGAGCAGCGGCTATTTTTTGGCGGGCTTGATGTCCATCGCCAGCGTGTCCTCGTCGACGCGGGGCGCGATCGTGACCTTGTCCTTCTGCATCGCCCAGGCCGAACCTACCGCGACGATCGGCAGGCGCGGACGGTCCTTGGCGACGATCGCGTTGGCCTGCGCCAGCAGATCATTGCGCTTGGCCTCGTCGAGTTCGACCGCGGCGTCCTCGATCAGCTTGTCCAGCGCCTCGTTCTTGTAGCCGAGCACGTTGAAGGCCCCGAGCTTCTTGGCCGGATCGTTGGAATGGACCACCGAGGAGAGCGTATAGTTCGCCTCGCCGGTGAGCGTGCCCCAGCCGGACATGGCCAGCGAGAACTCGGCGCGGGTGCGGGCCGGGAAGAAGACAGCGCCGGGCTGGGCGTTGGCGTTCACCTCGATGCCGATGCGCGCCAGCATCTGCGCGATCGAGGTGCCGACCTGGCGGTCGCCCGGCAGGCGGTCATTGGTGAAGGAGAAGGTGACCTTGAAGCCGTTGGCATAGCCGGCCTCCTCCATCAGCTTCTTGGCGCGGGCGAGGTCGGGCTTCAGCGCCGGAAGACTCTTGTTGAAGCCGGCGATGTTGGCGGTGACGAGCTGGTTGACGGGCGCGCCGAGGCCCTCCATCGCGATCTCGACCAGCGCCGGCCGGTCGATGGCGAGGTCGATCGCCTCGCGCACCTTCGGGTCCTGCAGCGGGTTCTTGGGCAGCGCCGAGCCGTCCTTGGCGCTGATCTGCGGGGACTTGTCGCGCAGATCGAGCTCCATGTTGAAGACGTAGACCGTGTCGATCGTCGCGACCGAAAGCTTGGGATCGCGCTTCAGCGTGGCGACGTCCGAGGCCGGGGCGCGCACGATGATGTCGACCTGGCCGGCCTTGAGCTGGGCGACGCGGGCCGCGTCATTGGGCAATTCCTTGCGGGTGACGCGGGCCCAGGGCTCCTTCTCGCCCCAGTAGCCGTCGAACCGCTCGATCACCATCTGGTCCTTTGGCGTCCAGGAGACGTATTTGTAGGGGCCGGTGCCGATCGCCGCCTTGCCGGAATTGAAGGCCTCGTTGGCGTTTTCCTTGGTCAGCCCGGCGGCGGCCTTCGAGGACACGATGAACAGGCGGATGAAGTCGTTTGGCAGGTTCGGCGCCGGCCCGTCGGTGACGATGTGGACGGTAAGCGGATCGACGATCTTCACCTCCTTGACGCGGCGGACATAGATCGTCGTCGGGTTCGGGCCCGCGACGACCGGGATGCGCTCGATCGAAAACTTGACGTCCTCGGCGGTGAAGTCGGAACCGTCGTGGAACTTGACGCCCGAGCGCAGCTTGAACTCCCAGACGTCCGGCTGGATCGCCTTCCAGCTCGTGGCCAGCCGCGGCTCGATCTGCAGCTTGTCGCCAGACCAGGTCAGCGTATCGAAGACGTGCTTAAGCGCCTCGGCATGGGTTCCGGTGGCGGTGAAATGCGGGTCGATCGAATCGGGACCGGCGCGGACGCCGATGGTTAGGTTCTGGGCGAGAGCCGCACTGGCGACGCCGCAGGAGAGCAGCGCGGCGAAGGCCGCGAGGCGCAAGGTGCGTGTGGTGGTCATGACAGAGTCCCCTCTTGTTCGAGATCGTTTGGCCAGGTCGGCGAGGCAATGACGAGTTTGTCCATCAGTTCGCAAAGCTGCCGCTGCTCGGCGTCGGTCAGACCCGCCAGCATCGCGGTCTGCTGCTGCACCATCAGCGGCATGGTCTCCTCGAAGATGGCGCGGCCGGCGCTGGTCAGCCGCAGCACGTAGCTGCGGAGGTCGTCGCGGTCGGTCTCGCGCTTGAGCAGGCGGCGCTGGAGCAGTTTCTGGATGGCGCGCGAGAGCGTGTTCTTGGGCAGGCCCGAGGAGGAGACGATGTTCTTGGCGGCGACGCCTTCCTTCAGGCCGACCGCGTAGAGCGCGACGAATTCCGGCCTGACCAGGCCGTAGCGCGTCTCGATCCAGCGATAGACCGGGTCGTTGAAGCGAAAGGCGACGAAGTTCAGGCGGAAGGACAGCCAGCAGGGATTGTCCCAGAGCTTGGTGATGGTCAGCGGATCGAGATCGCGAAGCGCCGCCTCGCGCTCATGGTCGAGACGCGACAAGGCGGTGGGAGCGCGGCGCATGGTCACCCTCGTTAGTTCCAGATGGAACTTGACGCTGTCGGTCGCCAGAGTCAAGGATACGCAACATAGAGCATTCCACTATTTGAAACAGCCTGTTGCCGCGGCCAGCCTTGCCCGTCGCCTGCGCTCAGCCAGCAAGGATCACGCCGTGCGCGTCGCGCAGATGAACTGGATGCAGATCGAGGCGCAGGCCGCCCGTGACGACCGCTGCGTGCTGCCGCTCGGCTCAGTCGAGCAGCATGCCTATCTGAGCCTCGCCACCGACCAGATCCTGTCCGACAGGATGGCCAACGAGGCCGCCGACCCGCTCGGGCTGCCGGTCTTTCCGGTGCTCGCCTACGGCATGACGCCGGGCTTCCGCTCCTATCCCGGCACGATTTCGCTGCGGATGAGCACCTATGTCGCGCTGCTGGAGGATCTGCTCGAGGGCTTCTATCGCTCCGGCTTCCGCCGTATCGTGCTGCTCAACGGCCATGGCGGCAATTCGCCGGCGATCAACTTCGCAACGGAATGGATGGGCGTGCGCAGCGACACATCCGTCAAGATGCACAACTGGTGGGCGGGACCGCGCTTCCAGGCGGCGGTCAAGGCGGTCGATCCGGCCGCCTCGCACGCCTCGTGGATGGAAAACTTCCCGTGGACGCGCCTCGACGGCGTGACCATGCCCGAGGGCGCCAAGCCGCCCTTCAACGCGGCGCTCTACCAGGCCGCCAACCCCGACAGGAAGCGCGAAATCCTCGGCGACGGGAATTTCCTCGGGCGCTACCAGCGCTCCGACAACGAGATGCTGAGCCTCTGGCAGATCGGCGTGGAGGAAACCCGGGCGGTGATGGCGGACGACTGGCCGTGAGTGGGCACTCTCTCCAGTTTGCGAGCGTCGGCGCAACGCGCCCTCTCCCCCCTCGTGGGGGAGAGTTGGAGAGAGGGGGCGAACGACCGGGCGAGCGGCTGCGGGAGATACCACCCTGTCCAACGGCATTCGCCCGGACTCGCCGACCAGAACCCCGTCGTTCGCCCCCCAGCCCCAACCCCTCCCCACAAGGGGGAGGGGAGTTCGCCCAGCGCCTCCCATGCTAGGCCACGTCATCGAGCGCGTGGCGCAGGCGCTGCTCGTCATGCTGGTGATGTCGATGCTGGTCTTCACCGGCGTCTACGCGATCGGCAATCCGATCGACGTGCTGATCGGGCCGGACGTGTCCCAGCAGATGCGGCTCGACACGATCCGCGCCTATGGCCTCGACCGGCCGCTCTGGGAGCAGTATGTCACCTTCCTCACGCGCATCCTGCAGGGCGATTTTGGCCGCTCCTTCGTCTTCGGCTTGCCGGTCCTCGACCTCATCTTGTCGCGGCTGCCGGCCACGCTGGAGCTGACGCTCGCGGCGGTCTGCGGGGCGGCGCTGCTCGGCGTGCCGGCCGGGATCTATGCCGGCTACCGGCCCGACGGCGTTCCGGCAAAGATCATCATGGCGGTCTCGATCCTCGGGTTCTCGGTGCCGACGTTCTGGATCGGCCTCGTGCTGATCATGACCTTCGCGGTCGAACTGCAATGGCTGCCAGCAGGCGGGCGCGGCGAAACGGCGACGCTGCTGGGCGTGCAGTGGAGCTTCCTGACGGCCAACGGGCTGAGCCATCTGCTGCTGCCCGCGCTGAACCTCGCCTTCTTCAAACTCGCTCTGCTGACGCGGCTGGCGCGGGCCGGCACGCGCGAGGTGATGCTGACCGACACGGTGAAGTTCGCCCGCGCGGCGGGCCTGTCCGAATGGACCGTGCTGCGCCGGCATGTGCTGCGGCTGATCGCGATCCCGATCGTCACCGTGTTCGGGCTCGAATTCGCCTCGACGCTCGCATTTGCCGTCGTGACCGAGACGATCTTCTCCTGGCCCGGCATCGGCAAGCTGATCATCGATTCGATCCAGTCGCTGGACCGGCCTGTGATGGTCGCCTATCTGATGTTGGTCGCCTTCGTCTTCATCACGATCAACTTCCTCGTCGACCTGACCTATCTGGCGCTCGATCCGCGTTTGCGGAAGGCGCGCGCCTGATGAAGCCCGCCTCGCCGCTTGCACGCTTCTGGGCAGAGTTCCGCGAGAGCAAGGTCGCGTTCGTGGCGCTCGCCGTCGTGGTTGCGCTGGTCGGCGTGGCGCTGGCGGCGCCGCTGATCGCCCCGCAGAACCCCTATGCGCTGGCCGATCTCGTGCTGATGGATGCGCGCCGGCCGCCGGGCTATGTCGGCTCAGGCGGCTTCACCCACATTCTGGGCACGGACGCTCAGGGGCGCGACCTGTTCTCCGCGATCCTCTACGGCCTGCGCATCTCGCTGCAGATGGGGCTGATCGCCGGCTTCATCGCCTTCGTCGTCGGCGTCTCGCTGGGGCTTGGCGCGGCCTATATGGGCGGGCGGCGCGAGGCCTTCATCATGCGGATCATCGACCTGCAGCTCGCTTTCCCGGCGATCCTGCTGGCGCTGGTGCTGTCGGCGCTGCTCGGGCAGGGCAAGGCGCAGCTCATCACCGCGCTGGTGGCGGCGCAATACGCCTATTTCGCCCGCACGGCCCATGGCGCGGCCGCGGCCGAGCGCGGCAAGGACTATGTCGAGGCGGCTCTTTCGACGCCGCTGCCGGGCTGGACGGTGGTGTTCCGCCACATCCTGCCGAACTGCCTGCCGCCGCTGATCGTGGTCGCGACCGTGCAGGTCGCCAACGCCATCGCGCTGGAGGCGACCTTGTCCTTCCTGGGCGTCGGCCTGCCGGTGACCGAGCCCTCGCTGGGGGCGCTGATCGCCAATGGCTTCCAGTACATGCTGTCTGGCCGCTACTGGATCTCGATCTATCCCGGCATCGCGCTGATCGTGCTGATCGTCGCGATCAACCTGGTCGGCGACCAGATCAGGGACCAGGTGAATCCGAGGCTGAAGCGATGAGGGCTCGGCGCATACTTTTCCCGTCATGGTCGGGCTTGTCCCGACCATCCACGTCTTCGCTCGTCGAGCGCTACGTCCAAGACGTGGATGCTCGGCACAAGGCCGAGCATGACGGCGGGGGCATACGATGACCGCCCCCTTGCTACAGGTCCAAAACCTCGCCACCCATTTCCACACCCGCGCCGGCGTCGTGAAGGCGGTCGACGGCGTCTCGTTCTCGCTTCGCAAGGGCGAGGTCATGGGGCTCGTCGGCGAGTCGGGCTCGGGCAAGAGCGTCACCGGGTTCTCGCTGCTGGGGCTGATCGACCCGCCCGGCCGCATCGCGTCGGGCTCGGTCAGGCTGGACGGGCAGGAACTTGTCGGCATGCCGCGCGCACACCTGCGCAAGCTCAGAGGCAAGCGCATGGCCATGGTCTTCCAGGACCCGGCGACGACGCTGAACCCGGTCATCACCATCGGCGCGCAGATGCGGATGGCGCTGGAGGCGCATGGCGTCACGGGCACGGAGCGGACGCGCGCACGCAGCGTGCAGGTGCTGACCCGCGTCGGCATTCCCGATGCGGCGCGCAGGCTCGACGCGTTCCCGCACGAGTTCTCCGGCGGCATGCGCCAGCGCGTCGCGATCGCAATCGCGCTGCTGCACGATCCCGAGCTGCTGATCGCCGACGAGCCCACCACCGCACTCGACGTCTCGATCCAGGCGCAGATTCTGGCCGAGATGAAAAGCCTCGTCGCCGAGCTCGGTATGGCGCTGATCTGGATCAGCCACGACCTCGCCACCGTCTCCTCGCTCGCCGACCGGATCGCGGTGATGTATGCCGGCCGCATCGTCGAGGCGGGGCCGACGGCCGCCGTGCTGCGCGACCCGCGTCATCCCTACACGCAAGGACTGCTCGACTCGCTGCCGGCCCGCGCCGAGCCGGGGCGCGACCTCGTCCAGATTCCCGGCACGACGCCCTCACTGCTTGCGCTGCCGCCGGGCTGCGCCTTCGCGCCGCGCTGCCCGAGGGCGGATGCGGCTTGCAACGTCATGCCGGAGCTTGTCACCGAAGGGACGAGGCGGCACCGCTGCTGGCACCCGCTCGGGCTGGAGGTCGCGGCATGAGCGATGCCTTTCTCGACATCCGCAACGTCTCGCGGCGTTTCGCGCCGCGCATCGGGTTCGGCCAGAAGATCGCGAGCAGGCTCGGCCAGCCGGTCGATGCGCGGATCACGCACGCGGTCGATGGCGTGTCGCTGACGATAGCCAAGGGTGAGGCGCTCGGGCTCGTCGGCGAATCCGGCTGCGGCAAATCCACGCTCGGCCGCATGGTCGCGGGCATCCTGCCGCCCAGCGAGGGCACGACGGCGGTCGCGGGCGAGCCGGTGATGGCCGGCGGGCACAAGACGACGACGCGCGTGCAGATGATCTTTCAGGATCCGTTCGCCTCGCTCGATCCGCGCATGCAGGTCGGGGACACGATCGCCGAGGGGCCGCTGGCGCACGGACTGACGACGAAGGCGCAGGCGCGCGATTATGTCGGGCGCTGGCTGACGACGGTCGGGCTCGATCCGACATTCGCCACGCGCTATCCGCACCAGTTCTCGGGCGGGCAGCGCCAGCGCATCGCGATCGCGCGTGCGCTCGCCATGCAGCCGGACATGCTGGTCTGCGACGAGCCGGTCGCTTCGCTCGACGTCTCGATCCAGGCGCAGATCATCAACCTGTTCCTGAAGCTCCGGCGCGAACTCGGGCTGACCATGCTGTTCATCAGCCACGACCTCGGCGTGGTGCGCCATCTCTGCGACCGCGTCGCGATCATGTATCTCGGGCGGATCGTCGAACTCGGGGAGACGCAAGCCGTCTATGGCAAGCCGCAGCATCCCTACACGCAGGCGCTGCTGGATTCGGTGCCAAAGCTGGTGCTGGCGGACGGGGTGACGACTTCGTTCAAGCCGATCGCGGGCGAACTGCCCTCGCCGCTCTCGCCGCCTGCGGGGTGTCATTTCCATCTGCGCTGCCCGCTTGTGCAGGAGCGCTGCCGGCAGGAGCGGCCAAAGTTGCGCGAGGTTGCGGAGGGACGGCTCTCGGCATGTCATTTCGCGCCGTTTTGAAGGCGCATCGCCCAGCGCTCACCTTCTCCGTTATCCCGGACGCAGCGAAGCGGAGCTCCGGGATCCATCATAGAGCGTTGACTGTGCCCTATGATGGATCCCGGAGCTGCGCGGCTTACGCCGCTTGTCCGGGATGACGGCGGTGTTTCCGAGGGTAGAATGCGAGGCTCAAAGCCCCAGACGCTGGCCCGTCGCCGGATCGAAGACATGCACCCGGTCGGGGTCGACCGAGATCCAGAGCCGGCCGGGTTGGGCCGAGATGGTGTCCGTCGCCGCCTGCATGATGAAGGGCAGGCCGGCGAGCTGGCCGTGGAAGAGCTGCGTCGCGCCGAGTTCCTCGATGAACTCGACATCGAAGGGCAGCGCGCCGGCCTCGCCCTCCGACGCGATCTCGACATCCTCTGGCCGCAGGCCGACCTCGACGGCTGCGCCGGCCGCCAGGTCGGCGCGCAGGTCTCGCGCCTCCAGAATGGCGTCGCCCAGCGCGACGATGCCGGGGCCGTCGATGGTGCCCGGCAGGATGTTCATCGGCGGCGAGCCGATGAACGTTGCCACGAACCGGCTCGCCGGCTTGCGGTAGACTTCCGATGGCAGGCCGATCTGCTCGACCTGGCCGCCATTCATCACCACGAGCTTGTCGGACAGCGTCATCGCCTCGACCTGGTCGTGGGTGACGTAGATCGAGGTCACGCCTAGCGCGCGCTGCAGCTTCTTGATTTCGACGCGCATCTGGACCCGGAGCTTGGCGTCGAGGTTCGACAGCGGCTCGTCGAACAGGAAGACCTGCGGCTTGCGCACGATGGCGCGGCCCATGGCGACGCGCTGGCGCTGACCGCCCGAGAGCTGCTTGGGCCGGCGCTCCAGCAGCGGCTCGATGGCGAGGATGCGGGCCGCCTCCTTCACCCGACGGTCGATCTCGTCCTTGGGTGTGCCGAGATTGCGCAGGCCATAGGCCATGTTGTCGTAGACCGAAAAATGCGGATAGAGCGCGTAGTTCTGGAACACCATCGCGATGTCGCGGTCGGCCGGCTCGATCTGGTTGACGACGCGGTTCCCGATCGAGACCTCGCCCGCCGAGATCGTCTCCAGCCCCGCGACCATGCGCAGCAAAGTGGACTTGCCGCAGCCGGACGGGCCGACGAGCACGCAGAATCCTCCATCGGGAATGTCGAAGGAGACGCCCTTCACGGCTTCGACGCCGCCGGGATAGACCTTCTTGACGTTGGTGAGGGTGACCTGGGCCATAGACGCGCTACTTTTCGGTTTCGACCAGGCCCTTCACGAAGAGCCTCTGCATGGCGATGACGACGAGGACGGGCGGCAGCATCGCCAGCATGGCGGTGGCCATGGCGAGCTGCCATTCGGTGAGCGCATCCGAGGTGACGATCATTTTCTTGATGCCGATGACGATGGTCTGCATCGAGTCGCGCGTCGTCACCAGCAGCGGCCAGAGATACTGGTTCCAGCCATAGATGAACTGAATCACGAACAGGGCCGCGATCGTGGTCAGCGAGAGCGGGATCACCGTGTCCTTGAAGAACCTGAACGGACCGGCGCCGTCGATCTTGGAGGCCTCCAGCAGTTCGTCGGGGATCGTCATGAAGAACTGGCGGAACAGCAGCGTGCCGGTGGCGGACGCGATCAGCGGCACGGCCAGCCCCTGATAGGTGTCGAGCATGCGCAGGTCGGAGACGACCTTGAAGGTCGGGAAAATGCGCACCTCGACCGGAAGCATCAGCGTCAGGAAAATGACCCAGAACGCCGCCATGCGGAACGGGAAGCGGTAATAGACGATCGCATAGGCCGAGAGCACGGAGATGAAGATCTTCCCCACCGCGATCGCCATCGCCATGATGAAGGAGTTCAGCATCATGCCGGCGACCGGCTCGCGCGTCGTGCCCGAGGTGCCGACGAAGAGGATGCGGTAGTAATTGTCGAAGAAATGCGGGCCCGGCCAGAGCGGCAACTGGCCGTTGATGATGGTCGGGTTGTCCCAGGTCGAGGCGACGAAGGTCAGCCAGACCGGAAAGGCGACGATCAGCACGCCGATCGACAGGATGACATAGGCGATGGCATCGCCCAGGCGGCGGTCCTCGACCATCAGTAGTTCACCCTGCGCTCGATGAAGCGGAACTGGATCGCCGTCATGCCGATCACCATGATCAGCAGGATCACCGACTGCGCCGCCGAGCCGCCCAGGTTGGAGCCGCCCTTGCCGTCGGAATAGACCTTGTAGACCAGCGTTTCGGTATGCCCGGAGGGGCCGCCGCCGGTAACGGTGTCGATGATGCCGAAGGTGTCGAAGAAGACGTAGACGATGTTGACGACGAGCAGGAAGAACGTCGTCGGCGAAAGCAGCGGGAAGACGATGGTCCAGAAGCGCCGCCAGGGCCGCGCACCGTCGATCACGGCGGCCTCGATCACGCTCTTGGGGATCGACTGCAGGCCGGCGAGGAAGAACAGGAAGTTGTAGCTGATCTGCTTCCAGGTCGCGGCCAGGATGACCAGCGTCATCGCGTCATTGCCGTTGAGCCGCGGGTTCCAGGCGATGCCGAGATGGCCTAGGCCCCTCGCCAGCATGCCCAGCGACGGATCGAACATGAAGATCCAGAGCACGCCGGCGATGGCCGGAGCGACCGCATAGGGCCAGATCAGCAGCGTCTTGTAGATTTCGGCGCCCCTGATCTGCCTGTCGGCCATCCCCGCGAAGAGCAGCGCGATCGACAGCGAGAGCACGCAGACGAAGGTCGAGAAGATCGCGGTGTTCCAGAAGGCCTTGAGATAGCCGGGGTCGGTGAACAGGAGCTGGTAGTTCTCGAACCAGACGAATTCGGTTGAGGTGCCAAAGGCGTCCTGCAGCAGAAAACTCTGCCAGACCGCCTGGCTCGCCGGCCAGTAGAAGAACACGACCGTGATGGCGAGCTGCGGCAGCAGCAGCAGCAGCGGGATGGTGAGGCCCTTGAAGGAGGCGTTCTTCTGCATTGGTTCTTCGTCTCGAGAACGCCGTCGGAAACAATCTGACGTCGAGATAAAACGCTCGCCGTCATCCTGGCCGAAGGCCGGGATCCATCATGGGGCGCGACTGTGCCTTACGATGGATCCTGGGACGAGCTTCGCTCGCCCAGGATGACGGAAAGATTGGAGCGGGCTCGCTCAGCGCGACGCCGTCCGCTCGAACTGGCGCAGCATGGTGTTGCCGCGCTCGGCAGCCGCATCCAGCGCCGCCTTGGCCGTCTTCTGTCCGTTCAGCGCCGCCTCGAGCTCTTCAGACCAGACGTCGCGGATCTGAACCAGACCGCCATAGCGCAGCCCGCGCGAGTTCTCGGTCGGCTCCTTGTTGTTGAGCTGGAGCAGCGGCGTCTCCAGGAACGGCTTGTCCTTGTAGAAGCCCGATGCCTTGACCTTCTCATAGGCGGCTTTGGTGATCGGCAGATAGCCCGACTCGGTGTGCAGCTTCACCTGCCGGTCGACGTCGGAGAGGAAGGAGAAGAACTTCGCGACGCCCTTGTACTCGGCGGCCGACTTGCCGCCCATGACCCAGAGCGAGGCGCCGCCGATGATCGAGTTCTGCGGAGCGCCGGGAGCGTCCGGGTAATACGGCATGGGCGCGTTGGCCCAGTCGAACTTGGCGTTGGCGCGGACATTGCCGAAGAAGGCCGACGAGGTCAGGAAGATCGGGCATTCGCCGGAGGTGAAGCGGCCTTCGCCGGTGTTGGTGCGGCCCGAATAGCTGTAGACGCCTTCCTTCTGCAGATCGACCAGATTGGCCCAATGCTTCTGGAAGACCGGGCTCTGGTTGAAGTTCAGAACCGCGTCGAAGCCCTCCATGCCGTTGACCTTCGTCGACAGCGGAACGTTGTGCCAGGCGCCGAGCTGCTCGATGTTCGCCCAGGTCGCCCAGGCGTTCGAGAAGCCGCATTTGTCGAAGCCGGCGCTCTTGAGCTTCCTGGCGGCGTCGAAGACCTCCGGCCAGGTCTTGGGCGGCGCGTCGGCGTTCAGGCCGGCCTTCTTGAAGGCGTCCTTGTTGTACCACATCACCATGGAGGAGGAGTTGAACGGCATCGAGAGCATGTCGCCCTTGGCCGTCGAATAATAGCCGGTGATCGCGGGCAGATAGGACTTCGGATCGAACGCTTCGCCGGCTTCCTTCATCAGCTCATGGACTGGCTTCACCGCGCCCTTGGCCGACATCATGGTGCCGGTGCCGACCTCGAAGACCTGCAGGATGTGCGGGGCGGCGTTGGCGCGGAAGGCGGCGATGCCGGCGTTCAGCGTATCAGGATAGGAGCCCTTATAGGCCGGAACGACCTTGTAGTCCTTCTGCGAGGCGTTGAACTCCTCGGACAGGCGCACGACCACGTCGTTGTTGGCGCCTGTCAGCGCGTGCCACCACTGGATCTCCGTCTGCGCCAGAGCAGGCGTCGCGCCGGCGAGCGCGAAAGCGGCGACCGACATCAGGATACGGGACTTCACCGTCATCATTCTCTCCCTTTTCGCCCGGGCGAAAGGCCCTGGCGCGTGTTGTTCTTGGTGCGCAAGCTAGCATGAAGGCGCGGCGACAGTTCAATGACAATTCGATGACGCTCTGTGAAGGCCCTATATGCGCCATGCGGCGCTTGCGGATTTGTGCGGAAGCGGCTGTTCTCGCGCACCTTGCCATTTCCGACGGATCACGCCGATGAAGCCGCTATTGCTGACGCCGCAGACCACGCTGCCCCATGACGCCACTGGCGCCGCGCTGCTCGGCCGCGTCTGGCGTCCCGATGTCGCAGGGCCTGCCGTGGTGACGCTGCGCGACGGAAACGTGATCGACATCAGCGCGGCTTTCGCCACCTCGCGCGACCTCTGCGAGAGCGCCGATCCGGCCGCCGCGCTGCGCGCAGCCAGCGGCGAAACAATCGGGACGCTGGCCGACATCCTCGCCAACACGCCTGTGGACAAGCGCGACGCCGGCAAAGCATGGCTGCTCTCGCCGCTCGACCTGCAGGCGGTCAAGGCGGCGGGCGTCACCTTCGCCATCTCGATGCTGGAGCGGGTGATCGAGGAGAAGGCACGTGGCAATCCCGCCGCCGCCGCCGCGATACGGACCGAGATCGGCAAGCTGATCGGCGACGACCTGTCGAGACTCAAGCCCGGCTCGCCGGAGGCGATGCGTCTCAAGGAGGTGCTGATCGCACAGGGGGCCTGGAGCCAGTATCTCGAGGTCGGCATCGGTCCGGACGCCGAGATCTTCACCAAGGCGTCGCCGATGGCCTCGGTCGGAACCGGCTTCGACGCCGGTCTGCATCCGGCCTCGACCTGGAACAACCCGGAGCCAGAGGTGGTGCTGATCGTCGCCTCGGACGGGCGGGTCGTCGGCGCGACCCTAGGCAACGACGTCAACCTGCGCGACGTCGAGGGCCGCTCGGCGCTGCTGCTCGGCAAGGCCAAGGACAACAACGCCGCTGCCGCCGTCGGCCCGTTCATCCGGCTGTTCGACGCGGGCTTCACGCTCGACCATGTCCGCAACACGACGGTGACGCTCAAGGTCGAGGGCGAGGACGGTTTCGTGCTGGAGGGGTCGTCCTCGATCGCGAAGATCAGCCGCGACCCGGCCGATCTGGCGGCGCAGATGATCGGCCCGCACCACCAGTATCCCGACGGAGCCGCGCTCTATCTCGGCACCATGTTCGCGCCGATCAAGGACCGCGATACGCCGGGCGGCGGCTTCACTCACAAATATGGCGACGTCGTCACCATCGCCGCGCCGGAGCTCGGCGCGCTGGTCAACCGGATGCGCCGCACCGACGAATGCGAGCCCTGGACGTTCGGGACGTCGCATCTGATGCGAAACCTCGCCAAGCGCGGGCTGCTGTGAGTCAAGGGACGATCCTCGTCACCGGCGAGGCGATCGGCGATTTCATCCCGCGCGACGGGGACGGCCAGCATTACGAGGCGGTGCTCGGCGGCTCCGGCTTCAACGCCGCGCTGGCGCTGGCGCGGTTCGGCGCGGATGTCAGTTATGCGGGCCCGCTCTCGACCGATGCGCTTGGGCGGCGCTTCCAGGCGGCGCTGGCGCAAGAGGGGATCGGGGCCGATCTGATCCGCGACAGCGCACGCCCGAGCGCGGTCGCGATCGTCTCGCCGCTGGCGGCGGACGGCGTGCCGGAGTTTGGACTGCATCTGCAGGGCACGGCCCATGCCGAGCCGGAGGGGACGCCGCGCTCGCTGCCGGCGGGCGCGATTCATCTCCACGCGGCCTCCTTCGGGGCGACGGGCGGCCCGTCCGGCGAGGCAACGCTGGCGTTGATGCGGGATGCGAGGGCGAAGGGCGCGAGCCTGAGCTACGACGTCAATATCCGGCCCAGCGCCCTGCCCGCCCGCGAGGCGGCGCTGGCCCTGATCGAGGCGCGGATTGCGCTATCGGACATCGTCAAGGCGAGCCTCGACGACATCGGCTGGATGTATCCTGCCGAAGAGCCCGCGAGCGCCGCGCTGCGCTGGCGGCGGCTCGGCGCGAGGCTCGTGCTGGTGACGCGCGGCCCGGGCGGCGCGAGCGCTCATGGCGACGGGGATGTAGTGAGCGCGCCCGCCCCCATGATCGCGGTCGACGATACGGTCGGGGCCGGCGACTGCTTCATCGGTGGGTTTCTGGCGGTGCTGGCGGCGCGCGGAATGCTGGGACCGGGCTTTGGCGCGGCGACGACCGACGACATCGCCACCGCGCTCGCCTTCGCCTGCGCGGTGGCGGCCGATAGCTGCACGCGGCCAGGCTGCGATCCGCCGCGACGCCATGCCGGGGACGAACCGCGATGACCGAGCTGACCTGCCTCGATTATCACACCTGCGGCGAGCCAGTGCGCATCGTCACCGCCGGCTATCCCGTCCTCGATGCGCCGACGATCCTCGGCAAGCGTCGGCAGGCCCGCGAGCAGCACGATCACCTGCGTCGCGCGATGATGCTGGAGCCGCGCGGCCATGCGGGCATGTATGGCGTGGTTCCCGTCGCTGCGAGCCATCCCGAAGCCGCTTTCGGGGTCCTCTTCACCCATAACGAGGGCTATTCGACCATGTGCGGCCACGCGACGATCGCGCTCGGCCGCTATGCGATCGAGCACGGGCTCGTCGCCGCCGTCGCGCCGGTGACGCGGTTTGCGATCGAGGCCCCCTGCGGGCTGGTTCGGCTCGCCTGCGAAGTCCGCGACGGCACCGTTAGAACCGTCACCTTCGAGAGCGTGCCGGCCTTTTGCCATGCGCGCGACCTCGTCGTCGATGTGCCGGAGATCGGGCCGGTGACGACCGACATCGCCTATGGCGGGGCGTTCTACTGCATCCTCCCGGCGTCGCGCTTGCGCCTCGACCTGTTCGAGACGCCGGTCTCGGAGATCGTCGAGGCGGCCGGGCGGCTGACAGACGCCGTGCGCACCACGATGACGATCGCGCATCCGACCGAGCCCGATCTCGGCTTTCTCTACGGCACGATCGTCACCGACGAAGCTGGACCGGACGAGACAAGCTTCAACCTCTGCGTCTTCGCCGAGCGCCAGATCGACCGCTCGCCGACAGGCTCGGGCGTGACGGCGCGGATGGCGCTGGACCATGCGAAGGGGTTTGTCGCGGCGGGCCGGGAACGGCTCTTCCGCAGCATCACGGGCGGCACATTTTCCGGTCGCGTCATCGGGCCGGCGGACTTTCCGGCGGAGGGCGCGGTGACTGTCGCTGTCGGAGGCACCAGCCATTTTTCCGGGACGAGCCGCTTCGTCATCGAGCCGGACGACCCGCTGCGCCACGGCTTCGCGCTGCCGGCGCGCTTCGGCGATATCGCGGATCGTTAACCGCGCCCGGCAACCCTAATAGCAGAATGGGCTCGACGCCTGCGCGAAACCGCCGCCTTTCGTCGATCACGGAAGGCTCGGGGTAATCATTTGCCCGCATGCTCGCCGGCGATCCAGTGCGGAGAAGCCTGATGTCGGTCGGAAACTGGGACGCGCCCGCGACGGGATCGAGCGGCCTGCCCGCGCGCCTGTCGCGAGTGCTGGGCATGCCGGGCTTCTGGCTGACCGCCTTCCTGATCGTCGTCGTCGCGGCGCTGAGCCTGAAGCTGCGCCTGCCGCTCGGCGCGAACTACTGGGACACGGCGGTCTATCTCGACGCGATCCAGCGCATCCGCCTGGGCCAAGCCCCGAGCCTCGATTTCTTCGCCCCAGTCGGCCCGCTCGGCTATTATCTCGCCGCCGGACTGCACGCGCTCTTCCCGCAGGCGCAGCCGATGCTGCTGGTGAACTGGGCGCTGCTGCCGGTGCTGCTGCCGGTCATCGCGCTTGTCGCGGCCCATGTCGACGGCCGCTCGCGCGGACAGGCGCTGGCGCTGCTGCTGCCCTTCCTGCTCTTCGCCTCGCTGCCGATCAACCTGCACAGCCTCTATCCGCAGCCGGGCTTCGACGGGTTCGGCCATTACAACCGCCATATCGCGCTGCTGCTCTATGTGCTCGTCGCGACGCTGCTGTTCGTCCGCCACCGTGTCTTGCTGGCCGGGCTCGTGGCGGCGCTGATGCTGGCGCTGTTTCTGACCAAGATCACCGGCGCGGTTGCCGGCGCGATGCTCGTCGGCCATGCCGTCGTCGCCGGCCGGCTCAAGCTGCGCGAGGCCGTCGTCGCGGCGCTGGCCGTCATCGCGGCGCTGGCTGCGCTCGATCTTTCGACAGGGCTGGTGCGGGCCTATCTCGCCGATATCCTGACGCTGCTTTCGCTCAACACAGGCGCGCTGCTGCCGCGTTTCCTGACCGTCGCCTCGGTGAAGTTCAACGTCATCGGACCGGCGCTGCTGCTGCTCGGCGCGCTGGCGCTGGCGACATGGCGGGACCGGCCTTCGCTTTCTGTCGCGGGTTTGCGCGCGCTTGCCGACTTGCCGCTCGGCTGGCTCGCCGCCGGCCTGCTGGCGCTGACCTTCTTCGAGACGCAGAACACCGGCTCGCTCGAATTCATCGGGCTCTGGCCGGTGCTGCTGAGGGTTGTGCTGGCATGGCAGGGCAGCCGCGACCGCTTGCGGCCCATCGTGCTGATACTGGCGCTTGCGGTCTCGCTGCCGAGCGCGCTGATCTTCGTCGAGCGCAGCGCGCGGGCCGCGCTCGGCGCGCCGAGCTATGCGGCCCTGCCCGTGCCCGATCTCGGGCCGCTCGGACGCGTCAGCGTCAAGCGCGACATCGCCGAACGCGCGGCCGCTATGCTCGCCCACTACGCAATGCATCAGAGCGCCTATCGCGACCTTGTCGCGCGCGGGATGCTGCCCTCCTACATCCTCTATTCCGAGATCGACTATCAGGCGGCCTGGCTGCTCGAACTGCAGCAGGGCGTCGCCGCGATCCGCGCCTGGGAGGCGGCGAGCGGCCGCCGGCTCAATGGTGTTTTCACGCTTGATTTCGTCGATGCGGTGAACCCGCTGCTCGACCGCACACCGCTGCGCCATGTCCCGATCGGCATCGACCCCGGCCGCAGCAACCCGGCGCTCTCGGCGCAGACGCTTGCCGCGCTGGCGGAGACCGACGCGATCCTGCAGCCGAAATGCCCGCCGACCACGGCGCGTGACGCAATCGCGAGCCATTTCGGCAAGGCGCTCGAGGGCCGTAAGCTCGTTGCGCTCTCGCCGTGCTGGGACATGCACCTGCGGAACTGAAGGCAGCACGCATCGATCCTACTTCGCCATTGCGAGCGCAGCGAAACAATCCAGGCGTCTCGCGCCGACCTCTGGATTGCTTCGCTGCGCTCGCAATGACGGGTGAGGTGGCGTTCCGATTTATGATCGCGCCGCGACCGCCGCCGACCAGGGCGAGACCATGTCGCTGATGCCCTCCGCCCCGTCGCGATCGACGCGGATGATGTTCGGGCAGGCGAAGTTGATCGGCAGGACGCCATGCTCGACCACAGACAGCGGCCCTACCGCTTCCAGCGCCGCGAGCGTCTCGGCCGGCAGGCGCAGATCGGCGCTGGTCGAATCGGGGCCCGACACGTCGATGCGCGGCCAGTGCGCCGCCGTTTCGACATCCGCCCCGCAATCCAGCGTGAAGGCGAGCATCTGGTAGACGCTGGCGAGGATGCGCCGCCCGCCCGACGAACCCGCCGCATAACGCGGCCAGCTTCCGTCCTTCGGCGTCACCACCACCGGGCACATGTTGCAGAGCGGGCGCGCGCCGGGAGCGATCGCATTGGCGCTGCCGGGGCGCGGATCGAACCACATCATGCCGTTGTTCATCAGCACGCCGGTCTCCGGCAGCACGACGCGGCTGCCCATGGAGGAGAGCAAGGTCGTCGTCATCGCGACGAGGTTGCCTTCGCCGTCGACCACGGTCAGATGGGTGGTGCAGGTGTCGCCGGGCTCTGCAGCGGCTTTCGCGGCTCCGAGCCCTTCGAGCCGGCTGGCATAGGCCTGCCGCATCACCTGCGAGAGCGTCGCGAACCATGCAGCATCAGGGTCTTCGGGGCCGGGTTTGGCGGCGGCCATGCCGTCGATCACGGCTGCAAGCGTCGGCGCGGCGGTGAGGCCGCCGGCCGTGTGGACGAGATGCGTGCCGCGCCAGTCGATCGTCGGGGCGTCGCGTGAGACCGCCCGGCAGTCGGCGAGGTCCTGCGTATCGACGATGCCGCCGGCAGCGGCGATGTCGGCGGCAAGGCGCTTGGCGAGGTCGCCGCGATAGAAATCGTCGAGGCCGGCCTTTGCCAGATGCTCCAGCGTCTCGACCAGCCTGCCGAGGCGGAAGAAGCACGGCTCCCCCTGATAGGACGGCACCGGCGGCAGGCCGTTCGGCAGGTAGATGCGGGCGCTTTCCTTGTAGAGCCGCAGCACCGAGGCGGAGGAGGCGATCTTCAGCGTCGTGTACCAGTCCTGCGCCAGCCCTCGCTTCGCCAGCGCGATCGCGGGCGCGAGGATGTCGGCGGTCGGCAGGCTTGAACCAAACTCGCGCTTGAGCAGGTCGTAACCCGCGACCGAGGACGGGACGCAGAAGGAGAGCGACCCGTGAATGTTGCGATCTTCGACCACCTCGGGCCAGGTGAAGAGGTCGCGCTTCATCTCGCCGGTCAGCGGATAATCGGCCGGGTCGGCGCGGCGCGGCGCGACAGGGCCGAAATCGACGACCTTCGCCAGCGTCTCGCCGGCTCTCAGCACGACCGCGAAGCCGATGCCGCCAAGCCCGCTGTTCCAGGGCTCAAGCGCCGCCAGCGCGAAGGCGGTCGCGACGGCGGCATCGGCCGCGTTGCCGCCGGCCTCGAGAATGGCTGCGCCGGCCTCAGCCGCCTCGCGGTTCTGCGAAACGACAATGCCGTTTTTGCCCTTCGCGCCCAGCTTTGCGAGCATCCAGTTCTGGGTGCAGTAGGGCGTATTCATGGGGTCTCGCTTCTCGTGTTTTTCTTGGCTGCGACGGTATCAATCCTCACTGCGTCATCCCGGGCAAGCGAAGCGCAGACCCGGGATCCATTCCGGAACGGTTCAGGAATGGATCCCTGATCGGCGCGGCTTCGCCGCTTGTCCGGGATGACACGGCATTTGAAGTCACACCACCCGGTCCCTCTCCGGCACGGGCTCGCCGCGCGAGACGCGGGCGATGTTGGCGTACATCTGGTTGACCGTCCTGTCGAAATTGTCGGCCGCGCCGGCGGCGAGATGCGGCGTCAGGACCAGGTTGTCGAGGGTCAGCAGCGGACTGTCGGCCGGCAGCGGCTCGACCGCGAAGACGTCCATGGCGGCGGCGTGGATCGTACCATCGAGCAAAGCCGCAATCAGGTCCGCTTCGACCACGACGCCGCCGCGCGCGACGTTGATCAGCACAGCGGTGCGTTTCATCGCCGCGAGCGCGGCTGCATCGATCAGGTTCGCCGTCTGAGGCGTCAGCGGGCAGTGCAGCGAGACAATGTCGGATTGCGCCAGAATCTGCGCCAGCGTCGCGTGCCGGACGCCCAGCGCGGCGTCCTCCTCGGCCGAGAGCGGCGTCCGCTTGCTGTAGAGGATGGTGCAGCCGAAGCTCTTCAGCAGGCGGGCGACGTTCTGGCCGATCGCGCCGAAGCCGACGAGCCCGACCGTCTTGCCGGACAGCATAAAGGTTTCGCCCGGCAGGCGGCCGCCGATCCACTCGCCCTGCTTCATGCGCGCGTGACTGTGCGAAATGCAGCGCAGCGCGGACAGCATCAGACCGAGCGTGAACTCGGCGACAGGGATGGCGTTGCTTCCCGTGGTGCGGGCGACGCCGATGCCCAGTTTGCGCGCCGCCTCGATGTCGAGATTGTCGATGCCGACGCCCCATTTGTGCAGGAGCTTGAGCCTTTTGCCCGCTTTCAGCACGTCGCCAGAGACGCCGACCTGCCCCGCGATGGCGTAGTCGGCGTCTGCGATGATCTCCTTGAGATGATCGTCGCCGCGCGCGGTGCCGTGGGTGAGAACGAAGCCCGGTGGCAGCAGAGCGCGCAGCTTGGCGGCGCGCTCGGGCGTTAGCGGGTCGAGCACGAGGATGGTCTCGGTCATTCAGGCATCCGGATCAGATGGAGAAGCGCACGCCGGCGCGCGCCAGCCCGCCGGAGATCGCAACCGGCGTGCCATCGGCGCGCCAGCAGGCCGCACCCGTCAGCGTGCCGTCCGGGTTCAGCGCGATGGCGTTCATGCCGCCGGCGACGCGCTGGACACGGGCGATGGTGTGGCCGCGCGCGGCGAGATCGGCGGCGATAGCGTCGGGAAAGGCGTATTCCAGTTCGAGCGCGCCGCCTTCGGTCCAGATGCGCGGGGCCTCGACCGCCTCCTGCAGGCTCATGCCATGGTCGATCAGGTTGACGATCGCCTGCATCGCCGAGGGGAAGATGCGCAAGGCGCCGGGCAGGCCGAGCGCGAAGGCGAGTTTTCCGTGACGCAATGCCATCATCGGCGCCATCGAGGTGAAGCAACGCTTGCCGGGCGTGATCGAGAGCGCGCGGCCGGGATGGGGGTCGAAATTATACATGTAGTTGTTGGCGATCATGCCCGTGCCGGGGATCTGCACGCAGGCGCCGAACAGGCCGTTGATCGTCTGCGTGGTCGAGACGACGTTGCCGGCGGCGTCGGCGACCGTCACGTGCGTCGTGTCGGCGGACTCACCGCCGGAGAGGCCGGCCGTCCAGCTTTTCGCGCGGCCCAATTCGATGCCGGCGCGGCGCTCGTCGGCATAGGCTTTCGCCGTCAGGTGCGCGACCGGGACTTTGACGAAGGCGGGGTCGGCGGTGGCGACCGCGCGGTCGGCGAAGGCGATCTTCAGCGCCTCGGCCATCAAATGGACCGCATCGGCCGAGCCGAAGCCGAGCGCGCCGATGTCGTAGCCCTCCAGAATGTTGAGCATCTGGACGATATGGACGCCCGAGGAGGCCGGCGGCGGCGGGCCGACGATCTCGTAGCCGCGATAGCTCCCACGCACCGGCTCGCGCGTGACCGGTTTGTAGGCCGCGAGATCGGCCATGCCGATCAGGCCGCCGCGATCGGCCATGAAGCCGGCCAGCGCCTCGCCGAGCGGGCCGCCATAGAGCGCGGCCGGGCCAGCTTGGGCGATCAGGCGCAGGCTGCGGGCATAATCGCCCTGGACGAGACGCGCGCCTGGCTGAAGCGGCGCGCCGCCGGGCAGGAACAGGGCCGACAGGCCGGGATCGCACGCGATGTCGGCCGCGCAGTCGGAGACGCAGTCGCTCAGATAGGGGCTTGCGACGAAGCCGCGCTCTGCCAGCGCGATCGCGGGCGCCAGCACCTCGCCGAGCGGCAGCGTGCCGAAGCGACCGAGCGCCTCGCACCAGGCCGCGAGCGCGCCCGGCACCGCGACGGCCTTGGGCCCGACGAGGTTCTCGCGGCCGCGCGTATCGCGGGACTTGCCGATCTCGTCCGACAGGGTCTCGTACATGCCGGGCGTGGCGGCGAGCGGCGCGGTCGAGAGCCCGTCGAGAATGATATGGCGGCCGTCGGCGAGACGGATATGGGCGACGCCTCCGCCGAGCACGCCGACCATCATCGGCTCGACCACGGTGAGCGCGAACAGCGCGGCGACGGCGGCATCGATCGCGTTGCCGCCCGCGAGCAGCATCTGCGAGCCGGCGGCCGAGGCGAGCGGATGGTTCGTCACCACCATGCCGCGCGAGCCGGTAGCAGGGCGCTTCTCGCAGGTGAAGGGCGCGGCGTGGGGCGGGCGGGCGCTCGTCATCGCGCGAAACGATCCGGTGTGATGACGCTTGTCATTGGCGCGAACTCCCCTGCCGGCTGCGAGCATAGCGACGAATGCGGCGTCCGCGAGCGCGCGCAGGGGATGCGGGCCATGCGTCTCACGGCTTCGACGCCGCCTCGCGCGCCATGGCGACCACCGGCGCGATCAGTTGCGCATCGGGGCCCGCCAGCGCGCCCGCGACGAAATTGAGGTCGGGCACGCGGGCCGGCGTGTCGATCTCTGCGAGCCGGCCCGTCGCGACCGCGTCGCTGGCGATGGACGCCGGAATCAGCGCGATGCCGAGCCCGTCCAGCGCCATGCGCAGGGCCGTCGAGAGCGAGGCGCTGGCGTGGACCCGCGAGGGCGGCAGGGCCGGATCGGCCAGCAATTCGCGCAGGCGCACGAAGGGCTGGGTGTTGCGGGCGAAGGTGATGATCGGGAAGGCTGCGATGCGGGCCAGCGGAATCCGGCCCGGCTCCAGCCCGAGCCTTGGGCTGGCGAAGAAGCTGATGCGCTCGCTGCGCAGCGGCTGCGCCAGGATTTCGGGCGCGCTCAGCGGCCCGAGCAGGAAGGCGAGATCAAGTTCGCGCGAAAGGAGGCGCTCGCGCAGGTTGGGCGAGATGTCGACCTCGATCTCCAGCGCGATCAGCGGGTAGCGCTGGGCCATCGTCTCCAGAAAGAGCGGCAGCCAGGTGTGGACGATGGTTTCCGCCACGCCGAGCCTGAGCGCGCCGCGCAACTCGGCAGGACCTGAAACCGAGGCGACGAGTTCGGCCCGCAGCCTGATCAGCCGTTCGGCCTGCCCAAGCACCGAGCGGCCGGCCTGCGTCAGCGAAAAGGAGCGACCGGCGCGCTCCAGCAGACGGACGCCGAGCTGGTCCTCCAGTTGAGCGATGCGTTGCGAGACCGCCGGCTGCGTCGTGTTGAGCCGGGCGGCCGCGCCGCGAAAGCTCTTGAGCTGCGCGACGCGCAGGAAGGTTTCGAGCGTGCGGAACTCGATCATGACGACATCTCATTGATAAGTAGAATTTATCAAATTTGATCGCAAATGACAATTGGACGCGATCGAAGCCTTGCACCCATCATGACCTTGGGTGACGCGGAGGCTCAGGCGATGCTGGCGAGGCGGTTCGAGACGACGACGCCATATGCGAGCGGCCTGTCGGTTCGGCTCGATGCGCGGTCGGGCCGGCTGACCGGCCCGACCTCGGCGCTGGCGCCGGGCTTCGCGCAGGGCAATCTCGTGATCCTGCCCAAGGCCGACGCCGACGATTTCCTGCGCTTCTGCCAGTGCAATCCAAAACCCTGCCCGCTGCTCGGCGTCACCGAGCCTGGCTGCCCGAACCTGCCGGCGCTCGGGGCCGATCTCGACCTGCGCCAGGACCTGCCGCGCTACCGCGTCTGGCGCGACGGCGAACTGGTCGAGGAGCCGACCGACATCGCCAGGCTCTGGCGTGACGACCTCGTCGGTTTCGTCATAGGCTGCAGCTTCTCCTTCGAGGAGGCGCTGCTGGCGGATGGGCTGGAAATCAGGAATGTTAGCGCTGGCGTCAACGTCTCGATGTTTCGGACCTTCCTGCCTTGCGTCCCGGCCGGGCGCTTTGCCGGGCCGCTCGTCGTGAGCATGCGGCCGTTCAGGCCGGCGGACGCGATCCGAGCCATCCAGATCACGGCGCGATTTCCGGCCGCCCATGGCGCACCGGTGCATATCGGACAGCCACAGGCGATCGGCATCGCCGACCTCGCCCGGCCCGACTATGGCGACGCGGTCGGCGTGCATGCCGACGAGTTGCCGGTGTTCTGGGCCTGCGGGGTGACGCCGCAGGCGGCGATCGCCGCGGCAAAGCTGCCCTTCGCCATCACCCATGCGCCCGGCTCCATGTTGGTCACGGATTTGCTTTCGAGCCGGATGGCGCTTTGAACTGGTCGAACTGCACGTCAACGAGACAAGGGGAACTGAGATGAGACTGATTGCCGGATGCTTGGCCGCCGCCCTGACGGGCCTTCCCCTCGCCGGCGCGCAGGCTCAAGCCCTGCCGCCCGGCCCCACGGTCAACATCCAGGCCGTGACGCAGGTCGGGCCGCAACTGCCGCAATACACCAAGGTCGACATTCCGCTGCTGCGCGAGGGCGTGCCCCAGAAATCGGGCGGGCGCGTGCAGGTGACGCTGGCGAGCTGGCCCGAGCGCAGCCTGAACGGCCCCGAGATCATCCGCCTCGTCAGGTCCGGCCAGGTCGATATCGGCGCGGTGCCGCTCAACACCGTCTCCGGCGAGGTTCCTCTGCTTGACATGGTCGATCTCGCGGGCCTGAACCCGACTGTCGGCCAGGCGCGAAAAGTGGCGCAGACGCTGCTGCCCGAGCTCAACAAGGAGCTGGAGCGCTTCAACACCCGCATCGTCGCAATGTATCCCTTCGCGGCGCAGGTCTTCTTCTGCCGCGACAAGGTGACGAGCCTCGCCGACCTGAAGGGCAAGCGCATCCGCACCGGCGGCGGCTCGTCCAACACTTTCGTCACCTCGATCGGCGCGCAGCCGACCGCGATCGGCTTCCCGGAGGTCTATGCGGCGCTGGAGCGCGGCGTGGTCGACTGCGCCATCACCGGCTCGAGCTCGGGCAATGGCGCGCGCTGGTACGAGGTCAGCCAGTCGCAATATGCGCTGCCGCTATTCTGGTCGGTCTCGATGTATGTCGTGAACCTGAACTGGTGGAACAGGCTCGACCCGGCGGTGCGGGCCTTCCTCGACACGACGATGAAGGAGGTCGAGGAGGCGCAGTGGAAGCTCGGCGAGGAGACGACCGAGGACGGGCTCGCCTGCAACAGCGGCGACAAGGTGGGATGCAGGATCGGCAAGGTCGTCGAGACCAAGCCGATGGCGCTCTACCGCCCGGTCCAGGCCGACACCGACACGCTGCGCACGACGCTGACCTCGGCGATCCTGCCCGCCTTCATGGAGCGCTGCGGCGCGAGATGCGTCGAGATCTACAACCGCTCCGTCGCGCCGATCAGCGGCGTGACCTATCAGGCGAAATAAGCCCCGCCTCGCGCCCCGCGCGCTTGCAGGCGCGGCGATTGCATCCATGATGCGAGAGCCGCGCCGAGAGCCTTGCGGCCGCGCACCGGGAGGATGAACCCATGACATCGTCTTATCGCCTCGCAGCGTCGGCATTCGCCGCCGCCCTGATGCCGGCCGCCGCTGTGCTGGCCCAGACTCTGCCGCCCGGGCCGCCCGTCGCCATCACCATGGTGACGCAGCTTTCGCCGACCATTCCGCAATACACCAAGGTCGACATCCCGATGCTGCGCGAGGGCATCCCGGACAAGAGCGGCGGGCGCATCAAGGTGACGCTGGCGAGCTGGCCCGAGCGGGCGCTGACCGGACCTGAGCTTCTGCGCGTCATCCGCTCGGGTCAGATCGACATCGGCGCGCCGGCGCTGCCGACGGTGGCCGGCGACGTGCCGATGCTGGAAATGTCGGACCTCGCCGGCCTCAACCCCTCGCATGCGCAATCGCGCAAGGTGATCGACGCGGTGCTGCCGGAGGTCAACAAGGAGCTGGAGCGCTTCGGGGTGCGCATCATCGCGACCTTCCCCTATCCGGCGCAGGTGTTCTATTGCCGCGAGCCGGTGACGAGCCTCGCAGATCTGAAGGGCCGGCGCATCCGCACCGCCGGCGGCTCGACCAACGACTTCGTGCAGTCCTTCGGCGCGCAGCCGACCGCGATCGGCTTCCCGGAGGTCTATGGCGCGCTGGAGCGCGGCGTCGTCGATTGCGCCATCACCGGCACCGCGACCGGCAACGGCGCGCGCTGGTACGAGGTGACGAGGCACATGTACGCGCTCCCCGTTTCCTGGGGCAACTCAGCCTATGTCGCCAATCTCGCCTGGTGGAACAAGCTTGCTCCCGATGTGCGGGATTTCCTGCAGGCGACCTTCAAGCAGGTCGAGGACCAGCAATGGGCGCTCGGGCTGGAAGCGACCGAGGACGGCATCGCCTGCAATGCGGGCAAGAAGGAGGGCTGCAGGATCGGCCATGTCGTCGAGAACAGGCCGATGACGGTGACGCGGCCGACCGAGGCCGACATGGCGACGCTGCGCGCCAGCCTGAGCACCGCCGTGCTGCCGGCCTGGGTCAAACGTTGCGGCGAGCGCTGCGGCGAAGCCTATAACCGCCTCGTCGCCCCGATCACCGGCGTGCGCTACGAGCCCAAATAAACAAGGACCAACGCCGCGATGCTCTCATCCTCGATCGTCGCGGCGTCCTTCTGTCGAAGGATGATCGCCAGGCTCGGCACCGGCATGGGTTATGCCGCCGGCTGGGGCTTCATCCTCTGCGCCGCCTTCATCACCTTCGACGTGCTGGCGCGGCGCTTTCTCGGCTTCTCCTCGCAGGCGACGACGGAGCTGACCGGCTACTGCCTCGCCTTCGGCATCTCCTGGGCGCTGGCGCATACGCTGACCAGCCGCGCCCATGTTCGCATCGACGTGCTGATCAACTTCCTGCCGCCTAAAATCCGCTACCCGATGCATCTGCTGAGTCTCGCGGCGCTGGCGGTGTTCATCGGCTTCCTCGCCAAGGGCGCTTGGGAACTGGTCGACGAGTCGCTGCTGTTCAACGCGACCGACATCAGCGTGCTGCGCACCCCGCTCTGGATCCCGCAAGGTCTCTGGACCTTCGGCATCATCGTCTTTCTCGTGCTGATCCTGCTGATGCTGGCGGAGGCGACGCTGCTGGTCATCGCCGGCCGCGGGGCCGAGGCCGAGGCGATGCTGCATGCGCGCAGCTATGACGAGGAGGCGGCTGAGGCGCTGGAGGCCGTCGGGGCGCTGCCAGCGCAGGGCATGCCCAAGGAGACGCAGCCGTGATCGCGATCGTCTTCCTGCTCACGCTGGTCGGGCTGATGGTCGGCATGAGCTTCATGGGCGTCGGCCCCAACACCAACCTGATCGGCGAAGTGCTTCTGCTCGTCGGGCTGTTCCTCGTGTTCTTCGGGGCCGGCATCTATATCGGGGCGGCGCTCGGCGTACTCGGCCTGATCGTCGGGTTCGCCTTCTCCGACCGGCCGTTCTGGACTTTCATCGGCCAGACCGTGTGGAACCCCTCTTCCAGCTTCGTGCTGGTGGCGGTGCCGTTGTTTCTGCTGATGGGCGAGATTCTGCTGCGCTCGGGGCTGTCGGAGCGGCTCTACCGCTCGCTCAATGTCTGGCTCGACCGGATGCCCGGCGGGCTTCTGCACACCAATATCGCGGCATCGGGCGTATTCTCGGCGATCTCGGGCTCCTCGGTCGCGACCGCCGCGACCATGGGCTCGGTCGCGCTGCCCTTTTTCCAGGGCTCGCGCTACGACCCCAAGATGGTGCTGGGCTCGCTGGCGGCCGGCGGGGCGCTGGGCAATCTGATCCCGCCCGGCATCACCTTCATCATCTACGGGCTGATCACCGAGACCTCGGTCGGCGCGCTCTATCTCGCGGCCGTCGGCCCCAGCATCCTCGTCGTCGTCCTGTTCGTGCTGGTGATCCTGTGGAAGGCGCGCACCGCCGCCCCGCTCGTCGACAGGGAGGCTCCGCGCATTCCGCTCAAGGTGAAGCTGCGCAGCCTGCTCGACCTGCTGCCGACCGCGCTGCTGATCCTGATCGTGCTCGGCACGATCTATGGCGGGCTCGCCACCGCGACGGAATCGGCCGCGCTCGGCGTCATCGGCGCGATGGTTTTCGCGGCGATCGAGGGCCGGCTGAGTTTCCGGATGCTCAACGCCTCTGCGGAGGCCACCGCGCGCAATACGGCGCTGATCGGGCTGATCCTGTTCGGCGCCTATGTGCTGAACTATGTCTTCGTGGGCCTGGGCGTGCCGCAGGCACTGGCCAAGCTCGTCAGCGAGATGCCGCTGCCGCCCTGGGCGATCATGCTGCTGATCATCGGCTTCTACCTGGCGCTCGGCACCTTCATGGAGGGGTTCTCCATGGTGGTGACGACGATCCCCGTCGTTTTCCCGGTCGTCGTCGCGCTCGGCTACGACCCGGTCTGGTTCGGCGTCATCGTCACCATGCTGGTCGAGATCGCGCTGGTCTCGCCGCCCGACGGTACGGTGCTCTATGTGCTGCAGGGCATGCGCCGCGACGGCGGGCCGATCACCGACGTGTTTACCGGCGTGATCCCGTTCGTGCTGGTCTATATCCTCGCCGTGCTCATCCTGATGTGGTTCCCGCAGCTCGCGCTCTGGCTGCCGAAGGCGGTGATGTAGGGCCGGGAGTTGGACCGCAGCCTATTGCGCGTTGCGCGCGCCATAGGCGGCGGCCGCGGCGCGGTTTGGCAGGCGCAAGGTCCGCAGCAGCGCCGCGACATGGATCTTGACCGTGCCCTCGCCGAGACCGAGCTGGCGCGCGATTTCCTTGTTGGAGCGGCCGAGCACGAGCGCATCGAGCACCTCGCGCTGGCGCGGCGTCAGGCGCGAGGCACTGGCCGAGGCCTGTTCGGAGGAGAGCGGCGCGGACGACGACTCGGAGGCCGGTGGCTGGGCGAGGACGGCCGGGACATAGATCTGCCCGGACAGAACCGTCTCCAGCGCGCGGCAGAGCTCGGCCGGGCCGATGACCTTGGGGATGTAGCCATGCACGCCGGCCCCGAGCGCGCCTAGAATATCCTCGCGCGACGTCGAGCCCGAGACGACCGCGAGCGTGACCTGCTCGGCGCATTCGCGCACGGCGGCGAGGCTCGCCGCCTGCTTCATGCCCGGCATGGACAGGTCGAACAGCGCCAGCCTGATGTCCGGGCGGGTGCCGAGCAGTTCGAGCGCGTCGTCCAGCGAGCCGGCCTCGAGCACGGTCTCGAAACCGAGCTGGCGCGTCAGGATGGCGCTGAGCGCGATGCGGAAGAAGGCGTCGTCATCGGCGATCAGGGCGCAGGAACGGGAAACGGCCATGGCGGGCGGAGCCTTGAGGAACGGACTGGCAGCGGGCGGATGAGCCGAGAAAGCGCCTCCTGGTCTTCACGACGGGTTAACGCTAACGGCAGAACGCCCGCTGGTCCAAGCGCTTTGCAGGCGCTGCGCGGGCGAAAGCGGCAATCTGGCGGCCGACGACGCGACCGCGCGGACTAGGCCGATCGGCCTGTTCGACGCCCCGCCGGCAGACGCAGGGCGCAACCCACGCGGCATGGTTACGCGATGATGACCGCAAAGCCGTGCATTTGCGGCAATCATACCCGGCCGGCGCGACGCGAGAGCCCGTCCGCCCCGATCCATTCAGGCGTCGTGGCCCGCCCTGCCCCGGTCGAATGGCCTAGTCCGTCCGCGCCGGCCCCGCGACCGCCGCGGGCAAGCCTTTGTTTACAGCGCCAGCCCGAGTTTGGGCCTGGCCAGACGTGCTTCCGCAGGGGGCATCGACAGGGCTGATAACGAGGCTGTCCGCGTCATGTTGCGTTTTCGTCCTGTCCCGATCCGGCGCGACGTCGCCCTTCTGGTGGCGCTCGCCCTATCGAGCGATGCGGCCCGCGCGGCCGACTGGTATACCGGCGCGGCCGCCCCCAAGGGCTCCGAGGACTGGATCGTCAGCCTCGACGCCTCGACCACGGTGACCTCGAACAACTCCGTCTTCGCCAATGCCGGCGGCACGGCCGCGCTCGGCGGCTCCCTGCGCGAAAGCGGCGCGCGCATCCGCGTCGAGGCGCTGGCGGGAACCTATGAGTATCGTGCCGACAGCGGGGCCAAGGTGCGCGGCGAGCAGATCGAGGCCGCGGCGCTGGCCGGCTATGAATGGGTCTGGCGCGAGGCGAAGCTCGCGGGCTTCGTTGGCCTCTCGGTGCGCAACACCTCGCTCTCGGCAGCCGACCCGGCCAACCCGGTCGTCGGCACGAGCTACGGGCTGAAGGGCGCGCTCGATTTCTACGCCAAGCCGAGCGAGCGCACGATGGTGCAGGCCCATGGCTCGTTCAGCACCAACGACATGGCCTATTTCGGCCGGATCAAGGCCGGCTATCGCGTGAGCGGAAACGTCTATCTCGGGCCGGAGGTCGCGGTCCTCGGCAATGATTTCTACAACCAGTTCCGCATCGGCGCGCATCTGACGGGGCTGCAGCTCGGCCCGATCCAGGCCTCGCTCTCGGCCGGCTACCAATACGACCGCGAGCAGAAGAGCGGCGTCTATGGCGCGGTCGATGTGCGGGCGCAGTTCTGACGCCATGACCGATGCAACCCTGAAAGACGCCTCCCTTCCCTCCGCCACGCTGCCGGCGCCCGTCGCCATGGCGCGCTTTCGCCCGGCCCGTCTCATCGCGGCGCTGCGTTGGAGCTGCTGGCTCCTCTGCGGCGCGCTGATGTTCGTGCTGGTGACGCAGCCGGTCAGCGTTCAGGCGCAAGGCGCGCTCGGCCTCGTCGTCGTCGCCGGGCTCGTCGGGCTGGCGCGGCTGCCGCGTCTGGCCTGGACGCGCTATCTCTTCCTCGCGCTCGGCTCAACCGTGCTGCTGCGCTATCTCTACTGGCGGCTGACCTCGACCTTGCCGCCGGTAAGCGACACTGTGGGCTTCGGCTTCGGCGTCGTGCTGCTGGGCGCGGAGCTGTTCTGCGCCTTCGTGCTGGCGATCAGCCTCGTCATCAACGCCGACCCGTTGCGGCGCAAGAGCCTGCCGCGCGACGAGGACGCCGCGCTGCCGACCGTCGACGTCTTCATCCCGAGCTACAATGAGGACGAGACGATCCTGGCGATGACGGTCGCCGCCGCGAAGAACATGGACTACCCGGCCGACAAGCTGACCGTGTGGCTGCTCGACGATGGCGGCTCGGACCAGAAATGCAATGACAGGGACGCCGCCAGGGCGGCCAGCGCCCGCAACCGCCGCGCCACGCTGCAGGCGCTCTGCCGCGACCTCGGCGCGGTCTATCTGACGCGGGCGAGGAACGAGCACGCCAAAGCCGGCAACCTCAACAACGGGCTGGCGCATTCCAGGGCCGAGATCGTCGTCGTCTTCGACGCCGACCATGCGCCGTTCCGCCAGTTCCTGCGCGAGACCGTCGGCCATTTCGCGCGCGACCCGAAACTTTTCCTCGTGCAGACGCCGCATGTCTTCCTCAATCCCGATCCGATCGAGAAGAATTTGCGCACCTTCCAGCGCATGCCGTCCGAGAACGAGATGTTCTACGCCGTGACGCAGCGCGGGCTCGACAAGTGGAACGGCTCGTTCTTCTGCGGCTCGGCGGCGCTGCTGCGGCGCTCGGCGCTCGCCACCACGGGCGGCTTCTCCGGCATCACCATCACCGAGGATTGCGAGACCGCCTTCGAGTTGCACGCGCAGGGCTGGACCTCGCTTTATGTCGACAAGCCGCTGATCGCCGGCCTGCAGCCCGAGACCTTCGCGAGCTTCATCGGCCAGCGCTCGCGCTGGTGCCAGGGCATGTTCCAGATCCTGATGCTGAAGAACCCGGCGATCCGGGCGGGCCTGCAGCCGATCCAGCGCATCGCCTACCTGTCGAGCATGACCTTCTGGTTCTTCCCCATCCCGCGGCTGATCTTCATGGTCGCGCCGCTGCTCTACATCTTCCTCGACGTGAAGATCTTCGTCTCCAGCGTCGACGAGACCATCGCCTACACCTTGTCCTACGTCGCCGTGAACATGGTGATGCAGAGCTATCTCTACGGCCATGTCCGCTGGCCCTGGATGTCGGAGCTCTACGAATATGTGCAGGGCGTGTTCCTCGCCAAGGCGATCGTCTCCGTCGTCGCCTCGCCGCGCAAGCCGACCTTCAACGTCACCGCCAAGGGCCTCTCGCTCGACAACGACCACCTCTCGGAGCTGGCCTGGCCGTTCTTCGGCGTCTTCGCGCTGCTGGCGCTCGGCGTCGGCACGGCGGTCTTCCGCTATCTCTTCGAGCCCGGCGTCACCGAACTCATGCTGGTCGTGGGCCTGTGGACCGGCTTCAACCTGCTGGTGGCGGGCGTGGCGCTGGGGGCCGTCGCCGAACGCAGGCAGATCGACCGGCATCCGCGCCTGAACGTCACGCGCAAGGGTGTGCTGACTCTCGAGGGCCATGCCATCCCGGTTTCGATCGAGAACGTCTCGGCGGGGGGCTGCGGCGTCGTGATCGCGGCGCTGCCGGCCGGGCTCGTGCTCGAGGCGGGCGGCACGTCCGGCCAACTTACAATCGAGCCCTGCAAGGGAAGCAGCCCGCAGCCGCCCGTGGCGGTGTCGCTGAGCCATGTCGCGCAGCTTGGCGAGGCCAGCCGCTGCGGCCTGTCCTTCACCACGCTGAAGCCGGCGCAGTACCGCGCGGTCGCTGAGCTGATGTATGGCGATGCGGCTGCGATCGCGCGCTTCCTGGAGGGCCGGCGCAAGCCGATCGGCCTGGTGCGCGGCAGCGCCCGGTTCATGCTCTGGGGTGTGACCGAGCCGCTGCGCGCGCTGGCCTATGCGTTCAGGACGCCGCCCGAGTCCGAGACCGCGACCGTTGCGGCCGAGCCTGCGCCCATGGTCGCGCCGACCTTCGACCCGGCGGCCTTTGCGGCGACCATCCAGTCGCTCGCCGCCCAGACGCGGCCGGTCGCCACCGCCGAGCCCAAGCTGGCGGCGCAGGACTGGCTCGCCTCGATCGCGACGCTCTCAGGCGCGCGGCCGACCATCGCAAGCGACGACGCGCCTCTGCTGGCGGGGGCAGCCTGAGCCGATGCGCCTGCGCCTTGCCAATGCCGTCGCCTTGAGCGCCTGCGTCGCCGCCATCATCGTCGCGGCTGCGGCGGTGCATGCGCAGAGCTTTGTCGGCGTCGGCCCTGTACGCAGCTTCACGCTCCCGACCGAGCCGCGCGGCGAGCCGGCGCCTGAGCCGGCCGTGATCGCACCGCCGATCTTGGCCGCCGTGCCGCGCGAAGACGGCCTGCGCCGCCTGCCGGCGACGCTGAAAGGTTTTCGCTTCGCCGGGGAATGGGCGCAAAACCAGTGGCCGGTTTATCTGACAGCGCAGCAGGCGCGCGAACCGGCGCGCTTCCGGCTGGCCTTCCTCTCGGCGATCTCGGTGATGCCGGAAGGCTCGCGGGCGAGCTTGAGCATCAACGGCGCGGTGATCGCCAGAACCGCGCTCGCCCCGCCCGACGCGGTGGCGACGCGCGACTTCGCCATTCCCGCCGGCCTGCTCAAGCCCGGCTTCAACGCGGTGAGCCTCGTGATCGAGCAGCGCCACCGCGTCGATTGCTCGCCGGCGGCGACCTATGAGCTCTGGACCGCGCTCGACGCCACCCGGACCGGGCTGCTGCTGGGGAATGCGGGCGGCTTCTCGACGCCCGCCGACATCGCCGCCGTGCCGCCGCGCAAGGACGGCGCCGGCGCGATCCGCCTCATGCTCGCGGGCAAGCTGTCGCCGGAGATGGCGGGGCGCGCCGTCAGGGCGGCGCAGATCGCCGCGCTCGCCGGCCGCTCATTGCAGCCGGTGGTCGATATCGCCGGATCGGAGCCCGACACCGGCGGGCTCATCCTCGCCATCGGCACGGCCGAGGAGTTGCAGACCCGGCCCGAACTGGCCAATCTCGGGCTTGTCGCCGGGCCGCGCTACGGTTTTCTGCCCGCAGTCGCCGGGCGCGGGTCGACATTCGTCGTCACCGGCGTCAACACGACCGATCTCGATGTCGCGCTGGCGCGCTGGAACGCTGAGCGCCTCGCCGCTGCCGCCACCGGCTCCGAGACGGGGCTTCAGGCCGCCGCGCTGCTTTCCGGCCATGCCGCCAGCGGCGCGTCCGAGCGGATCGCGCTACGCCAGACCGGATTTTCGGGCGCGGAGTTTTCCGGCCGGCTGTTCCGGCTCGGACTCGACATCGCCATGCCGATGGATTTCCTGCCGGCCGATTACGACCGCATGGCGCTGAACCTCGCCGGCTCGCACAGCGCCGAACTCGGCCGGCAGGCCAACATCCTGGTCGAGGTCAACGGCCACACCGCCGCGACGCAGATGCTGCGGGCGGGCGCGGCCGACGACCTCGAGCGCAACCAGATCTTCCTGCCGCTGCGCCTGCTGAAACCCGGCCAGAACCGCATCGAGATCCTGACGCAAACGCCGACGCAGGCCGACGAAAGCTGCCAGGTCTCGCGCGCTTCCTCGCTGCGCCGCCTCCATATCCTCGACCGCAGCGAACTCGTGCTGCCGCGCATCGCCCGCATCGGCCGCGCGCCGGAGCTTTCGCTGATGGCGGCGGGCGGTTTTCCGTTCTCGCGCGAGGGCGCAAAGCCGATCCTGTTCGTGCCCAATCCCGACCGCCAGACCATGGCGGCAGCGCTGACGCTGGCCGCGCGGCTGGCGGTGGCGGCGGGCCGGCCGATCGACTTCACCTTCGCGATGACTGCGCCCGCGCACGACGCCGGCGAGGTGCTGATGGTCTCGCCCGCGCCCAGGCTCGATCCAGCGATGCTGCGCGCCGCGGGCGTCGATCCGGTCGGGCTCGAAAACGCGTGGCGCGGAGCGACGCAACCGGGCGCGTTGCGCCCGGCCGCGCCGATGTCGGACGCCGAGGCGCTGGCGCAGCGCTGCGCCCTGCCGCAGCCGATCGTGCAAGTGACCGCCCTGCAAGGCGGGAGCGCCGCGCCTGCGGCCGGCCTGTCGCTCGCCAGCATCGGGCTCAGGGCGAGCCTGCCGGCCCTGCCCTTCTGGGCTCCGGTCGAGCCCGGCGCAGCGGCCTCCGAAAGCGAGGTCGTGCAGGCCCGCGCGGCGCTGATCGTCGGTCAGGATTTCCCCGACGCGGCCGCACGCAACCTCTGGACGGTGGTCACGGCGCCCGACGCCGCGGCACTGAAAGCCGGCGTGGAGTGCCTGACGCATCCGCAGATCTGGAGCCGGCTCGGCGGCAGGCTGGCGGGCCTCAACGCCGATGAGAGCGTCATCACACTGCCCGCCGGCGAGCGGTTGCGCCATGTCGCGACGCGGGGGTTCGACGTTCTCAACCTGCGCCTCGTCGCCGCCGGTTGGCTGTCGCTGAACCCGCTCGCCTATGTCGGGCTCGTACTGGCGCTGGTGCTGTGCCTGGCCGCCTCGACGCTCTGGCTCGTGCTCAACACCGGCAGGAGGCAGGAATGAGCTGCGTTCGTCCCATCAAGACCTTCGCGCTCTGGTTTTGCCTCGCTCTCGGGATGCTGGCGCTTCCCGAGGCACGGGCCGCCGCGCCGACGCAAGGGAGCGTATCGCTTCACGGCATGCTGCCGAACAAGGAGGCATGGCGCGCCTACAAGGCGCGCTTCGTCACCGAGGCCGGACGCGTGGTCGACACCGCCAACGGCTCGATCAGCCATAGCGAAGGCCAGGGCTACGCCATGCTGCTGGCGGTCGCGGCCGACGACCGCGCCGGCTTCGAGCGGATCTGGGGCTGGACGCGCGCCAACCTGTTCGTGCGCGACGACCAGCTCGCCGCCTGGCGCTGGGAACCGGAAAAACGCCCGGCCGTCGCCGACATGAACAACGCCAGCGACGGCGACCTGCTGATCGCCTGGGCGTTGACGGAAGCCGCCGAAGCCTGGGGCGATGCCTCGCACAAGGTCGCGGCGCGCCGCGTCGCGGTCGAGATCGGGCGCAAGCTGATCCTGCTCAAGACCGCCCATGGCGCGCTGCTGCTGCCGGGGCTCTCCGGATTCTCGGCGCAGGACCGCCCGGACGGGCCGGTGCTGAACCTGTCCTATTACGTCTTCCCGTCCTTCGCCCGCCTGCCGCTGGTCGCGCCCGAATTCGACTGGGCGGGATTGAGCCGCGCCGGGCTGAAGCTGATCGAGAAGGCGCGCTTCGGACCGGCCAAGCTGCCGAGCGACTGGATCACGCTGACCGGCGGCGAGCCGCAGCCGGCGCAGGGGTTTCCGGCGCAGTTCTCCTACAACGCCATCCGCATCCCGCTCTATCTCGCCTGGGCGGGCTACGACCAGCCGCGCCATCATGCGAGCTATCTCGCGGCCTGGACGGGCAGGCCGCGCAAGGGCGTCGCGCTGGTCGAGGTGGCGCAGGGGCAGACCGCGACGCTGCTGGAGGAGCGCGGTTACGAGGCGCTGCCGGCGCTCTCGGCCTGCGCCAGCACGGGCGCAGCATTCCCGCGCCACCTGCGCGGTCCTGCGGCTGCCGAGAACTACTATCCGGCGACGCTGCATCTGCTGGCGCTCACCGCCGCGCGCATGAGGTATCCGGCATGCCTGCAGGATTGAAGCTCGCCATCCTCGCGGCCGGTCTCGCGCTGTTCTCAGGAGCGGCCGGCGCGCAAGGCGTGGACGAGACGGCCTTGCGCTTCTACGCCGCCCATGGCCAGCGCGCCCGCGCCGAGGCCGAAGGCAAGCGGCTGGCCGTGCTGCATCCGGGCTGGAGCGTGCCAGACGACATCTGGACCGCGCGGCCGGGCCAGGCCGACGAGAAGCCGCTCTGGGCGCTGTTCGCGTCGGGCGATCTCGATGGGCTCAAGCGCGCCATCGCGACGCGCCAGCGCGCGGAGCCCGGCTGGCGGCCCTCCGACGACCTCGCCCGCAAGCTCGCGCGCAAGGAGCTGCGGATCGCGCTCATGGGCAAGGCCAAAGCCTCGCAATGGCTCGCCGTCGCCGATCTCGCCGGCGAATTCGGCAAGGGCGGCGATGTCGACGATGTCGAGCTTGCCTGGGCCGTGGCGGAAGGTTTTGCCCGCAGCGACCGCCAGCCCGAGGCGTTTGCGCTCTATGCCGCGATCCTGACCCGCCGCAGCGACCCGAAGGAGCGCAGCGCCACGATCCACAAGGCGATCTCGCTTTTGCCGATGGCCGATGTCGAGCTCCTGCTCGCCATGGGCAAGACCGACAGCAGCGGCGCGCCCGAATTCGCCGCGCTCGCCATCGACGTGACGCGCGGGCGGATCGCCGCGCTGTTGCACGACGAGCGCCAGACGCCGCTGGAGCCGGCGGAACTCGCCGCCTTCGAGACCTATGCGAAATCGGCCGACGATGCCGGGCAGGCGGGTCTGGTGGCGTGGCTGGCGCTCAAGCAGGGTCGCAATGCCGACGCGCTCGCCTGGTTCAAGCTGGCGATCGCGCGCGGCGGCGACGCCATGATCGCCCATGGATTGGCGCATACGCTGCTGCGGCAGGGCATGCGCCGCGAGGCCGAGGAGGTCGCTTTCGCGTGGCGCGAGCCGCTGGTCAACAACGCGATCCTGTTCATCGACGTGCTCGAAAGCGAGCTGACCAAGCCGGCCCCGCCCGCGATCGAGCCCGAGCGGCTGGCGCGCTATGCCCGCGTCACGCTGGAGAGCCGCTCCGGCGAGGGCGCGCAGGCGCTCGGCTGGTACGCCTACAACTCCTGCCAGTTCGAGACCGCGCTCGACTGGTTCCAGCGCGCCAGCGCCTGGCTTCCGAAGGAGGCGACGATCTACGGGCAGGCGCTCTCGCTGCAGCGCCTCAAGCGCCAGCGCGACTTCATCGAGCTGGTCAACCGCTATGACGGGCTGTTCCCCAAGGTGGTGGCGCTTGTGTTCCGCGACGGGCGCGAAACGCCGCCCGGCCCGTGCGACCAGCCGCGCGGGCGGATCGCCGAGGAAACGACTCGGCCGGCGACGCTCACCGCCATCCGCGTGCCGCAGCCCGGCTCTGCGCTGGCGCAGGAGCCGCATGCGCCGGTTAAGCGCGGCGATTTCCCGATCGCGGTGTCGCCCGAGAACCCGCTGCGCTTCCCCGACGCGGCGCGCGGCGCAAACGAGGGTTTTCGCCCGCGCGTCGGCGAGGCACGTCCGCTGGTGGCGCGGCGCGTCGGCGGCGTCACCGCCATGCCCTATGAGGCGCTCGGCTTCACCTTGCTGCCAGGCTGGAACGGCGCGGCCGAGCCGGCCGGCGTCTCCGCCAGCGAGCAGCGCCCGGCGCGCGGCACGCTCTGGGCAGCGAGCCCTCCGCAGGCCGATGCGCCAGCGCGGCAGGCCGCCCCTTCCGGCCCCCATCCCGGACAGGGCGAATCCGCCGCCCTGCGCTTCCGGCCTTGAACCGTGATGACGCCCATGAGCCAGACCATGATTGTCCGCCCCCTCCCTGTCCGGCCCCTCGCGGTAGCCC
>FWWL01001774.1_pt1 | contig 48895 bp, 46 predicted proteins | sample 2228331 | NCBI WGS metagenome assembly FWWL01 (sample SAMEA103939775, study PRJEB20133) | metagenome | reverse complement strand
CGGCCAATCGATGCCCCCGCGGGAATTGCCCCGGCATCGCCTTCCGGACGACGAAAAGTCCAGGGCTTTTCTCAGCCCTGACTTTTCCCCCAATATTTTTCTTTACGACAGATTTCCCGGCGGGATAGGATTGAGCCCGGCTCTGTTTGAGATGAGTTCCAGCCTGCTCAGAGCCTGTCTGGAAACGATAGACGCCTGCCCCTGCGAATCTGGCTGTCCTTCCTGCGTCGGACCCGTAAGGGAAAGCGGGGAGAAAGCCAAACCGGTGGCCAGAAAAATTCTGGAGCAGCTACTTCTTGCAGGAACATAATTCAGCGATATTCTCTTCCTCGCCCATAACCACCAGTATGTCGCTGTCCTTGATGACAAAATCTGCTCCGGGCACGAAGATTAACCGCTCGGGCACGAGCTGCCGGACGGCTATCACCTGAACGCGAAAACGATTGGTCAGGTCGAGGTCTCGCAACTTCTTCCCGATAAAAGCTTCCGGAGGCACAATTTCCTGAATGCTGATATTCTCCGCCAGCGGCAGGTATTCAAGAACATTGCGGGAACTCAACCTCTGAGCCAGACGTATCGCCATGTCCCGCTCGGGATAGATCACCTCGGTGGCTCCTATGGCCTCAAGGATTTTTCCGTGGTCGGCGCTGAGCGCCTTGGCTAAGATGCGTTTAACGCCCAGCTCGTGAAGATACAGCACGGTCAAAATTGAAGATTCCATTTCAGGACCGAGACTGACCACCACCACATCCATGTCCTGCACGCCAAGCGCCTGCAATCCTTCCTTGTCGGCTGAATCCATCCAGACCGCCTGAGTGGAAAAATCCCTGGCTTCTTCCACTTTATCCTTGTCTTTATCGATGACCAGAACCTCATGCCCTTTTTCGTACAGAGTCCGGGCCAGGTAACTTCCGAAACTGCCGAGACCTATGACCGCGAATTTCATGGTCAGCTCCTGGAATCATTATTTTAAGATTTTAAGCTATTTTATCCCACCATTATGTTTTCTTCAATGAACTGATAATGACCGGCCGGCTTCTGCCGGCTGAAGGCATAAAGCAGGGTCAGCGGACCGACGCGGCCAATGTACATGACAATTACCAGGATAAGTTTGTTCAGCGGATGCAGACCCGTGGTGATTCCGCAGGACAAACCCACTGTGCCGAAGGCTGAAACCACTTCAAAAAGCGCCTCTTTCAAGGTCAGCTGCGGCTGGATAATGAGTAAGGAAAGGGTTGAAGCAAAAACCAGCGCCCAGGCCAGCGAGATAAGCGTATAAGCTTTTATTATATCCTCTGTGCGCAGCGCGCGGGAGAACACCTGTGGCACTTCATATCCTCTGATTTTCGACCTGAGAAAAGCCAGCACCACCCCGAAAGTGGTCGTTTTCACGCCACCGCCTGTTCCTCCAGGCGAGGCTCCCACGAACATGATCAGAATGATCAACAGAAGTGAAGCCACCGAAAGATGGCCAATCTCCACCGTGTTAAACCCGGCTGTCCGGGCTGTAACCACCTGGAAAAACGAAGCCAGAATTTTCTGCCCGGGAGTAAATTCTCTAAAACTCTGATTAAATTCCATCAGGAAAAGGAGAATGGCCCCGCCGAGGATAATTCCCACGGTAACCGCGGCCACAAACTTGGTGTGAAGGGAAAACCTTATTCTTTCCCCTTTAATGATTTTTTTCAGAGCAGTTTTTATCTCCTGAAGCACAAAAAAGCCAAGTCCGCCGGAAATGATCAGCAACATCATCACTACGTTCAAATAAACGTCCCCGCGATAATCCATCAGGCTGTTGGAAAACAGGGAAAAACCGGCATTGCAGAAAGCTGAAATCGAATGGAAAACTGAAAGACTGATGGCCACCGGCAAAGGCGAACGGGAAGAAAACCTGACCAGAAGCAGCAGGGCGCCAATCAGCTCGAAGGTAAAAGTAAAAATAAAAACGTCCTTAAGAAGAGTGCGAAAATCCGAAATCGGCTCGGGTCGAAAAGAACCCTCGACCGCCAGTTTGTCGCTCAGGCTTACCCGGCGACCGGCGGTCAGCAGGATAAAGCTGGAGAAAGTCATGATGCCCAGCCCGCCGAGCTGAATCATCAGCAGCAGCAGCCCGAGTCCGAAAGGGCTGAAATAGGTCGGCGTATCCACCACTATCAGGCCGGTAACGCAGATGGCTGAGGTTGAGGTGAACAGAGCGTCAATCAGAGAAATCTGGCCGCTTCTAGTGGAAAAAGGCAGCTTCAGCAGAATCGTGCCCACAGCTATGGCCACGAGAAAGCTCAGGGCCAGCAAGCGGGGCGGATGGACAAGTTTCTTCTTGAAATTGTTCAATTTTTCCTCTTATAAGTTTTTTATTTAACCGCTTTTAATTGATTCCGTCAAGTTAGAACGTTGATTGACAGACCCCTCTCCCTGTGTTAATTTGAAGAAGCTATGAACGTATTCAATCTAATCTCGCAGGCCACCATCGTTGTCAAACTTATTCTTTTAATACTCATACTGTTTTCAGTTTTTTCCTGGGCGATAATAATCCACAAAAGAAGAACTCTTAAAGCAGCCGAGCAATCTTCCAACCTTTTTCTGGAAGCTTTCAGGAAGAGCAAATCTCTGAATGAAGTCAACGAAGCTGCCCGCCGGTACAAAAACAGTCCGCTGGCTGTTCTGTTCCAGGCCGGATTCAAGGAACTTGTTCACCTGACGCGTTCGAACCCTCAGCCTCAGGGTTCAATCGACCGGGAAAAGCTGGAAATCATCAACCGTTCGTTGCTCAGAGCTTCGAGCGCGGAGATCCGGCGTCTAGAGAGAATGATGAGCTTTCTGGCCACCTGCGGCAGCGTGACCCCGTTTATCGGACTGCTCGGAACGGTCTGGGGCATAATGGATTCGTTCCATAAGATCGGGCTGGTCCGCTCAGCCAGCCTGGTAACCGTGGCTCCCGGCATCGCCGAGGCGCTGGTGGCCACCGCGGTGGGTTTGTTTGCCGCCATCCCGGCGGTTATCGCTTACAATTATTTTCTCGGCCGCATAAAAGAAATAATTTTTATGATGGACGATTTTTCGCTGGAATTTCTTAACATTATAGAAAGGGCATATGGCAGTTAACCTGAATCCGACTCCGGCAGCCGACGGTCGGAGACGTCTGGGCACATCGATGTCGGAAATCAACGTCACCCCTCTGGTCGACGTCATGCTGGTTCTGCTTATAATTTTTATGGTGACCGCGCCGATGATGCAGTCCGGAATCGGAATCAACCTGCCTCAGGCTGAAACCGAGTCGGCCCCGGCCGAAGAAGGGCTGACGCTGACCGTCACCGCTGACGGCTACATCCATATCGGCGAATCGGTTATAAACATCAACCTGCTGGAAAGACGGTTAAAGGAATATTTCTATAATCGCACGAAAAAAATCGTGTTCATCCGCGCTGACCGCAATCTTAAATACGGTCAGCTTGTCCAGATTCTGGATATTATCAAGAAATCGGGGATCGAAATAGTCGGCCTGGTGACTGAACCGCTGGAAAAACCTCCAGCTAAAAAACGGACCGACTGATGAAACCGCTGTTTGCTCAGAACAATTCTTTCAAGCGCGCTCTGATTCTGTCGATTTTTCTTCACGCAGCGCTTTTCGTCCTGCTGGGAGTTTCCGGACAGTTCTCGGGACCCAGGAAATCCGGAATGGTCCATTATGTTAACCTGAATTTTGTCGGGTTGCCAGGCGGAGGAGGCGCCGGAGGGGGTGGCGGCGCAGGCAGTCCCGGCCCGGGTGGAGGAACCCCCGGGCAGGCAGGACCTTCCCGCCCGGAAACGATGAAGGAACTGACTGTCCCCCAGAAGGTTCAGCCACAGCCCGAATCATCACTTCGCCATCCGGTGGAGAAGACCCGGACAGCAAGGAAGACCACCCGGCAGTCAACCCCGCAGAAAAAAACTGAGATTTCCGCACCGCAGCCGGGAGCGCAGCCGGCGGCTTCCGGAACCGGAGCTGCCGGAGCTCAAGCTGGAGGTTATGGAACCGGCGGCGGTGGAGGAGGGACCGGACTGAGAATTGGCGTCGGTGAAGGTCCGGGCGGCTTCGGCGGCGGTTACGGCGACCCGCTGGGCACGGCTTCTTTCCCCTACACTTATTATCTTCAGATTATAATAGATCGTGTATCATCCAACTGGTTCACCGCTATCAGTAACCTGGATTACAGCGGCGACTATCAATCAGTAATTTCTTTCAAGATACTGCGCAACGGGCAGATTGCCGACCTCAGAATAACCCAGCCTTCAGAACTCCCGGTGCTTGACCTGACAGCAAGGCGAGCGGTCGAACTGGCCGCGCCCTTTCCGCCGCTGCCGAAAGATTACGAAAGCGATTACCTTATCATTCATCTTATATTCGAGCGGAGCAGATAAGAAAATGAAAAAACTGATTATCTTCATACTGTCATTTTGTGCTATGGCCGTTCTCAGCACCTGGTTATTTCCGCAACAGGAAATCGTACTGACCATCAGAGAGGGCGTCCCGGCCATTTCGGTGGCTTTACCACCGTTCATCTGCGAACCGGCTGCCCCTGAGGTTCAGGAAGCAGCCTCCACGATTCATCAGGTTCTTACCTCCGACCTTCAGTACAGCCGGGTGTTTACTCTGGTGCCGAAGGAGCACCTGAGCTACATCCGTCCTTTGAATCCGAAAGAAATCTTTTTCAAAGACTGGGAATCGATCCAGGCCAGACTCCTGGTCGTCGGAGAGTTCACCCGTTCTGAGAATCGTTCGGTGTTCGAAGTAAAAATTTACGACGTAAAAAGCCAGAGAATGATTCTGGGCAAAAGATACCAGGTGGAGCCGGGTGTCCTACGGCTGGTGGCTCACCGGGTGGCCGACGAGATGATGAAGCTCTACGGAGAAAAACCTGTATTTACCACAAAGATAGTCTTCGTCTCGAACCGCGACGGAAATGATGAGCTCTACATGATGGATTATGACGGAGCCAACCAGACAAGATTGACCTTCAACAAATGGCGGGATTACATGCCGGCCTGGTCGCCCGACCAGAGATCGATCGTTTTCACTTCCTACCGGGCGGGCAATCCGGATCTCTACATTCTGTATCCTTATGAGGGCAGGTTAGTTCCGATATCAACCAGAGGAACCAACTTTGCCGGGGCTTTCTCGCCCGACGGCAAAAAGGTAGCCTTCTGCTCGACTAAAGACGGGAACGCTGAAATATATGTGGTTAACGTCGACGGAACCGGTTTGCGCCGGTTGACCTTCAACAGCGCCATAGACACCGCTCCCTCCTGGTCGCCGACGGGAAGAGAGATCGTCTTCACCTCCGACCGGAGCGGCACGCCGCAGATCTACATTATGGACGCCGAAGGGGGCAACGTCAGAAAAGTTAGCTTCGGCGGGAATTATCTCGACTCTCCGGCCTGGTCACCCGACGGAGAAAGAATTGTTTTCGTCTCGAGAGTCGACAACTTTTTTGACCTTTACCTGCTTAACCTGAAAACCAACAAAATCACCAAGCTCACCGAGACTGGAGCCCGGAACGAATCCCCGAGCTGGTCGCCCGACGGACGACACATCATATTTTCTTCGAACATGTCCGGGACGATTCAGATCTATTCGATCGATTACGACGGCAGCAACCTGCGACGGCTGACTTCAGATGGAGAAAACAAACTGCCGAACTGGATAAACTGAGCGAACCGGATGAGTTTATTGACAGCGTTCAGGCTTCATTGTATAAATTGAATTGTCCTCGAACTTTCAGCGAGGCTATTATGCGCACATCAGGAGGAAAAATGAAGAAGTTTCTGGTGCTGTTTCTTTCGGTGATCCTGGTCTTATCTTTCGCCGCTTCCTGCAAGAAGAAAGCCAAACAGCTTCCTCCGCCGCCTCCGCCGCAGGCTCAGGAACAGCCAAAGGTAGAAAAAGTGGAAGAACCGGTGATCAAAGAGCCAGAACTCACGGAAGAAGAAATCTTCATGAAGAAAACCCTGGAAGAAATCAACAGAGAAAAGCCTCTGTCCAGAATCCATTTTGATTTTGACAAATATGATATCCGGCCGGACGCTGTCCCGATACTCGAAGCCAACGCTCGCTGGTTGAAAAAATTCCCGACGGTGAAAATACTGATCGAAGGGCACTGCGACGAGCGAGGCACCGAAGAATACAACCTGGCTCTGGGTGAGAGAAGGGCAAAGAGCACGATGGATTATTTAGTAACTCTCGGGATTTCCCCTGACAGAATCAGAATAATCTCTTACGGCAAAAGCCAGCCTCTCGACCCGGGCCATGATGAGGACGCCTGGGCTAAAAACAGGAGAGCCGAATTTTTGATCATCGAGAAATAAATTGTTAAAAAGGCAAAAAAGCTTTTTCTTCTTTGCGCTTCTCATCATGCTGGCGGGAGTCTTCGTGACTCCAGCCGGCGCCCAATCAAAAAAAACTTACGAGCTGATCTACGAGGACATCCAGACCTTAAAGCTTCAGGTACAGGAACTGGCCTCCCTGGTCAGAAAGAACCAGGCGGATATACAGGAGCTCAGGGATCAGATTAAAATTCTGGGCGAACTCATCCGTAAAGTTCAGTCGGAGCAGGGTGCCGCCCGCGAAGACTTCCGTAATATCGTCGTTCAATATCAACTCCTCAGCAGCAAACTCGAAGAGATTCAGTTTCAGACAGCTATTCTTAACGATATCCTGCAGGCCATCCAGAACCTGAACCTGCCGAAACCCGAGGAAAAAACTGCGAGGTCCGGGAAAGCTCCGGCTAAAGCCGAGCCCCAGCCGGCCGAGACCAGAAAGCCGGCCCCGCTCACCCTCAGCGCCCAGGAAATGTACAACAACGCCTACGGAGATTATCTGAAAGGAAACTATTCTCTGGCCATCGACAGCTTCAGACTCTTTCTGCAGCAATATCCGAACACACCTCTTTCTGGAAATGCGCTTTACTGGATTGGTGAATGTTACTACAGCCAGGGTAAATTTCAGGAAGCCGTCGACACTTTCAGCGAGCTTCTGGTGAGTTATCCATCCAGCAACAAGGTGCCGGCCGCTTACCTGAAAAAAGGCTACAGTCTCGCCAGGCTCGGTAAGAAAGAAGAGGCCATCGCCACCTTGAAACTGTTGATAGCCAAATTTCCAGCGCAGGAAGAAGCCCGACTGGCTCAGGAAAAATTAAAAGAACTGGAGAACCAATGAGAGACCGAAACAGTCTGAATAGAGTCATCCTCATAGGCCATCTGGTCAAAAAGCCGGAGATCCGCTACATTCCTTCTTCCGGCCGACCTGTGGCCAGATTCCAGGTGGCCACCAACGAACAGATTTTCAACCGCGATACCCGCCAGACCAGCGAACGCACAGAATTCCATCGGATAGTGGCCTGGGGACCGCTGGCTGAATTCTGCGATAAATTTCTCGAAGCCGGCAGACAGGTTCTGGTGGAAGGACGCCTGCGCTGGCGTTCCTGGGAAGACCGTGAAGGAAACCGCCGGAACACTACCGAAGTAGAAGCCATCAACATAGTCCCGCTCGGCAAGAAGATCCCGCCTCAGGCTGAAGCTCAACTGGAAGCCCCGCCTGCGGAAGATTTCGAGGAAATATCCGAGCCCGCGGTCGAAGAGTTTCCGGATGGAGAATTGCCGTCTGAAGGAGATGACGATATCCCCTTCTAAGCTAAAAAGCTAATCGAGGAGCTGCCCGTGGCGGAAATTCCTGACAGAGAAAAAGTTCGACAGTTAATCTACGAAGAACATCGGCCCTGGGGAAAATTCAGAAGCTATCCTCACCGGCTGGCTTCAAGTCTGAAAATCATCACGGTCAACCCCGGGGGAATTCTCTCTCTCCAGTATCACCGTAAAAGAAGCGAATACTGGGTGGTGCTGGACAGCGGACTCGAAATCACGGTGGGAGAGAAGGTCTGGCAACCCGAGCCGGGTGAAGAAATATACATTCCGGCCGAAACGCCCCATCGCCTGAAAGCCGTCGGCGAGCATCCGGTCAGAGTGATGGAGATGTGGCTCGGGGAATCTGATGAGAATGATATCGTCCGCCTGGAGGACGTTTACGGACGCGATTGAGTTCAGCTGACCACCTGGCTCATCAGGAAAGCCTGAGGATGTTTTCTCAGGATGGCTTCTATCATAAATTCTTCCACCTCTTTGGCCGTTCTGAGCTTGAGAGCTTCAGCCACCGCTTGTTCGGCCGTTTTCAGCTCCACCTCTCTCAAAGCTTTTTTTACTTTTGGAATAAAAATCGGGTTCATGCTCAGGGTTCTGAGTCCCATTCCAAGCAGGATGATGGCCGAAAGCGGGTCGGCCGCCATCTCTCCGCAAACAGTAACCTCCTTGCCTTCCCGCACGGCTGTTTGAATCACCTGGTGGATCAGCCGCAGAACTGCCGGATGATGCGGTTTGAAAAGATAGGCTACAGATTCATTCCCCCGGTCTACGGCCAGATAATACTGGATTAAGTCATTGGTGCCTATGCTGACATAATCTACTTCCTTGATGATGCATTCTATGTTCGCCGCCGCCGCCGGCACCTCGATCATTACCCCGACCGGCAGATTTTCATCAAAAGGAATCCTCTCTGCTTTCAATTCAGCCTTCAAATCAGCCAGGAGGCTCTTCAGTTCGAAAACTTCTTCCACTTCGGTAATCATCGGGACCATCAACCGCACATTCTTTTTCACACTGGCTTTCAGAATGGCCCGGAGCTGGATGCGGAACATATCCCTGTTCCGCAGAGAGAAACGAATGGCCCGCAGGCCGAGCGCCGGGTTGGGTTCTTTGACGATGTTGAGCTGGGGCAGACTTTTCTCTCCGCCAATGTCGATGGTGCGGATGTAAACGGGTCGCGGATGAGTGTTCCAGGCCATCTTCTGATAAACAGCCAGGTGGTCTTCTTCCGAAGGCAGGTCCGGGCGCTGGAGATAGATGAACTCAGACCTGAAAAGTCCGATCCCCTCCGCACCAAAGGAAAAAGCCAGGTCCACCTCATCTGGAAGCTCAATGTTGGCCAGCAGCTTGAACCCGATCCCATCCAGAGTCTGGGGCTTCAGTCTTGCAATTTTTTTCAGCTGCCTCTGATAGGCTTCGTACTTTTCCTTCTTGCTCTGAAATTCGCGCCGGACGGACGGAGTGGGATTGATGATGACCTCGCCGGCTGTCCCGTCAACGATGACAAAATCTCCGTTTTTTACTTCATGGCTGATATTACGCAGACCGACCACCGCCGGTATGCCCAGAGATCGGGCGAGAATGGCCGTATGAGAAGTCTGCCCGCCCATATCCAGCGCTACGGCCGTTATCTTTTTCCGGCTGATGTTTATGGCTATTTCGGAAGGAAGGAGTTCATGAGCCACCAGCACCACCGGACGGTTGATATCTTCAGCTTTGTTCTTTCTCCTCTCCAGGTTGCGGTAAATTCTGGACAGCACATCAGAGACATCAGTTTTTCTCTGCTGAAAATATTCATCGTTGAGAGAATCGAACAGATTTTGAAAATAGTTGTTTACTCTGGTAATGGCGTACTCCGCGCGGACCTTTTCTTCCTTTATCACCCTTTCAAGCTGGCTCAACAGCAGCGGGTCTTCCAGGATCATCAGATGAGCGTCAAAGATGAAGGCCTGCTCGTCGCCGATTCTTTTCCTGATGTGTTCTCTCAACTCTTTGAGTTCCTGCCGGGTTCGTTCGATGGCTCTCTGTATCCTTTTTAATTCTTCTTCCACCTGATGTTCGGCGATCGGCTCCCGCCTGGAGGTAAACACCACTCTCTCTGAGAGCAGCGCCTCACCCATGGCAATGCCCGGGGAGACGCCAAGACCGCGAAGCCTGATCAGGTCCATCTTATTCTTCTTCCCCGAATTTGTTGTTTATCAGGTCGCAGAGAGCCTTCATCGCCTGGGCTTCATCCCGGCCGTTGACCACCAGTTTGATGGCTGTGCCCCTGGCCGCAGCCAGAGTCAGCAAACCCAGGATGCTCTTGCCGTCCACTTCATTTCCGTCCTTGACAATTTTTACCGAGGAACTGAACTGATTGGCTAAGTTGACAAACTTAACCGCCGCCCGGGCGTGCAGTCCCAGCTTATTTTTAATGGTGATTTTCTTTTCTATCATTTTCCATATTCTACTTTGACCTGGAGTTCAGCAGGGCGCTGGCCAGATGGATGTTTTTCCGGCCCTGTTCCACTACCTTCCGGGCCACCTCTCTCAGGTTATTGCTTCTCTGCAGCGAGACGAATTTGATCAGCATCGGCAGATTCACTCCGGTTATGATTTCAATTTTGTTTTCAGCCATAAAACTGAAACTCAGGTTGGAAGGAGTGCCGCCAAACAGGTCGGTAAAAATAATCACGCCGTTCTTCTGGTCAACTTTTTTTATGCTCTGGCTGATCTTCTTCTTCGATTCTTCCACGTCGTCGTACCAGCCGATGGAAACCGGTTCGATGTTCGGCGCCTCTCCCAGGATGATCATCAGGGCGTTCAGCAACTCCTCCGCCAGCCGCCCATGAGTGACTATAACTCCACCGATCATGAAAACCGCCCGTCGAAAATTTCCTTTATATTTTAATCAATTCTCAATCACTTATAAATATCGCGGTGGATGATTTTTACGTCCAGGTTTTTCTTCCTGAGTTGCTCTTTCAGCGCTTCGGCGATAACCACCGAGCGGTGATGTCCTCCGGTGCAGCCGACGGAAATAGTAAGGGAGCTCTTCCCTTCCCTGATAAACTCGGGTAGAAGATATTCGATGAAGCCGTACAGTTTTTCCAGAAAGGTCCTGGTTTCTTCTGATTTCAGCACAAAATCCCTGACCTTCCGGTTGCGGCCGTTGAGCTCCCTCAGTTCATCGAGATAATAGGGATTGGGTAAAAATCTGGTGTCGAACACCAGGTCGGAATCCAGTGGCAACCCATACTTGTAGCCAAAGCTGATGATGTAAATCTGAAACCGCCGGTATTTCTTCTGCAGGATCCGGCTGACAATCTGTTCTTTCAACTGGGAAATGCTCAGGCCGGTGGTGTCGATTATTTCATCCGCCATTTCCCTGATCGGAGCCAGCTTCTTTCTCTCGAGCCTCACCCCCGCCAGGACCGATTTGTTTCTGGCCAGCGGATGCGGCCGGCGGCTTTCGCTGAACCTCCTGACCAGTGTTTCGTCGGTAGCTTCAAGAAAAATTAAGTACGGCTTAACCTTTAATTTTTTTATGATATGGGGAAATTCAGTCAGAAAGTTCGGTTCTCTGATATCAACCACTAAGGCTATACGTTCAATTTCCACCTTTTTTCGCAGCCACAGGTCAACCAGCTGGGGAATCATTTTCGCCGGCAGATTATCCACGCAGTAGTACCCCATATCCTCAAGAAACCGGCTGACCACCGTCTTGCCCGAACCTGAAAGTCCGGTGACCACGATAAAGTCAAGGCTTTTACTTTGATTTTTCATTTTCTCTGGCCAGTTTTCTCTCGAGACGCCTGACAATATCCCTGGCCGCCTCGTAGCCTTTTTTGCGGAGGGCAAAAACCCGGCAGGCCACTTCAATCAGAGTGGCGATATTCCGGCCGGGAGCAACCGGTATGTGCATCTGCGGAATTTTTTTGCCGGCCAGCTCGAAATCTTCCGGAAATTTTATGCCCAGCCGGTCGATCTCCATTTTCCGGCTCCATTTCTTCAACCTGATGACCAGGTCGATCGGGGCTTCTTCCAGAATCGCCCTTGAGCCGAAGATTTCTTTGATGTTGATTATGCCCAGCCCTCTGATTTCCATGAAATTTCGCGTCAGCACAGGCGAACGGCCGTGGAGCCGGCCCAGCTCATCCTGATAAACTTCCACCACATCATCTGAGACAAATTTATGTCCGCGGGCGATAAGTTCCAGAGAACTTTCGCTCTTGCCGATTCCGCTGTCTCCTATGATCAGAGCGCCGACACCGAAAATTCTCAACAGGCCTCCCGAGACCACCACCGGGGAAGAATTTGCCCGGTTCTCGTCGGAAGAACGGACTTCTCTCTGTCTGGAGTCAAGCTTTCCCCTGCGGGCAGATTTTTTTCCGCTTGCTTTTCTTTTTCCGGAAGTCATCAGGCTTTTTCTTCCAGCTCTTTGATTATTGACAGAACCTCTCTGGCTTCCTTAGCGCCAAGCAACTTTGATTTCAGACCGGGAGATTTTTTCACCAGCTGAGCAATCAGAGCCAGTATCTGGAGATTCAGGCTGGGTTCATCGGGCGAAGTAATCAGCAGGAAAAAAACCTTAACGGGTTTTCCATCCGGAGATTCAAAATCGACTCCTTCCCTGGAAATACCCACCAGCAGAATCGGTTCCTTTATTCCTTTTGCCTTGCAGTGGGGGATGGCCACACCGTCACCCAGGGCGGTGCTGCCGAGAGATTCCCGCTGCAAAAGTTTTTCGGTTATTTCCTTATCGTTTCCGATGATCTTCTGCTTCTTAAGAAATCCAGCCATCTCGGCCAGCGCTTCATCTTTCTTCTGCGCGTTAATATCCAGCAAAATCGTCCTCTCTTTAATAATGTTTGACAGCCTCACCGTTGTCTGCTCCCTTCAAATTCTAAACGAAAATTTTACCAGAAAACAACTTTTAACCCTATAGTCCGGCAAAATTTCTTCCCCGGGCCATCTGTCGTCAGGTTTCCGCAGAACATGAGCGAAAAACCTTCCGCCAGCCTGATTGCCGGCATTTCTGAACTTCCCCCTGGAGGCAACCGGCTGCTCTGCTTCCACCGCGCTTCCAGGAACCCGACTCCTCCGTATGGTTGATGGGGAGGCGTTATCCGCCGTTTTTTCATCAGGTCTTATCTTATCAAGCCCGGGACATCATCCTTCAGGGTCAACCAGGGCGATCTGGCCATCCTTCCTCCGGAAAACCACGGCCCAGCCTTCGCTTCCTTCCTTGCGGAAAAGGAAAACTTCCTTCTTTCCTTCATCCAGCTGCATCAGGGCTTCCTCGACGCTGATCGGCTTGTCGGAATAATAGGGTAAACGGAGAAGACGCATCGGGGTCTCTCTCTCTTCTGCCGCCGGCAGGGTTTCCCGTCCGGCTGCCCGTCGCCTCTTATGAATCAATTTCTTTCTTTCTTTAACGATCTTCTTTTCCAGGCTGTCAAAGGCCTGATTGAGAGAATTGAAAATATCGTTGGTTTCTTCGCTTATAACAAAATCTTCACCACGCCGCTTAACCTGAAGTTCAACCTTCTTCCGGCTGCGTTGTTCACTCATGATGATGTTTATCTCGATCACATCCCGTAAAATCTTTTCCATCCTGGCCAGCCGTTTCTGACAGTAGTCTTTAATTTCCTCCGTCAGTTCGACGTTGCGGGCCGTGAAATTAACAATCATGTTGTCTCCTCCATCATAAATTTCTTTTTTCTTATATGATAAGGCGGGATGTTCAGCTGGGCGCGATACTTGGCCACGGTTCTCCGGGCTATCTTTATATTTTCTCTCGCCAGTATATCAACTATTTCATCGTCGCTCAAGGGATTATTCCGGTCCTCGTTTTCAATCAACTTCCTGATCCTCTCTTTTATTTTCAGGGAGGAGATCTCTTCTCCATAAGCTCCGGTCAACGACTTATGGAAAAAGAATTTGAGCGGATAGAGACCGAGCGGAGTCATCATGTATTTATTGGCCACCACTCTCCCGATGGTCGATTCATGCAGTCCGAGTTCCCTGGCCACCTCCTGCAGGGTCATCGGTTTGATATGGTCAATTCCGTTTTCCAGAAATTCCCTCTGCCGGTCGACTATGTACTTAGCCACCCGGTAGATCGTTCTGTTACGTTGATCGAGACTTCGCAAAAACCACAGGGCTCTTTTCATTTTTTCTTTCAGAAAACGGCTGGCTTCTCTGTCTTCCTTCAGTTCTGCCTGAATCAGCCGCTGGTAGTAACGGTTCAGACGGATTCGCGGCAATCCTTCTTCGTTAAGATAAACCTTCCACTCGCCGTCCTCTCTGACCACATAGATATCCGGCACCACATAGATTTCCTCACTCTCGCTGTATTTTCTGCCGGGAGCCGGCTCTAAGTTTTTGATCACTTCCAGATGAAGTTTGAGTTCCTGCAGGCTGACATTCAGAATTCTGGCCAGCTCCTGATGGTCAGCTTTCTGCAAATACGGCAGATATTCGGCAATAATTTTCCTGGCCACCTCGTTCTGAAGGTTGAGCGAATCCATCTGCGCCAGAAGAGCTTCGCTCAGATTAAGACTGGCGCAACCCGGCGGGTCAAACATTTTTATCTTCTGCCGCACTTCCTCCACTTTTTCCAGCGGCGCCTGAAGCGTGGCCGCGATTTCTTCTGGACTGATGGTCAGATAACCATCGCTGTTAACATTCCCGATGATGAACTCAGCTACCTCAAGCTCTACCGGATCAAAAAAAGTCAAACCTGCCTGCCAGTTCAGATGATCCCAGAGAGAAGGCCGGCGGGAAACTAAATTTTCGAAAGGAACTTGCTCTTTCTCTTCCCGGCTGGAAAAAGGAATTTCTTCGTCAAAATAATCCTGGAAGCCGGCGGCAAAAATGATCTCATCAAATTCGTCGGGCACTGCTTCCGCGGAAACGGCTTCTTCTTCGACCCTCTCTTCTTCCGGCGCGCCCGCCTCGACTGCTTCAGGCGAAACTTCTTCCTCGATTTCAAGAAGCGGATTTTCTTCGAGCTCCTGGTTAACCACTTCCTGCAGTTCCAGGCTGGTCAGCTGGAGCAGACGGATGGCCTGCTGAAGCGCCGGCGCCAGCACCAGCTTCTGCACCTGTTTCTGGTCAAGCTTTTGCTTTATCATCGCTCCCTGAATTATAGACGGAAGCTATTCCCGAGATATATCTCGCGAACCTCTTTATTAGCCAGAACTTCTTCCGCCCTGCCCTCGGCTATAATTTTACCATCATTTATGAGGTAAATTCTATCCAGGACTTCCAGCGCTTCCCGGACCCGGTGGTCGGTAAGAAGAATGCCCACGCCTTTTTCTTTGAGTTTCTTAATGATTCCCTGAAGATCCCCTACCGCCATCGGGTCAAGGTCAGAAAAAGGCTCGTCCAGAAGAAGAAATGCTGGTTCCCGGGCCATAGCTCTGGCAATTTCCAGTTTCCGGCGCTCGCCGCCAGAAAGACGATCAGCCCGATTTTTATTTAGCGGCAGGAGTCCAAATTCTTCCAGCAACTCTGAGGCTTTTTCTTTCTGCTGCTTCCGGGAAAGCCTTCTTTCGAGGTTTTCAAAAACAACCAGCAGATTTTCTTCCACGCTCAAACCACGAAAGACTGAAGGTTCCTGCGGCAGAAATCCGAGCCCTTTCCTGGCCCGGAGATAGGCCGGGAGGCCGGTTAACCTCTCTCCATCAAGCCAGACCTCGCCGCTGTCAGCCGGAAGCAGGCCGGCAATCATCCAGAAAGCGGTGGTTTTTCCAGCCCCGTTCGGTCCGAGCAGACCGACAACTTCGCCGGAGCTGACTTCAAGGGTGATATTATCGACGACCGGACGCTGACCGTATCTCTTGCTCAAACCAACAGCTTTCAGCGATCTCATCTGCCCCTGACAAGGATGGTCAGCGACCTCTCTCTTTTCTGACTTTCCAGGCGGATTCTATCATCCGCTAAAAATAATGTCAATTTATCCGTTTCCAGCCGATCGCCGGAAGGACTAATCAGCCGGGGGTTGCCGGTAAGCTCAATTTTCTCGTGTACAAAATCATATAAAGCTCTCTCGCCGAAGACCTGATAATCCTTCCAGTTGATTTTAACTCCGTCGCGGGCTTCGACGGAGTGAACTTGCAATGCAGAATCATCCTGGAAAAGCAGAACGATCTCCCGGGATTCAAGCCTGAGGGAGTCAGTTTTAAGCCGGGCGCCGTTCTCTAGTAAAAGATGCGGCTCAACCCGGCCTGAAGTTGCCCGACCGGCAGCGATTTCCAGTGTCTGTTTCCTGCCGCCGGCTTTTTCCAGATGCCAGTTACCGGGAAACACTCGCTCAATCAGGAATTGTCCGTTCCTTTCCAGCTCGACGATCTCCGCCTGGAAAAACCGCCTTTCCCCGGAGATGCGCACCTGACCGCTCATCTGAAAAAGCCCGGGCTTTCCCTCAAGAATAGCTCCGGTTATCATGATACCGGCCCCACAGGTAAAAAGCGGACTTTTCCTCACAAAAAAAGCTGGCTTCAGTTCAAGCGAGAAATTTTTCGCTCGAAGAATCTGGCCTTTAAGGTCAAAAACCAGGCCGCCGGCTCCGAGACAATAATTTTCCTGATGAAGCTCGGCGCCTGTTTCAACTTCAAGCAGGTTTCCGGGAAGGTCGTACATAACTTTGCGCCCGCTAATCCAGTAAGTTTCTCCATTTTTATCCTCAACGGTTAATTCGCAGTTATCTGCCTGTAAAAGCCGCGGCGCTCTTTTTTCCGAAGATAGCCCGAGGTTTTCGCCGCTTCCTTGAATTTTCAGTTCCTGCCCGGCTCCTCTCACCCTGAATTTCCCCCTGGCGCTTAGGAAAAAATTTTCTCTGAAATCTTCTATCCCCAGACCTCCGGCATGAAGCTCAACCTCCTGCAATTCGCTTTCACCCGCAGGAATTTTCCACCTGACTCCGGCTCCTGCGGTCAGGTTCAGCCTTTCCAATTCACCTTTTTTCGCCTGCCGGCCTTCTGCTATTTTTCCATCAAGGCGGATCCAGTCCGACTTCAAACGCAGGTTTTCTGCCAGAAAACTCCGCTCAGGAATGTTTACCGCCAGGCGGTCAGCTTCCAGAAAATAAACCTGGCCACTCAGATCCCGGATTTTTCCGGTTATCTCCTCCTGAAACTCAACTCTTTTTTCTTCTGCCTGCATAAAGATGACCCCGGAGCTCAGCTGGAGAGATTCGCTCTCAAACTTGACTTTTTCCGCTCTGGCCGTCCTTCTTTTAAGGTCGAATTCCAGCCGCCGGGCCATCACCGTGTAATCTTCAGTTTCTATCTGCACATTATCTTCAGCCTGCAGCAGCTCGTTTCCGGCAGCGATCACGGCCGTCGCGGCGGTAATTTTCAGCAGGCCTCCTGGCTCCAGAACAGCCATTTCCACCCCGCCCTCAAAACGCTGCCTTCCCGCTTCATCGATGTAGACTCTCCCGGCCTTAATCGAAAACTTTTTCTTCTCGCCGGCAAAATCCAGCGCGCGGACTTTTTCCTGGTAAACTTCCTTCTCCGCTGCCAGCCGGGAAGAAGGTTCAAAAGCGGTGTTTCTTTTTTTAACATTCAGGATAACCGAGACGGAAAGAAAGGCTATCAGGGCAAAGATAAGCGCAAGAACAACCCTTCTGATTAGAGCAATGGCCCTGATATGAACAATCCTTAACCGCATCAAGACTGATGAGCTCTGAGGTCTTCCAGGGTCAGAACTATCTGCTTTCTTCCCCCGTATTCTTTGAACTGTATCGAGTAGGCCAGGTCAACACAGCTTCCGCGTCTCAAGTCTGACCAGAACCTGGATTTCTCCCAGGCGATCACTTCAAACACCCGTCCTGACTGCCTTACCCAGAATTTCAGATGCCGGTTCTGCAGTTTAACCGGGTCGCTCAACACATCCGCTTCCCCAGCGAAAAACACCGGTCGCGGATTACCCACGCCGAAAGGCAGCAGTCGCGAATAGAATTCGAGAAAAGAAGGATTAATGCCTGAAAAATCCAGCCGGCAGTCAATCCGCAATTTTCTTTCGAGAAACTCGTCGGGAATTTTTTCCTGAGCCAGACTGTTCAGACGTTCCCGGAATTCCTGCAGCCGGTCATAACTGAGGGTGCAGCCAATAGCCTGCCGGTGACCGCCGAAGTTCAGACAGAGCTCGCCGCATTCTCTGATCAGGTCGATCAGGTTCACCTCCGGCAAACTCCGTCCGGACCCGTAGGCCTGCCCGTTTTCGTAGGAAAAAAGTATCACCGGACGGTAAAAAATTTCCTTGATCCTTGAGGCCACCACACCGATAACCCCGCGATGCCAGTTCTCGCTGCCAAGCACCAGCAGCCGGTATCGCCGGTGAAGTTCGCGCGCTTCTATTTTCTGAACAGCTTCCCTGAGTATCTTTTCCTCAATTCTCTGCCTGGCGGAATTCAGCTCGTTGAGCTTCCTCACGAGAGACTGGCATTCTTCCGGAGAGTCGGAAAAGAAAAGCTGCAGCGCAACTTCGGTCATTCCAAGCCGGCCGGCGGCGTTTATCCGCGGGCCCAGACGGAATCCCAGGTCGACTTCATTCAGTTTTCTGTTGCTCAGGCCGGCTCCCTCAAGCAGGCTTTTGAGCCCGGGAGTTCTGGCTTCCTTCAGATTTTTTAGCCCTTCCCTGACGAAAATCCGGTTTTCCCCCTTGAGCTCCACCACATCCGCGACCGTGCCTATGCTCACCAGTTTAAGAAACTGCCCCAGGTCGCGATTTATTCCTCGCTCCTGAAAAAGCCCCTGAATTAGCTTGAAGGCCACTCCGACTCCAGCCAGATGGCGGTCAGGGTATCCGGAATCTTCCAGCAGCGGATTCAGTATCGCCACCGCCTCCGGAAGCGTATCGCCCGGATGATGGTGGTCGGTGATGATCACCTCAAGACCGTTAGCCCGGGCTTCCCGCACAAAATCGACCGCTTTTATTCCGCAGTCGACGCTGATAAGCAACCCGGCGTTCATCTTCAGGATCGTTTCCAGGTGGTGGAGCTTCAACCCGTAGCCATCCTTCAACCGCTCGGGAATAAAATACTCCACCTGGCCTCCGAGCTCCTTCAGAGCCTTCACCAGCATGACCACCGAGAGGATGCCGTCGACGTCATAGTCGCCGAAGACAACTATTTTTTCCCCTTTTTCTATCGCCTGAAAAATTCTGGCCACCGCCTGCTTCATTCCCTTCATGAGGAACGGGCTATGGAGCTCTTCCAGCCCGGCATAAAGAAAATAGGAAGCCTCGTAAGCGGTTTTCAGACCGCGGTTTACCAGGATGACGGCAATTTCGTTCGGGAGGTTAAGTTCCTGCGCCAGCACCCATGCTTCAGGGTCGGGCGGGGTTATTTCCCATTTGTAAAGGCTCTGCATCTTTTTTAATTTAACATAATAAGCTGGCTTCAACAACCTGCCCGGGCGGGTGTTTGACAGAACAGGCGGCGAAAAATATAATTCAAAAGCCGTGTTCGAAAAACTCAAGCAGAAGCTCAGCAAAACCAGAGAACTTTTTTCTCGCCTTGAACAGCTTTTCCAGAGCGGTCAGCCGCAACCGGAAATCCTTGAACAGCTGTCGGAACTGCTGATCTTGGCCGACGTCGGAGTTCCGACCACCGAGCGGATCATCTCCGGCCTCCGGGAACGCGCCAGAAAGAATCCCTCAGCCGACCTTAAATTTCTTTTGAAACAGGAATTGATTGCTCTTCTCTCGAGCCTGCCTTCTGCGGTGAACGAGAGCTGGCCGGCTGTCTGGATGCTCGTCGGCGTAAACGGAGGAGGAAAAACCACCTCTGCCGCCAAGCTGGCCTACCGTTACAAGAACCATGGCAAGAAAGTGATGTTAGCCGCAGCCGACACTTTCCGGGCGGCCGCCCGGGAACAACTCCAGCTCTGGGGCAAAAAATTGAACCTGCCGGTCATTCAGGGACAGAGCGGGGCGGACCCGGCCTCGGTCGTTTTTGACGCCATTCAGGCTTTCAAGGCGCGGGAGTATGACCTGCTTCTGGTAGACACCGCCGGCCGCCTGCACACTTACGCCAATCTGATGGCCGAGCTGGAAAAAATAAAAAAGGTTATCAACAGGGAATTCCCCGGAGGCCCTCAGGAAATCCTGCTTGTGCTCGATGCCACGATCGGTCAGAATGCGATCGTCCAGGCCAGAGAGTTCAACCGGTTTTCCGGCATTACCGGAATTTTCCTGACGAAGCTCGACGGAACGGCCCGCGGGGGAAGCGTGCTGGCCGTAGCCGAAGAGCTTCGCCTCCCGGTGAAGTTTATCGGCATCGGGGAAAGCGAACAGGACCTGGAAATTTTTTCTCCGGAAGCTTTTGTCGAGGCGTTGCTCTCATGAGCCGGAGCTCAAAAGACCTGGAATTCATGGAGATGGCCTACTCGCTGGCCGAACAGGCACGCGGGTGGACCAGCCCGAATCCCTGCGTCGGAGCAGTGCTGGTAAAATCCGGCAGGATTGTCGGCTGGGGTTACCACCGGGAAGCCGGCCAGCCGCACGCCGAGATAATAGCGCTGGAAAAAGCGGGAGCTCAGAGCCGGGGAGCCACTCTCTACCTCACGCTTGAACCCTGCGTCCACTGGGGACGCACTCCACCCTGCATCGATCGGCTGCTGGCCTCGGGAGTCAGAAGAGTGGTTATTTCTTCTTACGACCCGAACCCGCTTGTCTTCCGGAAGGGGGCGGCCCGGCTGAGCGATGCAGGCATTCAGGTGGAAGTCGGGCTGCTCGATCACCTCAACAGAAAACTTAACGAGTTCTACTTCAAATACATCACCTGCCGGATACCTTTCGTCACCTTAAAAGCGGCGCTCAGCCTTGACGGGAAAATAGCCGCCAGTTCGGGCGATTCCCGCTGGATTTCATCCGAAGAATCGAGGTTTTTCGGACAGAACCTGAGAGCCGAACACGATGGAATACTCGTCGGGATCAACACGGTGCTTCAGGATGACCCCGAGCTCAGCCTGCGGCTGCCGGAAACAGCCGGCAAGAAATGGCGCCGGGTGGTGCTTGATGCTTTTCTGCGTATTCCGCTCGAAGCCAGATTGCTGAAAAGCCGCGAGCTCGGTCAGGTGATAATCTTCACCGGTCCGGAAATTCCCGAAGAGAAAGCCAGAAGGCTCAAAGACCTTGGGGCGGAAATTATTCAGGTCCCGGGCCCTGACGGCCATCTGGAAATAAAAGCGATACTTGAAGAACTCGGCCGCCGGGAAATCTCCTCGATCCTGGTCGAGGGGGGAGCCAGAGTTCTCACCTCATTCCTCGAACAGCGCCTGGCCGACAGGATATATCTTTTCATAGCTCCGAAGCTCATCGGCGGAGAAAAATCACCGACGATTTTTGAAGGAGAAGGAGCAGCCAGAATCGCCGCCGCCCTCCGGCTAAAAACGCACAGGCATTTTTCGCTCGGACAAGATATAATCGTGGAAGGATATTTTTAATGTTTACCGGTTTAATCTTTCATCGCGGGGTCTTCCGGGGTTACCGCAGCAACCGCCAGGAGCTGATCATCGAAGCTCCGGAAGAACTCTGCCGGCACCTGGAGAAGGGACAGAGCCTGTCGGTTGACGGAGTGTGTCTGACGGTAACCCGGATAGAAGACCGGCAGCTGAGTTTTAACCTGGCGAAGGAAACCCTGGAAAAAACCACTCTGGGAAAACTCAAACCAGGACAGTTCCTGAATCTTGAATTGCCGGCCACTATGGAAACGCTTCTTGGGGGGCATCTGGTCACCGGTCACGTTGACGGGACAGGTCAGGTGGCAGAAGTCAGACTGCGCCCGCCCGGCAAACGCCTGAAAATCCGCCTGGAGGAAGAAATCAGAAAATACCTGGTGGAAAAGGGTTCAGTGGCGGTAAACGGGGTAAGCCTGACGGTGGCGGCTGTGGGTCCTGGTTATTTTGAGGTTGAGCTTATCCCCTCCACCCTGCAGCAGACCAACCTTGACCGGCTGCGTCCGGGCGATGCGGTCAATGTCGAATGTGACATTATCGGAAAATACGTGTATAATTTTATATCAAAGATAAAATCTTAATCCTTCCGGATAAATAACTTATGAACAATCAGGAAAAGACAATCATAAGTGTCGAAGAAGCCTTAGAATACGTCCGCTCCGGTCGCCTGATCATCATCGTCGACGACGAGGACCGGGAAAACGAAGGCGACCTGATGGTGGCGGCGGAAAAGGTTACGCCGGAAATAATCAACTTTATGGCCCGCTACGGCCGCGGCCTTATATGTCTTTCGCTCACCCGGAAAAGGGCGGAAGAGCTGGACCTGCCGCTGATGGTTCAGGATAACACCGCCCGCTTTGGCACAGCCTTTACCGTCTCGATCGACGCTAAGGAAGGCGTGACCACCGGCATCTCGGCCTACGACCGGGCAAAAACCATCCTCACCGCGATCAACCCGGCTACCAGACCTGAAGACCTGGCCAGGCCCGGACATGTGTTTCCATTGATTGCCCGCGACGGGGGCGTGCTGGCCAGAGCCGGACAGACCGAAGCCTCGGTCGACCTCGCCCGGATGGCCGGTCTTTACCCGGCCGGTGTCATCTGTGAAATCATGAAGGACGACGGGACGATGGCCAGGATGCCGGACCTGGAAAAATTCAGCCGCCAGCACGGGATTCCGATCCTCACCATCGCCGACCTGATCGCCTACCGGATGCGCACCGAAACCTTAGTGAGAAAGATTTCTGAAGCCGACCTGCCGACCAAATACGGAAATTTTCGCATTGCCGTCTTCGAAGACATCATCCACGGAGAACATCACGTGGCGCTGATCAAAGGGGAAATTTCGCCGGACCGTCCGATCCTGGTCAGAGCGCATTCACAATGCCTGACCGGTGACGCCTTCGGTTCTCTCCGCTGCGATTGCGGCGAGCAGCTGCACCGGGCGATGGAGATGATAGAAAACGAAGGGACCGGAGTGGTGCTCTACATGTTAAACCACGAAGGTCGGGGAATCGGTCTGGCCAACAAGATTAAAGCCTACAGCCTTCAGGATGAAGGCTGCGATACGGTCGAAGCGAACTGCCGGCTCGGTTTTAAGCCTGACCAGAGAGATTACGGGATTGGTGCCCAGATTTTAGCCACGCTCGGAATCAAAAAGATCCGGCTGATCACCAACAACCCGAGAAAGTTCCGCGGTCTTTCCGGCTACGGCCTGGAAATCGTCGAAAGGGTGCCGATTCAGATTCCCCCGACCAGGGAGAATCTGGAATACCTGAAAGCCAAAAAGGAAAAACTCGGCCACCTTCTGGACATAATCTGAAAAAGCCTCATTCTGCTCCGATTGAGTCAGCTTCCTGCAATATATGAATGGCTGTTCATATATTAGCGTTTTAGAGCCGGCTTAAAACTGCTTCAGGCGAGAATCGAGAATAAAAGTCACCGGCCCGTCGTTGATCAGATGAACCTCCATCATCGCCTGGAAGATCCCGGTCTGCACTTCAACTCCCTGCGCCCTCACCCGGTCGACGAAATAGTCAAAAAGCTCTGCTGCCCGGGCGGGAGCTTCAGCCCGGTCAAAGCTCGGCCGGCGTCCCTTTTTGATCGAGCTGGCCAGGGTAAACTGGGAAACCGCCAGCACGCTTCCGCCGACTTCTTTAACCGAAAGGTTCATGCGGTCGTTCTCATCGGGGAAAATCCTGAGCTCGACCACCTTGCTGGCCAGCCAGTCAGCTTCAACTTCCCGGTCTCCCTTCTCCACCCCGACCAGAAGACAGAGTCCTCGCCCGATCCTCCCGACCGTCTGTCCTTCAACCACCACCTTGGCTTCCTTAACTCTTTGAAGCACTATCTTCATCAGGCCTCTCTCCACAAACATCGCCTCCGGACTTCGAGCAGCCCGGAGTGTTGACTTTAAGTTAAAGTTATTCTATCATATGCCACTCAAAAGGAGATAGGAGATGCCGCTCAGACACAAATCTGCCATCAGACAGCACCGTCGGAGCCTGAAAAGACGGGCTATCAATCAGAGAAACCGGAGCTTGATGAAAACCTGGATCAAGAAGCTCAGGGAAGCGATTGCCAGCGGGAACGCTGAAGCGGCCAGAGAGCTGCTCCCGCAGGTTTTTAAGATAATAGACAAAACCGTAGCGAAGGGAGCGATTAAAAAGAACACCGGCTCCCGCTACAAGTCCCGTCTTACAAAACAGGTAAACAAGCTTCAGACGGCCGCCAGCTAAACCCCAGCCCTTCCTTTATCTCTCAGCTGGAAAAATTTGATGAGAAAGGTCTCTATCAGTATCCCTGGATCCAGCTCGGTTAATTTCAACCTCAGGTCAAGCTTTCCGAGATCCCGCACCAGGTCGTCGAGTTCCTTCTTAGTGAAAGATTTAAGACAGGAAGTAAAAGCAGAGAGCTTCCGGTCAAACAGGCTCCAGTTCTCGCTGATCTGCGGGTGGAGTTTCCTGAAAACTTCCCTCACCGGAACCTTCTTTTCCACCACTTCATACCTGGCCCGGGCGAGAGAAATGATAAACCGGCTGATGCTGGAAAAATAATTCAGCACTTCCTGCGCGTCCGGCTGGTCGGCCATAAACCTCGCATGCAGGCGAAGGGCTTCTTCCAGGCTGCCCGATTCCAGCGCCTCTTCAAGGGCAAAGCGGTCATCGGTTCTCTGAAAACCGCAGACCGTCAGCACTTCTTCCTCTCCGATCACTCCCTTTTCTCCAACGTAAAGAGCGAGCTTTTCCATCTCGTTTTCGAGAAGCACCAGGTCGGAACCGACCACTTCCAGCAACCTGGCTATCGCCTGGGGACTCGTCCTTCTCCCCCGCTTCCTGATTTCATCCTGAACCCAGGCCACCATTTCCGATTCCCAGGGTGTTTTCATTTCCAGCAGCCGGAGAGCGCCGCCCGATGAGTTCTTCAACCGGGTGAAAAAATCGAGCAAACTGTTCCCCTTCCTGAGACGGCCGGCATAAACGATGACCAGCGAGACTCCTTCAGGCGGAGAGGCAAAATACCTGGCGATCTCATCCTCGTAAGGCGAGACCAGCTGGCGCCAGGCTTTCTCGGCTGACTGGGGGTCGTCATCTTCCGGTTCCAGAAAGTAGACCGCAAAAATTCTTCTAGTATTCCTCAAGAACATATCACGGACCAGAGCTTCATCGAGGATTTCCGCCCAGTTTCTATCGAACAGGAAGAATGTCCGGAGCTCAAGGTTCTGCTCGTTTTCCCGGACAGCGGCCGCTGTCTCCCGCAGCAGCCTTCTGGCCCAGGCCGCCTGCTCACCGTAAACAAAGATTCCCGCGCAGAGGTTGTCGGGTGAAAGCTCCTTTCTCCAGGTGATATAAAACGGCTCCCGCGAAGACATTTAAAATCCTTCCAGCAAATTCACCACCAGCTGCCTGGCGTACTTTTCAGCCGCTCGCTCGATAGCCTGCGTTTCCATCGTTTCGAAATCCACTCCTTCAGGAATGTCGTATTCCTCGGTGTAAACAAAATGGCTGTCTGAAAACAGCACCCTCTGATTTTCCAGGTCGGTGAAAACAACGCTGGTGGTGATGACGATCTTGAACCTGACGGCCGCTCCGGCCGAATTAAACGCGATCGGCTGGACGCTGAAGGAGAGAATTTCGCCGCTGAGCAATCCCTGGGCCTGCGAGCGATCGCTGACGATAACCACTCCGGTTCTGGCCACCAGTTCGTTAACCACCGCGCTGGTGAGCTTCAGGTCAAGCTCATAACGGCCTGAGGAATTTTTGAAAACCGGCACGATCACCCTTTTCATCCCGGGCGGCCAGAACTTTCCTTTTCCCCTCAGCTGATAACCGCAGCTAACCAGACTCAAAAGGCACAAAAGGACAGTCAGGAAAAACGCGACTTTTCGAGAAAACCTCATGAACTAAATCAGACCACCAGACTTACCAGTTTGTTTTTGACGCAGACGATTTTCTTCGGCTGCTGTCCGGCAAGAATTTCCTGAATTCGCTTCAAGCTCAGGGCTTTCTGTTTGAGCTCTTCTTCGTCGGCATCAAGCGGAGCTTCAAATTTATCCCGCACCTTGCCGTTGACCTGGACGACGATGGTGACCATCTCTTCCTTTGCCAGCTCAGGGTCGTAAACGGGCCAGGGAGTTTCCGCCACCAGCGTCTTATGTCCGGTTCTCTCCCAGAGCTCTTCGGCCACATGCGGAGCAAAAGGCGACACCATCAGGTTCAGCGCCTCGAGCGCCTGACGCAGCAGCTGGCGTCCCTGGTGGCTGGCTCTCAACCGGTCTTTTTCTTTTTTGATAAGATTCACCAGTTCCATCAGCGCGCTGATGGCCGTGTTCAGGTGGAAGCGCACCTCGATATCTTCGGATACCTTTTTTATCGTCTGATGGAGTTTCTTCTGCAGCCGCTCGTAGCTGTCGCGGTGGAAAACATCCTGATCCAGGGGATTTTCGCCCGAAAACAGGTCGATGTTTTCTTCAAAAAGATTCCAGATGCGGAGGATAAACCGGTAGCAGCCTTCAAGCCCTTCATCCGACCAGGCAAATTCTTTTTCCGGCGGCGAGGCGAACAGGATGAAGATTCTCAGGGCGTCGGCGCCGTATTTCTTTATCATATCGTCCGGGTCGACGATGTTTCCCCGTGACTTCGACATGGCTGCGCCGTCCTTGGTCACCATCCCCTGCGCTAAATAATGCGGGAAAGGTTCGTCGACGTTGGTCAGCCCGAGGTCGCGCAGGTATTTGGTGAAGAATCTGGAATAAATCAGGTGCAGTATGGCGTGCTCGACTCCCCCTATGTAAAGATCAACCGGCATCCAGTACTTCGCCTTTTCCGGGTCAAACGGAAGCCTGTCTTCGTTCGGCGAGCAGTAGCGGAAGAAATACCAGGATGAATCGACAAAAGTATCCATGGTATCAGTTTCCCGTCGGGCCGGACCGCCGCACTTCGGGCAGGTGGTGTTAACAAACTCCGGTACCCGCTCGAGCGGAGAGCCTTCTTCTCCGGTAAACTGCGCCTCGTAGGGAATGACCACCGGCAGCTGGTCGTAGGGAACGGGCTGCACTCCGCAGCGGTCGCAGTAAATGATGGGAATGGGAGTGCCCCAGTAACGCTGTCTGGAAATACCCCAGTCCCTCAGCCTGTAGGTAACGGTCGGCTCTCCGAATCCTTTCTCCTTAGCGTAAGCGGCCATTTTCTCCATGGCCTCTTCCGAGCGCAGACCGCTGAACGGACCGGAATTTACGAGAATTCCCGGCTCCTCAAAAGCCCGGCCTTCTTCCGCTTTAACCTCGGGCGAGGCCGGAACGATAACCTTTCTGATCGGGAGATTGTACTTTGTGGCGAATTCATAATCCCGCTGGTCGTGAGCCGGCACCGCCATGACTGCCCCGGTGCCGTAGTCCATCAGCACGTAATTGGCTAAGAAAATCGGAATGAGTTCGCCGGTAAACGGGTTGACTGTCCGGACTCCGGTGTCGTAACCGATTTTCTCCTCGTCGCGCTCCTCCCTCTTCAGCCGGGATTCGGCAATCGTTCTGGCAATCCATTCAGCCAGAGCCTCTTTCTGAGGATGAGCAGCAATCAGCTCGGTGGCCAGCGGATGTTCAGGACTCAAAACTAAGAAAGTTGCTCCGTAAATCGTGTCGATGCGGGTAGTGAAGACCTCAATCTCACGCTTCAGGTCCGGAACCGGAAACCTGACCAGCGCTCCGGTGCTCTTCCCGATCCAGTTTTTCTGCATCTGGAGCACATGCTCCGGCCAGCGGCTGAGCAATTTATGACCGCTGAGAAGTTCCTCGGCATAGGCGGTTATTTTCAGGAACCACTGCTCCATTTTCCTCTGGGTAACCTGACTGTCGCAGCGCCAGCAGCAGCCGCCGATTACCTGCTCGTTGGCCAGAACCGTCCGGCACTGGGGACACCAGTTGACCCAGCTCATCTTCCGGTAAGCCAGACCCTGTTCGAACATCTTCAGGAATATCCACTGGTTCCATTTGTAATATTCGGGCAGGCAGGTGTTGACCTCGCGGCTCCAGCAGTAGCTGAAGCCCATCCTTTTCATCTGAGCGCGCATATAGTCAATGTTATCGAGTGTCCATTTCTGTGGATGAATGCCCCGTTTTATCGCCGCATTTTCCGCCGGAAGGCCGAGAGCGTCCCAGCCAATTGGATGGAGCACGTTGTATCCCTTCATCTTCTTATAACGGGCGAGGGCGTCTCCGATGGAATAGTTGCGTACGTGCCCCATATGGATGCGGCCGGAAGGATATGGATACATTTCCAGGAGATAATATTTCGGGCGGTCAGAATTCTCGCTGACCTCAAAAACTTTCTTTTCCTCCCAGATTTTCTGCCACTTTTGTTCAATCTCTTCAAAATTATAGGGCTTTCTCATGGCGGCCACCTCAATTCGGGAAAAACACCCGGAAAAATTTACCATCGAATCAGCTAATTATGATAATTTCCGGGAGGTTAAAAGTCAACCAAACGCCGGGAATCGCAGCCGGACGAAAGGGAGACATCCATTCGCAGTCAGCTTTATAGCCAGCGTGGGAAAATAAATTTATAATAATGTTCAGCCCATAAGGAGAGCTTCTCAGCCGATGACACTTCTTCAGGCGGAAAACCTGCAGGCCGGGTATGAAGATCGACCGGTTATTCACGAGATCACGCTCAGCCTGGAAGCGGGCGAATTTCTGGCCGTCTGCGGACCGAACGGCTCCGGAAAAAGCACGCTGATCAAGGCGCTCCAGAAGCTGACGCCCTTTCTCCAGGGCCGGGTTCTGGTGAATGGCCGCGACCTGTTTTGCCTGAATCACAGGCAGTTAGCTTCGTTGATGGCTTTGGTGCCCCAGGTGTTTCAGCCCGTCTTTGACTACAGCGTGGAGGAAATCGTGGCCATGGCTCGCTATTACCGCCAGAGCATCCCTTTTGCCGGGATGTCAGCGGGGGACAGAGCGGCTATCGAAGAAGCTCTGAAGCTGACCGGGACCTGGCCGCTGAGGCATAAAAAACTCAACCAGCTGAGCGGCGGCGAACGCCAGCGGGTGCTGATAGCCAGGGCGCTGGCGCAGGAAACCCCTTTGCTCCTGCTGGATGAACCGAGTTCTCATCTCGACCTCAATTTTCAGCTTCAGATATACTCTCTTCTAAAATATCTTCAGAAAGAGAAGAATAAAGCCATCCTGGTGGCTGAACATAACCTGAACCTGGCCGCCGCCTACTGCACGAAAATGATTTTTTTAAAGGAAGGGAAGATTGTGGCCGGCGGTCAGACCGAAAAACTTATGGAAAAAAATTTAATCCAGGAAGTTTTCCAGGTGGAGGTCGACCTCAGAGTCAACCGGTCAACCGGGCTTCCGGAAATTTCGCTGGTTCACAGTGCGTCGCGGAAAAATGCGCAATCCGGTCTCAAGGAGAAACTATCCGGAAGTTCGGAAGAGAAAATCTCTGCCGGTGAGAAATTTAAGGGATGAAAGAAATAATGAGAGAAACCATCTCGGCGGTAAGACTTAAAATAAACAATTTTACTGGCGGACGATTCAGCACGGAAAAGATTTCTGCGGTACTTCCGGTGAGTTTTTTCCGCTTCATCAAATTTTTTCAGGCGACTGCTTTTTCTGAATCGCTGACCGGGCAAAAATTTTTTCTGCTCATTTTTATTCTACTTCTGGCGGCGACCTCAATTTCCTACCCGCAGGAAAGGGAATTCCAGGATGCCCTCGGGCATAAAGTGCGCGTGCCTTCCAGCCCGTCCAGAATCGTCTCCCTCGCTCCGAATCTCACGGAAATACTTTTCGCCCTGGGTCTGAATCATGAAATAATCGGCGTGACCAGATTCTGCGACTACCCGGAAGAAGCCAGGCAGAAAGAAGTGATCGGCGGGCTGGTCGACATCAACCTGGAAAAGATTCACAGCCTTCATCCTGATCTGATTCTCGGATACCGCGGGAATCCGAAAAGAGTGATTGAACATCTCTACCGGGAAGGCTTACCGGTGTATGTTTTTGACGCCGGCAGGACTTTTGAAGACCTGTTCCAGCTGATTCGCACGACAGGCGAGCTCACCTCCCGCCAGAAACAGGCGGATGAGTTGATCTCCCGGTTAAAAAAGCAAATCGAAGCGATCGAACAAACGCTTCCCGCCGGCGGAAAACCGGTGAAAGTTTTTCTGACGCTTTACGGTCAGGGCTCGGGGCTCTGGACCTGCGGTGGCGATAGCTACCTCAGCTTTCTTCTGGAGAAAACGCGGGCGCATAACATCGCTTCCAGCCTGCGCGGAAACTGGCTTGTCTACAACCGGGAAAAGCTCCTCCAGGAAAACCCCGAAATCGTGCTGATTCTCTGCCGGCCGGAAAGTTCCGAAAAAGCCCGCAGCTGGTTCCTCTCCTCGCCGGTGCTCAGGAAAATACAGGCTGCGCGCCGCGGGAGGATCCTCACGCTCGATGAAGACCTGTTCAGCCGGTTTTCCCCCCGGCTGGTCGAAGCTTTCCGGGCACTGGCAGAAACAATCTATAAGGAAGGAGCACAGGAAAGATGAACGCCCGCCGCCGGCATCTGCTTTTTATCGCGGTTCTTATTTGTTTAACGCTTGCCGGGTTTTTCTTATCGCTTAAAACCGGACCGGTGAAAACGCCTTCAGGAGAAATTTTTTCGCTAATTTTTCGCGGACGGAGCGATTTCTCCGAGATTATCCTCAACCTGCGCCTAACCCGGGCTCTTCTGGCTTACCTTACCGGCGCGAGTCTCGCTCTCTCCGGCGCCATCCTCCAGGGCTACTTCCGGAATCCGCTGGCCGACCCTTTCGTGCTCGGAGCTTCCTCCGGCGCTTCTCTCGGGGCGGTGCTCAGTCTGGAACTTGGACTCTCGGCCAGCCTGCCAGGTCTTTCAGCTCAGGGGCTTATGGCTCTTGCCTCCAGCTTGCTTTTGGTGAGTCTGGTCTATATGATTTCCAGAAGACGCCGTTTTGAAACTCAGGAATCGCTGTTGCTCACCGGAATTGCTGCCGGAGCGCTGGCCTCGGCTCTGACCTCTTTCCTCCTTTTCCGGAGAGCGGACGCCTACGAGCAGGCGGTCTTCTGGTTGCTCGGCAGCTTCGCCTTAGCCGACTGGTCTCAGGTGAAACTGCTTCTTCTGGCGCTGCTTCCGGCCGCAGCCGTCGCGCTGTTCCTGGCTCGCGAGATGAACCTGCTCAGCCTCGGAGATGAAACCGCGCGCTCGCTCGGCTGTCCGGTCAACAGCGTAAGAAAAATTTTCCTTTTTCTGGCCACGATGCTGGCGGCTTTTTCGGTTTCGGTGGCTGGAATCATAGGGTTTGTCGGTCTGATCGTGCCTCATGCGGTCAGGTTGATCAGCGGAGCCGACCATCGCCGTCTTTTCCTCAGCTCCGCTCTCGCCGGCGGGTTTTTCCTTTTGATTTCAGACCTTATCGCCAGGACCGCGCTTTCTCCGTCGGAGCTTCCGGTCGGGGTAGTCACGGCCGCTTTCGGGGCTCCATTTTTCATATATCTCCTTAATCGCAGCCGCCGCTCCTGAGTCTCTCTGCTTTTTTAAGATTGACAAAGACGACTCTTTTGGCATATTTTAGTTTTATCATGCTGCTGACCTTTAACCAGGTTCTCTTTCTCATACTGACGATCGCCGCGGCGGTGGTCTCGGTGTTTCTGGTTCTCTTTCTTGTACAACTAAGAAGGACGGCCCGGGAAGCAGAAAAAAGTCTGCAGGAGCTCCAGATCTCGCTGCACAAACTCCAGCGCCTTGAAGAAAAACTTGACCGCCAGCTCGACCAGACGGGAGCGATAATCAATTCCACCCGAAAAACTCTTTCCGGGCTGGCTGAGCTGTCGCTTTTTGCCACCACCAGGCTGGTCAGACCGGCTTACAAATTCTGGCCGGTGCTTCTTCCGCTGCTGCGCTTCGGTTGGCAGCTTATTAAAAAAAGAAAGGAGAGAAAGAATGTCTGATAACAAGGGACCTTCTTTCGGAGACTATCTGTTAACATTTCTGGCAGGCGCGGCCACAGGTTTTATTCTTGGCATATTGTTTGCTCCAGCCAGCGGCCAGGAGACGAGAAAGAAAATCAAAGAGCAGGTTAAAAAAGGGCAGGAACTCGCCGTCGAGGGTTACCAGAAAGTGGCCAGGGAAGCCGAAAGAGGAGTCAAAATCGCCAGAGAAAAAGCTGAGGAAGGAATTGAAGCTATAAAGGAATACCTGGAAAAGAAGAAGAGCGAAATCGGCAAAAAGGAGCCGGAGTTTCCTGAAGATCTGGACACAGAAAAATAAAAAATAAATTTTTTCCACCTGAGTGCTTGATTCATAAAAGAGGGGTTGAGTCCATGAGCTCCAGGATCAAATGCTATATCCTGTCCTGTCTGTTGTTAATTCTCGTACTGTCTGTGTTCCAGCCCGAAGCCGCAGGAACGCAGAACCAGAAGCTTCTTCAGGATCAGAAACTATCTCAGGCCATCGATCGCGAAATAGAAAAACATCGGCCGGAACTTATCAAAATAAGAAGATTTCTTCACATGAACCCGGAGCTCGGGAACCAGGAAGTGGAGACCGCTCGTCTGGTCGCCACAAAATTGACTTCGCTCGGTTTCGAAGTTAAAACCGGAGTGGCCGTCACCGGAGTGGTCGGGCTGCTGCGCGGATACAGGCCAGGCCCGACCGTGGCCATCAGAGCCGACATGGACGCCCTGCCGATCCAGGAGTTGAACAACGTTCCTTATCGTTCGTTAAAACCAGGTGTGATGCATGCCTGCGGACACGACCTTCACACCACAATCGCGCTCGGCACCGCTATGGTGCTGTCCTCCCTGAGAAGTCAGCTTCAGGGAAACATAAAGTTTATCTTTCAGCCGGCGGAGGAGGGGCTCCCCGGAGAACAGGAAGGCGGGGCCGCGCTGATGATCAAAGAAGGGGTGCTGGAAGATCCTCCGGTGATAGCGATTTTTTCGCTTCATGTCTGGCCCGAGCTGGAGGTGGGGAAAGCGGGCTACGCTTCCGGGTATCTGATGGCCAGCTCAGACAATTTCATCATCACCATCGAAGGCAAGAGCGCCCATGCAGCCAGACCCCAGGAGGGAATTGACGCGATAGTGCTGGCAGCCGGAATAATAAACAACCTGCAAACCATCATCAGCCGCTCTCTCGACCCGACCGAGCCGGCCGTCATCACCATAGGAAAAATTCAGGGAGGCGCAAGAGCCAACATCATCGCCGAAAAGGTGGTGATGGAAGGAACGGTGAGAACGCTTAATGAAGGAGTCCGGGAAAAAATTCCGCAGTTGATGGAAAACATAATAAGCGGAGCAACCAGAAGCTACGGCGCGAGATACAGCTTCAGGTACATCAAAGGCACGCCGCCACTCTACAACCATCCCGACCTGGTTCAGGCGATGCTGCCGACGCTCGAATTAGCTCTGAGTAAGAACAATGTAGTGGCGGTGAAACCTCAGATGGTGGCTGAAGATTTCGCCCTGTTTGGCGAAAGAGTCCCGGTTTTCATGTACCTTCTAGGGGTGCGCACTCCGGGAGCGGTCCAGGCCGCACCGCTCCACAGCCCTTACTTTAACCCTGACGAGAGAGCTATCCCGGTCGGCATAAAGGCGATGTGTTATCTACTGCTGGAGGCCCTTGAACAGCAGGCGGCCATGAGTAAAAGCGGAGGTTCGGACGTCATTAAATGATGTATGACGTCTCCGCTTCTGCTGCCAGTTCTCAGTTTTATATGCGGCCTGGTTTTTTCCAGCCGGTTTGATGGCGGATTTTCATCTATTCCGATAATAATCACAGCTTTTCTGTTGATTTCCGGCTGGCTGATCTTTTTCCTCGGCAAAGAAAAGCTCGTTTTCCCTATTATTCTCGCCGGCTTTTTTCTTTCCGGCTTTTCACTCTTCAGCCTGAGTAACGCGGCCTATCAGAAAAATCCACTGAGAGAGCTACCCGCGGATGCCTACTTAGACTTCAGGGGAAAGGTCCTGAATCTTCCGGAAAAACACCCCGACCGGGAGCTGATAACCATCAGGGTGGAACAGGTTGAAGTTTCAGGAGAGATTAAAAAAATAAAAGGCAACCTTCGTCTGACCGTTTCCCGCTCCTCAGATACTCAGAAAAAACTTGAACTCCTGGCCGGCGACCTGGTGGAATTTTCCGCGGCCATCAGTCAGGAAGAAAGTTTCAGGAACTTCTTCCCGGATTTCTGGCCGCGTTATCTCCGCAGCCATCAGATTCAGGCGCGGGGTTACTGCAAAAGTCCGCTTCTGGTAAAGAAGCTCAACGAGAAGAATTTAACACCCGGCGCGTTTTTCTCCGGATTGAGGAGAAGGCTTCAAAAATCGATCGAAAAAGATTTTACGGGAAATGAACCCGACAGCCTTTCGCCCGAAGGCGCCGTGCTGGAAGCTCTGCTGCTCGGAGCTGACGGGCGGCTTTCCCCTGAAACCGACCTTCTGTTCCAGAAGACTGGACTTTACCACCTGCTGGCGATTTCAGGAGCCCATGTGGCCGTCGTCGGTTTTCTCGTTTATTCTCTGCTCGGTCTTTATATTCTGAGGAGAAAAACCATCCAGCTCGCTCTCCTTCTGGCTCTGATTTTCTACGCTTTTCTGGTTGAAGGTCAGCCTTCGGTTTTCCGGGCAGTCATCATGGCTTCCCTCTTTCTTCTGGGCAAACTGAGCTCACTCGAGACGAATTTGCTGAATACGCTGGCGCTATCAGCGCTTGTTCTTCTGCTGATGAATCCTTTCAGCCTGGAAGACGCCGGTTTCCAGCTTACTTTTGCGGCCACGCTGAGCCTTATTCTTTTTTACCGCCCGTTGATTAACTTTATCCCCCGACTTCCGCTAAGAATTTCCGACCTGCTGGCGCTGTCGGTAGCCGCCACCGCCGGGACGATGCCGATTGTCATCAGCAGCTTTAACCGGGTTACCTTCTCCGGATGGCTGCTGACTGTTCCTGAAAGTCCGCTGATGGGAATTATCATGGGAACCGGTTATCTTTATCTGGCGATAAATTCTCCGCTCCCGGCGGTCGGGCGCCTGCTGGCAGCTGTTTTGAAGCTGCTGATCAAACTTTTCTTCCTGATTGCCGGCTTGCTCGAACCATTCGGCTCGCTCTCTTATCGAATCCCTCCGCCTCCGCTGTTGGTGGTTACCGGTTTTTATTGTTCACTTCTTCTGATGCTTCTTAAACCGCGCTGGCGCTGGCAAAAACCGCTCAACGCTGCGGTTCTTATGGCTTTCTTCCTGGTTATGATTACCCATCCGTTCTCGCCACGCCAGAAAAACTTCGCGGCGACTTTTATGGATGTCGGCCAGGGAGATGCGATGGTGGTGGAGTTTCCCGGCAGCAGGTTGATGGTGGTGGACGGAGGTGGTTTTCCCCGTTCGAATTTTGACCCGGGAGAAAGCATAATTTCACGATTTCTCTGGCATCGCGGATACAAAAAAATAGATTATCTCGTCTGCACTCATTTCCATCCGGACCATGCCGGCGGCCTGACGTCGCTCGCCAGAAATTTTATGGTGGGTGAGTTCTGGTACGTGGAGGAAAAGGGAAACCGACTGCAGCAGAAAATACTCCAGGCTTTGAAGAAAAGGACCAGAAGAAGGATCATGCGGTGGGGGGTGGAAGAAAAGATTGACGATTACCTGCTTCAGGTCATTTACCCTGACGATGAATCCTCTTCCAGGTTCCGCCCGGGAAATGACCTCTCGGCCGTGCTTAAACTCCAGGGTCCGGATGTTTCGATGCTGCTGGCGGCTGACATCACCATCCCGGTGGAAGAGTACCTTTTAGCCAGACGACCGGAAGTTCTGCAGGCGAAGATACTTAAGGTGCCGCATCACGGAAGCCGCAGCTCGGGCGGGATGTCTTTTCTGAAGGCTATCTCTCCGGAATGGGCAGTGATTACCGCCGGCCGTAACAACATCTTTGGTTTTCCCGACCCTCAAGTGCTGGAGCGACTGGAAACCGTTGGAACAGAAATCTTCAGGATTGACCGGGATGGAGCGGTCAGGTTTGAAAAAACAGCCGAAGGATGGCTGATTCTGAAGGCAGCCGGCGATAAAAACAGCAAATGATAAAATCAGACGGGGGCTTTTCCACTCATCTACCATTCATAACCGGCGGGAAATTTTTGCTGCGACCGGGGATGGTTGAATTGACAGCCCGCCCATGAGGATATAATATTTATAATAGAGGGTTAAATTTGGTTAAAAAACTCGCTTCGCTGACACTCGGCCTGTTTTTTCTGACCACATCCTCTATCTTTGCTCAGGAACAGAGCCTGGCCGAGCTGGCCAAAAAAGAAAGAGAACGCCGGGAAAACCTTAAAAATCAGAAAGTAAAAATTATAACAAATAAAGACCTGGAAAAACTGACGAAAAAAGAAGCTTTTACCCTGCCGCCGGTCAATCCCGAGCTCAACCAGCCCGGGACCGCCTCAACGGCCGAGGGGCAGTTTGAACCGCAAACAGGAGAACCTTCTGTAGTTCACCGGGTAAACGTCATACCGCCCCAGCAACAGCCTCGAGGTTCTACCGAAATGCCTGCATCCGGCGGAGAGAACCGGGACCGCGACGTTGCTCCGCTGGAAGAAGCCTGGAAAAAAGCGCAGGAATACGTGGAACTGCTCACGCTGAAGCTGAACGCCCTCTGGGCTGAATTCTACGGACTGTCAGACATGAAGACGAAGGATTACATACAGATGCAGATAAGCGAGACTTACGAAAAGCTGCTGAAGGCGCAGGAGGAAGAAGCGCGTCTTCGCCAGCAGTACGAAAGCCAGCTCAACCGGAAAAAGAGCGAGTCGGCTCCTCCGATCTGGATAAGATAGCGCGGGTAAAAATCCGGGCGGCTTTTTCTGCGGTCAACCTATCGAAAATAAATCTTTTCAATTTTTAAGCCAGCCTCTCTGCTTTCAGCAAGTTCTGGATATATCTGGCTCAGGCTTATCACCCTGTCGACCGAAATGATCAGCTGAAGCTCGGGGAATGCCTCCTGTGGAAAGGCGCGTACCCGCCAGATCTTTTGAAATTCTCCCGCAGCCAGGGTAAATTCATCAAGCGTTTCAGAATTCAGCATGAGGGAAACCCTGGCTCCCCCGGCATAGCACCTTCCCCTGAGCATCAGCAGCGCTTCTCTCCCCGGATTTTCAAGAAGGCAGACCGCCTTCTCGCCGGTCCATAAATCCAGATTGGACGGCAGGCTTTTTCCCTGGCTTCTTTTAACCCTGATCCAGCCATCGAGAAAAATCAGCTTCGGGAGGTCGGCAGGACAGGGATGAAGTTTGAGCTTTCTGGAATAAAGAGTTATGGCTGAGGACTCACCCGTTTTTTCCATGATTAACCTGAAATCAACCTCAACCCCTGAAGCCGTCTGGCAGTCGAAACGGTCGATGATTTCGGGGAAATAGAGATATTTCTCCACTTCATAAACCCGATTTGCCTGCCAGTGATTGAACGAAACAGAAGGGTCAAGGTCTTCTCTGAAAAGAATCCTCCCCTGCCAGTCGGCCACAGCAAAGATTCTGTAATCGCCTTCAGCGGGTTGAAAGCTGGCGGTGGTTATGTATTTGACTTTTACCCGGGTAAGGAGATCATCAGTCAGCTGCTTCTCCTGAAAATTAACGCTTACAGCCAGTCCGCGCACGGGAGAAGTTGCTTCACAGGCCAGAAGAGAGAGCAACACGATAAAGCAGAAAGGAAGAAATAAAAGAGAAAAACTCATCCGCTTATTTTTCCGGGGATCGATTTTCATCTTTTAAGACCGCAGCCTGAAACTATATTATAACTGAAGTGTATGCGGTTATCAAAAAAGCTGTACCGGCAGGACAAAATCGGCTCTATCTGTTGCAGCCTGTTTGGACCTCCGCCCGGGTTCCGAATAGCCGGTTGAAAAATAATGATTTATCTAATATCATTTAAGATCATCTAACTCGATCATCCGATCGCCTTTCAAAAGGAGAGAAAAATTGAGCCCGAAAAAAAACAAGAAGCAACCTGCGCAGAAACAGGCATTCACCAGACCATCAGGACGAAACTACGATGAACTCCGGCCGATTCTGATAAAACCGAATTACCTGGATTTTGCCGAAGGCTCGGCCTACATAGAAATGGGCAGGACCAGGGTGGTGGCCACCGCCACCATAGAGGAAAAAATCCCTCCGTTCCTCAAAGGCACCGGCACCGGCTGGATCACCGCCGAGTATTCGATGCTCCCCCGTTCGACCGAAAAGAGAACTCCCCGGGAAAGAGCCCAGAGCTCGGGTCGCACCCAGGAAATCCAGAGACTCATAGGGCGGGCGTTACGAGCCACTACCGACCTGACGTTAATCGGAGAAAGAACGATCATCATAGACTGCGACGTCATCCAGGCTGACGGCGGCACCAGAACCGCCTCGGTCAACGCCGGCTGTGTGGCGCTGGCCCTGTGCTTTAAGAAAATGCTCGACGAAGGCCAGCTCCAGACTTTTCCTCTGCGGCACTTAGTGGCCGCAGTCAGCGTCGGAGTGGTGGAAGGGCAAAAACTTCTCGACCTCGATTATCTCGAAGATTCTCAGGCTGAAGTCGATATGAACGTGATTCAAACCGACGACGGCCGCCTGGTGGAAATCCAGGCCACAGCTGAAAAGAAAACCTTTTCCCGGCAGGAACTCAACCAGATGTTGAAACTGGCGGAAAAGGGAGTGAAAGAAATTCTCGAGGCTCAAAAATCAGTGCTGAAAAAAATACATCCGGTGTTTATTGCCTATTAAACTTGAAATTGTAGGCTTTCTCCCGGAATAGCTTTACGGTTACCTCAACCACCTTTTCGTCATACAGAATGCCTTTATTCTTTTCCAGCTCGGCCAGCGTCTCCTCCAAGCTGTAGGCCTCGCGGTACGGCCGATGAGAAACCATAGCCTCGACCACATCAGCCACCGCCAGAATCCTGGCTTCGAGCATAATCTGGTTGTCGCGCAGACCTCGAGGATAACCCGAGCCATCGAGTCTTTCGTGATGCTGATAGATGATTTCAGCCACCGGCCAGGGAAATTCCACCTCTTTAAGCAGGTCATAAGCTATCTGGACGTGATTTCTGATCAACGCCATTTCGCTCGGATTGAGTTTCCCTGGCTTGCTTAAAATTTCTGAAGGCACGATTATCTTCCCAATATCATGGATCTGAGCGGCCAGACTCAACCCGTCGATCCGCTCCGGCGGAAGTTCCATTTCGACGGCAATAATTCTGGTTAGCTCGGCCAATCTTTTTTGATGACCGCCGGTATTGGGATCCTTAAACTCTATTAACCTGTTCAAAACATTTATGGTGGCTCCAAAAGCCATCCTGATTTTCTCCAGAGCGGCCTGTTGAAGCGCCTGAACTTTCTTCAACTCAGAAATATCGTGCATGATGACTATTTCGGAAGGAACTCCATCGTAGGTAACCATATTCGCTTCAAAGGCTACGTCAACCGGATGGCCATCCCTGTGCTTTATTTTGACCTCTACCTTTTTCCTGAACGGCTTTATGATAAACCTCTGCCAGTAGAGATTCATTATTTCATCTTTTTCATCTTCAGTCAGGTAAGAATCTATCCTGGAGCCGATGACCTCTTCCGGCTGATAACCAAAAACTTCCCTGATAACCTTGTTGGCAAATATGATTTTCCCATTCTGCACAATAAAAACCGGGGTACTGGCTTCATTGATCAGACTGGAAAGGATTCTTTCCTTTTCCTCAAACCGCAAACGAAATTCGACAGCCTCCGTCATATCCCTGATTAAGATGATGAACTTTTCGTGGTCAGCTCCAGCCCGGGACAATTTCAGAGTGAGAATTCTGCCGTTTTCTATCTTCAGGCGCAGAGAAAGCGGCGGTTGAATCGAATGGTCGTCTTTTCTGCAGGACAACCACTCTTTAACTTCTTCCCGTTTGTCCGGAGGCAATTTTTGCCAGACTATCTCCGCCCCGCGGGCATGAATTTCATCCTGACTGAGATCAAGCAGTTTTATAAAAGCAGAATTACAGTACTCAAACCCCTCCTGACCTAAAACCGCCAGACCCTCGTCCAGCTCTTCAACCAGATGATAGTATATATCCTCCTGGAGATTATACAAAACTCTCCTGTCTCCGAAAGAAAATTTTTCCTGCTTGAGATCCTTGCTCAACATCTCTTTCATTCATCGCACCTGAAATTTCAACCCCCGTTATCACCATAATTCCACACCCCTATTTGAATTTTTTGATTTCTTTGCCAAAAACAAAACTAACCTCTCTTTAAAAGATGTTCAAATAAAAACAGAAATTAGACGAGTCTATTGGAAAAGTCAAGTCTTATAAAAGAAAAAACGTTACTATCAAATCTACTTATTCCAAGCGACTTATTCTCTTAAGGTTGACCTTTATCCTGATCTCATAAACCCGGCAGATTTCTCAAAAACTGACCGATTCCCCCGCTACCAGATTGCCTCCTAATACTACCCTTACCCTGGATACCATGGCTGTGCCTGAAAGAAAATTCGGCTTGACTTTAATCCTGGGAAGAATTAATATCTCTCCTTGATAAAAAAGGCCTGTCAGAAAAGCCTGTTAAAGGTAATGAAAAAGCTTATGATTTCAGATAGAGGTAATGCTCTTTTCCATCTCCCTTTTCTTCCCTGTAATCTGTCAGGCCCCGCCTTTTTCATAAAATCATCGTAACCGAGGGAGGTCATAATGCCTTTAACCACCTGGCTTATTATCATTGGTGCAATCCTCGCTTTTCCGGTCATAATCGGGGTAATCCTGGCCACCCAGTACCGCAAAGTTGGCCCGAACGAGGCACTGATCATCGCCGGCGGCCGGAAACGAACGATTACCCTGCCCGACGGGACTAAAAAGAAAGTTGGCTATAGATACAAGCTCGGCGGCGGCACTTTCGTCTGGCCCTTCATCGAGAAAGTTTACGTTCTGCCGCTGGAAGTGATCACTCTTTACATCAAAACTCCTGAAGTGCTGACTCACGGCGGGATACCGATCATGGCTGAGGCCTCAGCCCAGGTTAAAGTCGACTCGACCGACCACGCCATCAGACTGGCCGCCGAACAGTTCCTCGGCACCGGCAAAGAGGGCATACGCGACGTCGCCATGAACGTGCTCGAAGGCAAGGTGCGGGAAGTCATCGGCACGATGACGGTCGAAGAAATCTACCGTGGACGCCAAGAATTCTCAAAGCGGGTGATCGAAGCCGCTAAGGAAGACCTTTCCCGCATGGGCCTGGTCATCCTTTCCTTTTCTCTTAAAGACATCAGCGACACCCAGGGCTACATCGACGCTCTGAGCAAGCCGGTGATCGCGGCCGCCAAGAGAGACGCCGCCATCGCTCAGGCTGAAACCGAGAAAGAAGCCATCATCAAGTCATCGCAGGCGCGGAAAGAGGCCGAAATTGCCAGACTCCAGGCTGAAGCCCTGATCGCCAAAGCCCAGTGGGAAAACGAAGCGAAGAAGGCTGAATCGCAGACCTTCGTCAACCAGAAAAAAGCTCAGGCCGATTTCTCCTACGAACTCGAAAGGACCAGGGTCGCCCAGGAAATAAAGAAGGAAGAAGCGAAGGTCAAGCTCATCGAGAAAGAAGAGGCGATCAAAATAGAAGAGCTGGAAATCCAGCGCAAGGCGAAGGAGCTCGAAGCCAACGTGCTGAAGCCGGCCGATGCTCGCAAGTATCAGATCCAGGCTGAAGCCGAAGCCGAAGAAGCCCGGCTGGTGGCTGAGGGCCGCGGCAAAGCAGAAGCGCTGCGGCTGGAAGCAGCGGTTAAGGCTGAAGAGATCAAGCTGCTCGGCCTGGCCGAAGCTGAAGCAATGCTGAAGAAAGCGCAGGCCTGGGAAAAATACAACGAGGCAGCGCTGCTCGAAAGCTTCATCAAGGTGCTTCCGGAACTCGCCCGGGCGATCGCTGAACCTCTCAGCAAGGTGGATAAAATCGTGGTCATCGGCGGTGAGAAGGGCCTCGGCACCAGCAAAATAACCGGTCAGGTGGTGGAAATTCTCTCGCAGATGCCGGAAGTGGTCAAAGCGCTGACCGGAGCCGACCTGGCCAAGTTCCTGCGGGATAAACTCGGCAGCTCATCCGAACCCGGAAGCGGGTCCGGGGAGAAGAAATAATTTCTGAAGAAACAGGCAAACCATGGTTTCAGAAAGAGTAAACAGAATAGGAGCTTCTCCCACCTTAAAGATCTCGGCCAGAGCAAAAGCGATGAAGGCCGAGGGCATAGACGTCATCGACCTGAGCGTGGGCGAACCGGATTTTCCGACACCAGAAAACGTCAAGGCAGCCGGAATCAAAGCCATCGAACAGAACTTCACCAAATACACCGAAAATGACGGCATCCTCGAGCTGAGAAAAGCCGTCTGCAAGCGGCTCAAGGAGGACTACGGACTTGAATACCGGCCGAACGAAATCCTGATTTCCACCGGCGCCAAAAGTTCGCTGTTCCATCTGATCATGGCCATCGTCAATGAAGGCGACGAGGTGATCATTCCGGCTCCCTACTGGGTCACCTATCCTGAATGTGTGACCTTAGCGAAAGGAAAGCCGGTAATCGTGGAAACAAGGGAGGAAGACGGATTTCTGCTGACACCGGAGCAGCTCAGGGCAGCGATCTCACCCTCGACCCGAGCGGTGGTGCTCAACAACCCGAGCAACCCCACCGGAGCCGCCTACAACAAAGAACAGCTGCTGGCGCTGGCGGAAGTGCTGCGGAAGGAAGACATCTATGTGATAGCCGACGAGATTTACAGCCGCCTGGTCTACGATGGGTTTCAGTTCGTCAGCTTCGCCGCGCTGGGAGAAGACCTTAAAAAGAAAACCATCATCATAAGCGGTGTTTCCAAAACCTACTCGATGACCGGCTGGCGAATCGGTTTTGCCGCCGGGCCGGCGGAAATCATCAGCGCGATGTCGAAAATTCAGAGCCACACCACCTCGAACGCCTGCTCGATCGCCCAGAAAGCCAGCGTCGAAGCTTTAGCCGGTCCCCAGTATGAAGTAAACCGGATGGTGGCTGAATTCCAGCGGCGGCGCAATTATGTTCTGATGCGGCTGCAGCAGATTCCCGGCATTTCCTGCTTCAAGCCGCAGGGAGCCTTCTACCTTTTCCCGAACGTAAGTTCATACTACGGCAAGGAAGCCGGCGGAACTCAGATCAGGAATTCCTACGGGCTGGCTTATTACCTGCTCAGAGAAGCACGGGTGGCCATCGTTCCGGGCGACGCCTTCGGCGCCGACAACTACATCCGCATTTCCTACGCCACCTCGATGGAAAACCTGGAAAAGGGGATGGACCGCATCGCCGAAGCCATGTCCAGGCTGAAGACGGCTAAAAAAGTCAGGAAGATATACCTGCAGAATTACGTTACAAAAGTTAAAAAATCCGTGTCGTTTGAGGTGGTCTCCGACAACCGGCTGCGCGACGCTTTAGTGGCAGAAATGGAAAGCCACCTCGGTTATGAGAACTACTACGAGTGGAATGCCAACATCAACGGCACGATTGTCCAGCTCCGGACCAACGTCGGCCATCTTTATGATTTCTGGGTGGAAAACTGGTTCCCGGGCCAGATTGAAGCCGGGCTCGAGCCACACGCGGTCATCTATGCGGTGGACAACGTGCCCGGACGGGAGCCCAGGGCCTTCTACCATCCGGAAACCAGGACAGGAATTCTCGTCAACACCGACAACTACGGACCGCTGCGCAAGTTAGCGCTCAGCATCGTTCTCGATTCATTGGAGCATCTGGGCATTAACGCGGTGCGCGGCATGGCCGTCAGCTCTAACGGAAACGGGATGATTTTAGTCGGACAGCCCGGCACTAAGAAAACCGACCTGTTTTTCGAACTCCTGAAAATGCCGGGAATGCAGGCTCAGACAAACGAAATCGTTTTTGTCCGATTTTCCGGGAATAAGGCTGTAGCTGACGCGGTCGAGCGAAAATTCTACATCCCGACCAATACGGTCGAGCTGCACGAAAAATTAGCCAGGCTCTTCGACCACTGCAAGTGCGAAAACGTCGTTACCAGGCGCGAAGACTGCACCGACAGAACCTGTCCGATTCAGGATGAATGCCGGCTAGACAAAGGAGCGCCCTACTGCTTCCGGGCTTCGAGCGAAGCGCACGCGATGCTCGACCCGAACTGGATAGCCGGTCCGCAGGGTTACACCAGAAGGTCTAACCTCAAGGTGCTGGTGATCCTCAGGAACGACCAGGTTTCTCCTCCGCTGGTCGAACTAAGCAAGGACGAGGCTCTGCGCATCATAGAAAGCGGCGAGCCTTCGGGCGCAGTCAAAGCGCTTTCGGGCAAAGCTCAGCCTTTTTTCAATCCCTATCTGATCGAACTGAACGAAGAGAAGATTTCAGTCCAGAGGATGTTCTTCAGCCGGCTGCTCGACCAGGTGAAATGCTACCTGTTTAACAGCGGCGTGGCCGGAGCTTCAGAGCTCAAGCGCCTGTTTTAATCAATAAATCGACCAGCGGCGCTGGACAAACCCGTCGCGGACATTTTTCCAGTCGCCGAGAACTTCGTCTGCGATTTTCTTTATCTTATCCCTGACCTTGCTTACCTGAAGTCCCCAGAGTTCAACGTTGAGCGCCTGCGGGTCGGTGATCGGCTCGTTGATCTGGCTTACCATGTAGACATAAATCTGGCTGGCTTCCGGCAATTCTTCCTTTATTCTGTCGGCGATCAGCTGACTCATGATGCTGTAAATTTTTCCCACGTGGCTTACCGGATTTTTCCCGGCGACCGCTTCCAGGCTCATCGGACGGTAAGGAGTGATCAGGCCGTTCGCCCGGTTGCCGCGCCCGACCTGACCGTCATCGCCAGCCTCGGCGCTGGTGCCGGTCACCGTGAGGTAAGCGGTTTCGGCCGTGTCCGCGTTGTTGATGACAATTTCGACCGGCCGGGAAGTGTGCTTCTGAACAAAACCGTTAAGGAGATAAGAAACCACCTCTCGCTTGAGCTGCTCGTAGGTCTCGCGATCCTTCACCTCGGAAGACACAAAAGCGGCGGCGATGGTCAGTTTAATCGCCTCTCCCTTTCTAACGCCCATCACCTTGATGTCCTCGCCGAGCGCCGGAAAAAGCTTTTTCCCTTCCGGGCTGTTGAGGAATTTTTCGGTTTCGAGAACGAGCTTTTCCAGCTGGCTCAGCGGAGCATAGCCGACAGCGAGAGAGGTGTCGTTAGCCCTGGGGGCAACGTCATTGTCGGCAAAAATGCTCATCAGGTCGACGCTTCCCGACCTGATTAAAAGCTTCACCCTGAAATGATCTTCTTTCAGATGGGGCAGCTGCCCCATCATCCAGCTCCTGATGCGCTCTTCCAGCTCTTTTTCTTCAAAAAGATTTTTCCCGCGGTAGCTTCGTGTGGCTCTGCCCACTATGTAAAGCTCGGCCGGCTCAATCACCCGACCGCCGCCAAAATCAGCGCTCGAGCTACCGCCCACCAGAACGGCTTTATCGACGTTATGATGCTGAATGCAGCCGGTTTCCCTGCGGTAAATTTCTGAGAGAGCTATCGAAAGCTCTTCGGCCGCTCCGTCACAGAGGGAGTCAGGATGGCCCTTTCCCTTTCTTTCGACAATTTCCACCGGCATTTCTTCCGCCAGAAAGTCCCGACCCTCTCTTACCTCAAAATAGTATCCGGACATTTCTACCTCCATAAATTTCTAATTTTTCATGGGAACGGTTACCTGGCGGGACTTTTCAGACAAATAATACTCAGGAGTATATAAAACTTCTGCGGGAAACAGTCCGCCCACCGCGGTCTCCGCTCCACTTCTTCTGGCGAGGCGCCTCTCTTCTGCTCGAGAGGAGCGGGACCTGGTGGCGATGATCGCTCTCGCCCCACTCCTCTCATCTTTCGTTCCGGCCGCGGCCGGAACTCAACGCTTTTGGCACCTTGCTTCCGGAGGAAGCAGGTTGCCGGGCTTCATCGGGCGCGTCAACCCTCTGCCTCTCTGGATGAGAGGATGAGAACGCCAGCGCCACAACTATTATAACGGAAAAAAGTGGCGAGGCAACACTTAAAGAAAAAATTTTTTAACTGAAAAACGCCACGCGCGCAGTTGCTATACGTTTTTACTCGCGATCGGTCTGTGAGAACAGCGAATGACCGATGAGCACGCGTTTTACTCGCGTGCGGTAATCGAGCGGGTTCCCGCTGAAAATGACCAGCTGGGCTTCTTTTCCGGGAGTTATGCTTCCGATCCGCTCGGCGACTCCCAGCACCTCAGCCGCGTTTATGGTGATCGCTTTAAGAGCTTCTTCTTCCGGAAGTCCGCCGCGCTTGGCTAAAGCGGCAATCAGCGGAAGCTCTTCTATGGTGCCGAGCCCGTACTGAACCTCGCTCTGCAGCACGACCTTAACACCAGCCGCGTGGAGACGCGCAGCGTTGCTCGGTTCAACACGCTCGGTCTCGGTGCGCTTCGGTCCTATGCCAAAAGGACCGACAATCACCGGAATTTTCTGGCGGGCGATTTCATCCGCCAGAAGATAGCCTTCGGCGCAGCCGACGAGTACCGCTTTCAGCCCGAACTCGTCCACCAGACGAAGCGCCGCGCTGATGTCATCCATCCGGTAGCATTCGATAAAAGCCGGGATTTCGCGGCGGATAACTTTTGCCAGCGCTTCCAGCTTGAGGTCCTTTTTTGGCGGCTGGATTTCCTCCGGTTTTTTCTTTGCTTTCACCGCCTCGTCCCGCTCTTTTTCATATTTTGCCAGCTTATCGGCATATTCCTTTGCTTCAAGAAGCGCCTGCCTGATGACAAAAACATTGCCCATCCTCGTTGACGGGAGTCTTCCCTTTTCGCCAAACGCCTGTTTCGGTCCTTCACCGATCGAAAATTTAACGCCGGCCGGAGCTAACATCACCATTTCTTCGACGGTGCGGCCATCGAGTCGAACCACGGCCATCTGTCCGCCGATGACCGAACGCCGGCCGGGCGAAACCAGAGCGGCGGTTATTCCCGCAGCCCGCGCGCGGATGATGTTTTTATCGAACGGGTAAATTCCGTCTACCACACTCAGCTGGGCGACATTTGGCTCTGAAAGCTCTTCGCTCTCGCTCCGGCCGCTTTCGTCGGAAAGACCGAGCGAAGAATGCGCATCGATGAGACCTGGAAGAACCCAGCCTTCGGGTTCTTCGATAATTTCAGCTCCCCCGGGAATCGAAAGCCCCTGGCCGACGGCTTTTATGCGGCCATCCTCGACAATGATGATTCCATTTTCCAGAGCCGGACCGGCCATGGTCAGAATCCGGCCGGCTTTTATGACCAGCGGACGGGATGAAGTCTTCCGAGCTGCATCAGGCGGTGTTTCAGCGGTCGTGGAACCCGCGGCAAAACGGACGTTAAGATTAAACAGGAAAAATAAAATCAGCAGAAAAACCCGGCCGGCGGAAACGCCCTTGAGCAACCTAACCGGCTTTCCCGGGCGATTGGATTCCGCCCGGGAAGTCGCTGTATACATGAACTTAATTCCGGCTTTTATTTCCTTCATTAAGGTCATCTCTTTCCTCCTCACTTCTCAGAAACTCCGGGAGCCTTGAATACTTCCCGTCCATCGATAAAAACCCGGAGCACCTGCTGCCGGATATCGAACAGGTCGCCGCTCCAGACGACTAAGTCAGCGTCCTTCCCTTTCTCCAAGCTTCCCAGACGGTCAGCCACGCCGGCCAGCTTCGCCGGATTGATGGTAATCGCCCGCAGAGCAGCTTCCGGTTCCATCCCGTACTTGACGGCAATGGCCGCCTGCGCCCTGAGGAATGGTTGCTGGATGACGTCGGCGTCGGTCATGATCGACACCTCCACTCCACGGCGATGCAGATAATCTGCCAGGTTGACCAGCCGCTGCTGCTCGTCATAGGTAATCATTCGCGGGCCAACGACCACCTTCACCCGGTGACGGGAAAGCTCTTCCGCCACTTTATAGGCTTCCTCGGCATGGGCTAAAGACAGCTCCTTGAAACCGAATTCCTCCGCCAGACGCACCGCGGTCATGATGTCGTCAGCTGAACCGACGTGAATGTGGACCGGAATTTTTTTATCGAGCACCAGAAGCAGCGCTTCCTTCTTAAGGTCGCGCGCAGGAGCCGTGGCGGATGGATTTTTCTTTTTCTCACGCTCGTAATTTTCGAGCGCCTTTCTGTACTCGGCCGCCTCCAGCATCGCCTGGCGCACGAGGTAAGCCGTGCCCATTTTGGTCATCGGCATCTGGCCCTTTGAGGCGTAATAACTTTTCCGCCCGAGAGCCATCTTCATGCAGGCCGGGAATTTAATGCACATCTCGTCGACCGTCCGGCCTCGGAGCTTCAGCACCGCCGACTGCCCGCCGATGACGTTTCCGGAGCCGGGATGGATGAGCGCCGTCGTCACTCCCTCGGCCACCGCATGGAGGAATTGATTTTTGTCCGGGCCGACACCTTCAGGGTGGATTGAATCGATGATTCGCAGCTGCGGGGTGACCGGGTCGGTCATTTCGTTATCTTCAGTCACTCCGCCGCTCGGACCGAGGCCAAGGTGAGAATGAGCGTCGACCAGACCCGGTGTGATCAGGCATCCCGAGGCGTCGACGACCCGGGCGCCAGTTGGGATTCTTATCTCCGCCCCGATGTCCATAATCTTCCCGTCCTTGATGAGAATCGTCCCGCGGTTGTAGTTCTGGCCGGATGCCGTCAGAATTCGAGCTCCGGTAATGGCAATCACTTCGCCGCTTTGACTTTCAGCTGGCACAATTACGAATAACAGGAAAATCAGCCCGGCGCAGAGAACAAGCCTGAAACTCATAGGCAGCCAGTTCCCTGCGGCCCTGTATGCACCTGAAAGCAGATTAAATAAGCCTGACCTGAAGAATTTCCCTGCAGATTTTCTCATGCTCTCTCCCGCACTCAAATTTCAGCCTTCTAATATACTACAAAACAGGATGGCAAAAACAACAGATATTATGCTGCTTTAAACGTAGGCGATAGCCTGGCGGACAGCCTCAATAAGCTCCGGAATGTCTTCCACGGTTCGCCCGGCGGTCTCCACCGGCGGGTGGAAGATAACTTTGATCAGTCCGCGCCGCGGGAAAATTCTTCCCTTCGGCATCAGCTCGAACGTGCCTTTAATGGTTACCGGAATGATTGGCGCTTGAGCCGCCAGCGCCAGAAAGAAACCGCCCCTTTTGAAAGGCTGAAGTTCGCCCGTTCTGCTTCTGGTCCCTTCGGGAAAGATCAGAAAGGAATAGCCTCTTTCCTTCATCATCCGGGCGGCTTCGTCAATGC